>OOBN01000154.1_pt1 | contig 74790 bp, 63 predicted proteins | sample 1671091 | NCBI WGS metagenome assembly OOBN01 (sample SAMN06348121, study PRJEB24527) | human gut metagenome | biome: human gut; feature: ankylosing spondylitis patient; material: feces | host: Homo sapiens | place: China | collected 2015-10 | reverse complement strand
TGACTGTGGCGTAGCTCAGGTCGATGCTGTCACCGACCTGTGCCAACTGGTAGCCGGTTTTTGTGGCGCACTTGATCGGCACTCCCACCTCGTACAGCCCGGTCTTGCCGCCGAACCCGCCCGGATTGGCAGCCAGCGTACAGTTTAATCCTTCGGGGGAGTTGACTCGCTCTCCTTGGTGCCCGCCGTGGGTTTGAATAAGAGAACCTCCTGTTGTTTCGGTGAAAGGAAATACTTTTCCTCGACATCGCTCATCAAGATATCCGACAATGTACACGCGGTTTCTTGACTGGGGGACGCCGAAATCTTTGCTGTTAAGACACTGCCATTCGACAGCATACCCCAGTCTGTCCAGCGTATTGAGGATCGTCGCAAACGTCCGGCCACCGTCATGGTTAAGCAGTCCGGGTACATTCTCAAACAGCAGATATTCAGGCTTCCGGGCTTCAGCCAAACGGGCCAGTTCAAAGAAGAGAGTTCCTCTCGGATCTCCGAATCCTTTGCGAGATCCGGCTGTGCTGAACGCCTGACACGGAAAACCTCCGCAAAGAAGCTGGAAGTCGGGCATTGTTTCTGGGTTTGCTTTTCTTGCATCTTCTACGAACCACTCTCCCTTCGTGTCAAACAGGGCGTTGTAACTGCGGTTGGCGTATTTATCGATTTCGCAGTGCCCTACGCATTCAAATCCTCCGGCACGGGTCAGTCCTTCGCGGAAACCACCGATGCCGGAGAACATATCTACGAACTTGATCAAGAGCACGACTCCCTATGGGGATATTTGCCGGATCTGCAAATGTGCTTAATAGGCGCCCCTCATCAAAAACAAAAGCATCCCGTCACAGGCTGCACCAAACAAGATTTTTTTACCGTTCACTATGTATCAACCTCCTTTTGCCTTCTGCTTTTCTACCTATCATTAAAACATTGGAATCACCCCCTACAGTGAATTCAGGAAATCGAGCGCAGAGTCTGGTATAGCATTCGCTGGCGGCTGACTTGAAACAGAAGTCGTTATACTGGTTGCCTGCAACTCCTCTCGCACCACTTTGCGGATGCTTTCTTCCAGCCTATCTGTCTGCTCCGTTGCAAGAATGGCTTGTACCAGAAACTCCTTACGGCGTGCTGACGGCACCTGCTGCAACAACGCCCACGCGCGGCGGTGCTGCGGGTCGTTGAGTTTCGGGCGGAAAACATATTGCGGTCGTTTCATACCTCGCTTTTGCGGCGCGACACGGCGGCCAACGCACGCTCGAATCCGACCGCGTTCACCTTATCGTCCAAGAGAAAGATTGTCTTACAAAGCCCGTCTTTGGGGCTGAGGTGGCGGCTCACCACGGATGCCCCGCCGCCCAGCAGCACGGCGGGGATAGCGTGCAGGTCAAAGCCTGCTTCCATAGTGGCAGACAGCAGATGTTCGGTGTACTTGCGCCCCTGCCGGTTCACAATGTCGCGCACCGTATCGCTGACCGTGCAGGGCTGACCTGCCAGCACATTTTCGATTTGGGCATCTGTCAGGGACAGCCCGGTTTCGCGCCGCACCTGTTCCCGAATATCATCCACGCAGCGGATCATGCCGAGTTCCAAGCTGTGGGCGGTATCGGCCGCAGGGATGGCGTTGTCGATGCGCATGAGGTCCACTGTCCAGCCGCCCAAGTCCATGAGGAGCATGGACGGTTCGTCCTGCAAAAGCCCGGTTTCGGTCATGAGGGCGGCGTAGCCCTGCGGAAAAATGGCAACTTCTTCGATGGTGATGCTGTACTCCACGCCCTCGAACTTGTAGTTCACAGGCTGATTGCTCCGCAGCAGATAATCTTTGAACTTGGGTTTGTCGCGTCCGAAACTCGTCAGTGGCAGGCCCGCCGCAATGCGCACCGAGCATTCGGGAGGCAAACCGCGCTGCTGAATCTCCTTTGCGATAGCTGCCAGTGTCAGCAGGTAGTAGTTGTCGTTTACAGTTTTGTCCCGCTGGATAGGCTGCCGCCCGGAGCCACAAACAAAAAAGCACCCGCCAAACTCTAAGAGTCCTTGGCGGGTGTAGGGTTCGTGTTCTCCGTAGCTTGTCAGCCCAGCCGGGAACGAACAGTGGGCTGTTTTGATGGCGTAGTAGCCATGGTCGATGCCGATAATGATGCTCATGGGAAATACCTTCTTTCATTTCAAAATCTTTCGGGAATCTATAATAAACGGCGGGGGAGAATAAGTCTCCCTCGCCGGAATTTTCCTTCGGAAATTGCTGCGGTTTTGTCTGTCAAGACTGGCGATAGGCTCTCAAAACCGTACCGCCAGTGGTGAAAAATCACGCTGCAACAAAAAAGCGCATCCTGCTTTTCGGCAGGATGCGCGCAAAATCGCTTGTGGATATTTTCAGGCAAATGGGATAAATTTGGTACATTTTGCCCCAAAATGGCCTGTTTTTTGCAATTTTATATCGTAGCTACGACACAAAATCAGTCGATAGGCTTCATCGTGGGGATTTGACCAGACTGTTTTATGTAAGTCTTTATATCCCGTTAAACGCCGTTACGACAGCATTATTTCATTTGCAGGGAGTTATGTATCTCTACATAAACTATTATATATCAAAGCGCATTTGGTGTCAATATTGGTGTCAGTGGTGTCAGATGCTTAGTAGACATCAAATTTTCCAGAAATATTCTGTACGGAGCGTTCTTTCAATTCCTTTTGTGCTTCCGCATAGATTTCCATAGTCGTTTTAATGTCCTTGTGACCCATGACTTCCTGAATCACTTTAATATTGGGTTCAATCTCGCAATAGCGGGTGCAAAAAGTGTGCCGCAGCTGATGGCAGCTGAAATCCGGCAGGATAACGGGAGTGCGGTCTTCTTCTTCCGCCTGTTCCATTTCCTGCGCATTGTACGCAAGCACGAGCCGGTCAATTTCGCGGTTAATTGCTGCCGGATTGTGGGGCTGCCCAAAGCGGTTGAAAAAGACGAAATCCGTGTAGCCGTCAATTACAGTTGTACACTTAATGCCTAATTCTTGCTGCCGAATTTTTTCGTCTTCCAGCGCCCTGCGGACACCTTTCAGCATCGGGATAGTCCGGCATCCGGCGCTTGTCTTTGGTGTTGTCACGGAGAAGTAACATTTGCCATCTGTATGCTTCCGATAGACCAAGTTATGATTGATGGAAATCGTGTTGTTTTCCCAATCAATATCGCACCAGCACAGACCGACAAATTCTGCAATGCGGCAACCCGTTCCCAACAAAACGGCAAACAAAATGCTCCAAGCGTAATACAGCGGCTTAGATTTCAGGAACTTCACGAACGCATTCTGCTGTTCCAAGGTCAACGCTTTGCGCTTCGGGCGTTCGTAATTATTGGCCTGCTTGACTTCGCGCAAGACACCATCCGTTGGATTCTTACGGATGTAGTCATCATCCACCGCAACCTGCAAGACCTGCCGCAGCACGTTGTGAATAGTTTCCAGCGTGTTAATTGCCATCGTCTTGCCAATATCGCTGCTCCTTGTCAGGTCATTATAAAGACCGAGGATTGTCGATTTGCGAATATCCTTGATTTTCATTTTCCCGATTTTGGGGCCGATAAAATGGTCATACATATACAGGTAATTCACATAAGTGGACTGCTTTAGACCAACCTTGTTCTTCTTCCACAGCTTATACACGTCATTCAGACGCAGGTTACTTCCGGCGCTGCTGATACCATCGCTTTTATTACGGTTGATTTCCGCTTCTTTTTTACGCAGTTCGCGCAGCGTCTGTGCATAGGTGCAATGACGCTTCTTGTCACTGTCAATCCACCGATACATATACCGATGTTCCTTTTCGCGGTAACTCTCACCATCTTTCAGTACACGGTTGTTCTTATCTTTACGGCGTTCCATAGTATTGCTCCTTTTCTACTCTATAAAGCAGAAAAGGCTTTACATCTGTCATTATAACAGGCGTAAAGCCTTTTTGCCAGTCTAAATATTACGTTTTTCTATGATTCTGGTGTCATGTGATATGTTCAGATAAATCCCTGAGTAGGCCGCAGGCCCAATCAGGGATCCATTCTGAATTAAATCACATCTGTATCAGCGAGACATTCTTCCAGCTTCTTGCGCTTGATAAGGCGCTTCGTTCCATTGAAGACCACAAACGTGCAGGTTGAATCATCCGTCATTTCCCGTAGTTTGTTGATGCCGATGCCAAAGTAGGCGGCGGCTTCATCCAGCGTAAGACAGTATTTTTCCCAGATAGGGACTTCGTACTTCATAAGTGTCCCCTTACTTCAAACGATAGCCGAGCAAAAGCGTTGTCTTCTCGCTACCGTCACGAGGACGCTTGCGGACAACAGTTCCAATGGCCTGCAAGGACTTCTTAAAGTTGGTGCTATTCTCCGGCAGGCAACCGTTGACCTCACACCACACTTTATAGTGAGCATAGATTTCCGAAGTACGAACTTCACGATTTGCATCGGGTTCAAGATTGTCTTCCGCAAACAGCGCAATCTTGTTGCTGTCGTGGCTGTATTCCTTGGTGGCTTCCACAACTGCTGCCGGAGAGTTCAGCCCTTCCTTCTGCAGCAACCGCCAACCGGCAATCAGCCAATTCAGGATAGCGCTCTTGGCATCTTCTTCCGCAAACAGATGCTTCAAATTCGAGTCCTGCTCCTGCGGCTCAAAGTGGCGGTCAAACGGAATGACGCGCACACGATTAGAAGAAAACAGGGACATATCATCCACGCTGGGCAGATAGTTGGTGTTGATGTACAATTTGAATTGCGGACGGAAATCGAATGAATTGCAGTGCAGGAAGCGGGCATTGATGCTGTCATTGCCGGTCATGCTTTTTACCTGCGCAGCGTTCAGCCGCATTCCGCGCGAGGGTTCGGAAATATTGGCAAGCCGTCTACCCGCAAGACGGGCAAGGTCTTCGCTCGGCCCGGAACTGTTGCGCTGCTTTGCTGCAATCGTTTCCGGGGCAACGGTCAGACCGTAGTCGCCAAACACACGCAGAACGCTTTCCATCAGGGTACTTTTGCCGTTGCGGGTGGTTGCACCGTACAGGAAAAACAGACATTCAAACCGGGAATCGCCGCTAAGAGCGTACCCTAGTGCCTTTTGTAAAAATGCACTTTTATCGGCATCACCGCTCATAACTTCGGTCAAGAACTGGTCGAAGCGGGGGCACTTTGCATTGGGGTTGTAAACGACATCTGCAATCTTGGTGATTTTGTCGTCAGGGTTGTGGCTGCGGAACTGCATAGTCTTCAAGTCCAGTGTACCGTTTTTGCAGTTGAGCAAATTCACATCTGCGTCAAACTCGCCCATGCCGATGTTGTAGACGCTGGCGGCATCGTCAAGGATGGTTTTGCGGTAATTGCGCGTCATCCAGCGCATTGTATACCTCAAATATTCCCTGCGCTCTTTTTCGTCCTTGATTTCAAAGGCGTAATGGGTCAGTGCATCACCAATGGTCTTGCACATTTCCATCGTTGCCATGTTGCCTTCATCAGGGGACCATCGTGTGCCATCGTAGATGAACCACGATTTGCGGCTTGCCACATAGCGAGCCTGCCCCTTGACGATGTCAGAAAAAAGCCGTCCACTGCCGTTGTCAGTTGTGGAATACCTAGGGTTGGAGTAAGGGTTGAATTTCTTGATGACATTGTGGTAATCATTGCAGGGCTTCAGCAGCGTCGGGGCAGATGTGGCAGCTACCGTAACAGTTGCCGTGCTGCATTGTGCAGCGGGCACAGCCTGTACAGCGGGCGCCGGTTTCCTGTTCCGGGTCACAACGTCAAGGGCTTCTCTCAGTTTCGCAACTGCTTCCTCGCCCTTTGCAGTGATATAGTCGGTGACATCTCCCTTTTCAGGAATTTCCGGCCACCAGTTATTCAACTGCATAATGCCTGTGTTGTAATTGGTAGGCTTAAGTGCTTTAAGTGCAGCCTTCGCATAGTCATGGCCCGCATCATCGTTGTCCGGCAGGATGATAATCACCTTGTCGGAAAAGTATGTGACATAAGCATTCTCCCAATGGGCACCATTCGGCAGGCTGACTGCCGGGAGACCATGTTTCGTAAGCGTGTCTACGTCTTTCTCGCCTTCAACCAAGAAGACTGCTTCCGCCTTTTCCAGTACCATCCCATTATACAGGGGAACATTCTCCGGTTTATGGTAGTCGTAGCTGCCGTCAGGCTTTTTGCTGCGCCAGAAGAAGTCTTTGTTCGTATAACGGACTTTCTCTGCAACGAGTTCTCCGTTTTTGTCAAGGTACTTGTAGATGGCGGCAACCTTTCGTGAGGGGGCAGGGCCTTTTGGCCCTGATCCCTCACTCCCACCATCCGGGAACAGTGTACGCATCGTCAGCCCAATGGCTGCGAGGATTGCTTTGGTGTCGCCGCCACCGTGGTCACACATAAGAATGGTGCCATCGGGTTTCTCGGTGATGTACAGGCTGGGTTCCTTCTCGTCACGGAGAGGGCTGTAAGCCCGATAGGTGTTCGGGCCAACCTTCTTCACGCCTTTCAGGCGGGAGAGGATGGTCTGGAGGCGGTCACTTACGTTTTCATATACGATTTTCATAATTCAATTTCATAGCGCGCTACGCTCCTTTTCTTTTTTTTGAGCTCGCTCTTAGTATACCTGTTCTATAGGGCAGTCACTATTAGCGCAAAATATCAAAGTGCTGGAACGCATACCGTAGAATATCAAAGTGCTGGTAAAGTTATAAAAAATAAGGAGCAGCTGCTTCCACAGCCACTCCTTAAAAGTGCATTTTTGATTTTACAGATACTTTTGAATTATGCTATCCACATCAGCCACATTGATGGAAATATCGTTTGCCCATGTGCCGAACTCGCCGGTTGCATTGACCGCTTTAACCCACTCGCTCAATGCTTTACGTTTGGCAACGTCTCTGGAAGTCATACGGCCCTTCGTTTCTAGCACAAGGGTCTTACCGTTATCAAGCCTGACCAGATAATCAGGGACATACTTGCGGACAACGCCCTCGTAGATATAAACAATCTCAAAGCCGAGATGGTCATTCTTGGCCCATGCCTCTACATGAGGATTCTTTTCTAATATGTACGCCTCTGTAGATTCCCAGCCACTATCATACACGCAATGGCTGATTTGGCTGTGCAAAGTAATGTTGCAGGGCTTGCTGGTGTACCATGTTGGCATATCGGCGGTGCTTCTGACGCGCCGGTTCGCATCGAAGATAGGTACGGTCTTAGATGTCATTTCCAGCCTGATAAAATCCCACAGGTGCTGCACAATACGGTTCATATTCATCATATAGATGATGCGTTTGCGCACAGGGTCTGTGCCATACATTGGGGGATTGATTTGGATTGCGCCGGATTCAATGTACTTCTGCGTTAGCTGGATGACCTGCCCCAGCAATGCAAACTTGGTGCTTTTGCTTTGCCACGCAGCGTTCATCTGCTCGTACACCTGCGCGGCGGCCTCAAAGACAATACGCTGCATACGCAGTTCAGCATCCAGCTTTTGCAGGTCAATTTCCGTACATTTCGTCAAATCGGTTTTGCCGTCAATGATGGGCGCAAGGTCTGCCCGCAGGCGGGTTTCAGCTGCTTGCAGGGTCAGCGTATCAATTTTATTGATGTCAACTTTCAACTGCGGCTTGAACACTTGGTCGATACGGACAATGTTTGGCCAGCTGATTTGATACTCGCTGCGCTCTTTCAGGGCTTCCACCTGCGTTTTGGGCGGCGTTACAGGCGGTGTGCCTTGCTCGTCCGATTCATGGGGCAGGAAGGTAAAGGGAATACCAAAGATATTGACGTACTCCGGCGTGAACAGTTCCGAGCCTTCGGCCAAGTCATAACTGGTGCGGCGCAAGCCACGGCCAATGACCTGTTCGCAAAGCAGCTGACTGGAAAACGCCCGCAAGCCCAGAATATGCGTGACCGTCTTGGCATCCCAGCCTTCGGACAACATACCGACGGAAATTACGTTGCGAATCTGTTCGCCGGGTTTGCCTTTCTGGCCGACAGTATCTACCATTTCACGCAGGGCAGCAGCGGCATCGGCTTTTTTGCCGGTTGCGGATTCTGCCTCATCCAGCGTCTTGGAATCAATGCGCAGGGTCAAATCCGGGTTGCAAAGTTCCGGCACAGGAATCCGCTGGTGGTCAAACGCATACTTGATACGCGCTGCGGTTTCGGTACGGTTGGCAACAGTAATCATAACGGGCGGGACGGGGCAGCCTGCATCGCTCCACGCTTCATACAATGCCTGCCAATCCTTGCCCAGCAGATAATATGCCTGCGTCACCAAGTCGGGCAGGGGTTCTTCCTCTTTTGCGGCGCGGTTAATATCGTCCTTGACGGTTTCATCCGAATAGATATGATACAGCTTCGACTTGAAGGTATCCGTGTTCGGCATACTGTCATCACGGACAACCACACGCGGGGTCTTGACCAGACCTGCTTCAATGCCATCGTTCAGGCCGAAGTCGCTGACAATCCATCCGAACAGGGCTTCTTCATCGTTCTTTTTGCCAGACGGCGCAAACGGCGTGGCCGAGAAGTCATAGCAGCAGAGGATATTTCTTGCCTTATTGATACGGTCAAGGCCGCTGACCCAGATAGTTGCCTGCTTTTCGGCCTCTTTTTCTTCCTTGGTTTTGCCTTTGTTCTGCGGGTTTCTGCGCCATGCGTGGTGTGCTTCGTCATTGATGACAACAATATTCTGCGCATTTGCCATCTCGCCCAGCACTTCCCGCACATAGGCTTCATCACTCTTGGCACCGCGCTTATCCACGCTCTTACGCTTGGCAATGGCTTCGTCTGTTTCCCACGCCAATGCCTGCCAGTTGGTAATCATAACCTTGCCCTGACGTAATTTATCCATCAGACCGACAGGCACAACACCAAACTGCGCATAGTAGTTATCAGCGCCGCCTGTCTGCAAAACCTGTAAGCGGCTACGGACAGTCAGACCGGGGGCAACAATAAAAATGTACTTTGAAAAACGTTTATCCTGTGGATAGGTTGCTTTATTGCAGACCATCCATGCAATCAGCATCGCCATAACGGTAGTCTTGCCGCCGCCTGTACACAATTTGGTGCAGATACGGCGGAACGCGCCGCCATCGCTGGGAATATCAATGCCGACTTTTTCTGCATTGGGTGCTTCCACCAGCCAAATCAAGGTTTCCATTGCGTCCAGCTGGCAGAAGAAGAACTGATACTGGCGGGCATCCTTGTCGTTCCAATGGTCAAGCAGCTTTTTGGTCACGCCGGTAACGCCGGGATAGCCGTTCTCCCGCCATGCCTTGACGCGGGGCCGGATTCTGTTTACAAGGTCAAGTTCGATAAATTTGCCGATGTCGTTATACTGGTTCGTGCCCTGACCGGCGATAAAATATCCGGCAGGTCTGCGGCCCGGTTCCTGCACAAAGGTCTGGCCGTTCATATCGTATTTCCAGTGATGTTCCGGCTCACGATAGGCCGAATTGATGATAAGCTTGTCGATTCCGGCCATTATTCATCACCAATCCTTATCACTTTCAGGCTTTCGATACCACGGTCATCAATGATTTTGACGGCGATTGCGGTATCGGGCTGGGCTGTAAACCAGAGCGATTCATTACCGGCATACTTGTCAATCAAATCCATGTTGATTTCGGTTTTCAGTGTCTTGGCCAGCTTGTTCCAGCCATCTTTCTTGCCGCCCATTGGGAAGAAGACCATGTCCGGCTCAATGCACATACCATCATAATCAGTGTCGAGCATCCACATGGCAATGCGGCTGGTGCTGCCGGATTCAACCGTGCCCTTCTTGACATCGTAGTAATCAAAACCGTTGACCTTGACCTTATACTTGTCCTTTGTGCGCTTGTCGTGAATCAGTTCCACATCAGGCTGACCGACCAGCCAGAAGGACTGGTCAGAAGAGCGCTTCTTTTTCAGGTCTTCGGTCATCAGGTCAGTGTTCATCTGGGCTTTCAGCAAAGTAACGCCGGGCCAGTTCAAGGTATCAATGTCTTTTGCCGCCTCCGGGTCGAACTGGAACGCGGCAAAAATAATCAGTTCCGGGGTAGGGCGCTGCACCTGTGCTTCATCCAGTGCCAGCGACACCATACGGGAATCCAGCGGTTTTGTTTCTCCGGCAAAGCAGATGACCGCACGGCGCGGTGTTTCTTCCTTCGTTTCGGCTTCGGCCTGCAAGTAGCGAGTGCCGGAAAGAGGCTCCACGCGGCTAAACATCAGACGTGCGCCGCCACGGCCCAAAATGCCAGTTGCAAGCAACTGGTCACGCCAATCGGTCCGCTTTGCGCTGACATCATCATCCTGCAATATATCGTCCAAGGGCTTTACAACAGGGGCTGGCAATGCTTCTACTGTAAATGGGCCGGTGACACGTATCTTTGTTTTGTCAATTTCCGGTTGGTCGTACAATATTTCTTCTGGAGCAATTTCGTTATTTGCTATTGACTTTAACGTAATATGAGGAACGGTCTTATATACAAAACCACTTCCAACGCCCTGTTCCTCGTGAGCCAACTTGTAGTAATCAAACGTTGCCGTCATAAGACGTTGCTTAGCCAGCGTAATGGCAACACGGGAGGTATCACAGGTAATCCAGCGGCGTCCCCACTGTTCTGCAACATAAGCAGTCGTCCCACTACCGCAAGTAATATCAAGTACTAAGTCGCCGGGGTCAGTTGCCATCAGCATACATCTTTGAATTACTTTTGTATATGTCTGAACGACATAAATATTTTCTGTAGCGAAAGTGCTTTGGATTGTATCGTCCCACCAATTAGTTAGTCTGCGCGCGGGAAAGTCCGTTGCAAATCTCTTATACGAAAGGGTGTCTCCGACTCCAATCACACGGTTCTGGGCTATCAGATTCGCCATACCCTCTTCATTTGTTTTCCAATATGTATTTGCTGCGGGGCGATATGTTTTTCCTTCAAATCTGACTTCGTAGCTTGAATTTTCTCCTCCGCTTTGTGATGTCAAAGCCGCCGTCCGAAAAAGAGTTGCTCCCTCTGGATATTCTCGATTTTTCTTTTCCTCCGTCGTCAGCTTACGCTCTTTCCCGTTCTTCTCCTTTACCCAAGTATATAAGCTAAACTCGTCCACTTGCGGCAAATATAATTGATGGTACTTGCATTTTTCTTTTTCTTTTGCACACCACACAATATAGTCATTTACTGTGTCTAACCCAGCAGATAGTTTCCCACTTGTCTTTTTGAACGGTATTACTGCAATTAGGTTTTCACTTCCGAAAACTTCATCACATAATTCCATGATATGGTGCAAATTAGCTGCACTAATTTGCACAAAAACACTTCCCGATTCAGACAATAGATTTTTTGCAAGAAGTAAACGGTTTCTTAAATAGCTAAGATACGAATGGATTCCCAGTTCCCACGTGTCACGAAATGCTTTAATCATTTCCGGCTCTTGGCTTAAATCGTCATCTTTTCTATCTGTCACATTACGTTTACCAACAAAAGGTTGAAAATTTGACCCATACTTGATGCCATAAGGCGGGTCGATATAAACCATCTGAACCTGCCCGGCCATGCCTTCTTTTTCCAGCAGGGAGTTCATAATAACAAGGCTGTCACCGGCAATCATGCGGTTTGTCCAGTCAACACCGTGCTGGTAAAATTCAATGCTCTCACGGCGGCGGCGCATACGTTCTGCCGGGGTCTCTGCCTCGAACATACTCATCTGGCCTTCCATCTGGCCTTCCAGCGCGTGGCTGTACTCTTTCGTCACGCGGGCAATGATGTTCAGCGGCTTAATGGATTCATGGATATGGATAGAGGATGTCGGCACTTCAAAACTCGTGCCCTCGGCCTTGCCTGCCCATTGCAGGGTAGGGTCAAGGTGCGGGTCGTACTGGTAGGTCTTGACCTTTTCCTCGCTGCGGTCATGCTGTGCCATACCAACAGGCGGGTTATTGGTGCGCTTTTTGTCATCGTGGGTATACGTTTCTACATCCCGCATTTTGGATGTATCTTCCACAACGGCCTTTGCCTTTCTGGGCATTTTCTTCACCTCATTGTTATTTGTTCTTAATGCCGGTAAATCCAGCGGTAATCTGTAGTACTCTAGCAGGTAATCAAATATTAGGTTTCGATAAATCGAAAGTGGTATGCCAAAATTGTGCAGATAGATGTCGGGAATTTCATCGGGTTCTATCGGTTCAGGCAGCGCCGCTGTGTCGGGAAGTTTATTCATCAGCGCTGTATAATTCATCACAAGCGATTCGCCTTGAATATGTGACGGCTTCTTTCTTTTCTGTGCGCCAGCGTAATTCACCATCACGGCCGCACCGTACAGCGCATGGGCACGAACCGTTTCCCATAATGCTGCCCGCGAACTTGATGCAGACTCCACATCACAGGTTGCATCCGTATAGCGTGCCAAAGGTTCCTGCGCATCCAATACGTCCTTCTCGTATTCGCTGCGGTCAACACCATTGTACTTTTCTGCAAACGCTATGACAGGCTCTTTTGCAATGAGCATACATTGCTCCAACTGCTCATAGGGCAGAATATCGTGTTTGTCACAGAAAATCCAATCGTCCACCCGTTGGCGCTGGCCTGTTTTGTGCCGGTAGATTTCCATGCCGTTTTCTTTAATCTGATAGGCCGCCCGGATGTGCGGGAACTTTTCTAAAACTCTCGCCAGCAGGATGCCATTTGGACTATCTTCGGGCGTTGCGTCAATCTCATCCAACAGCGGCCAGTTGCTTCTAAGGAGCGGAAAATCCGAACTGCTGCCATTGCCTTTTTTGACAGTTTCCAGCCCATCCAGCAGCCTCTTACGGATGTCTACCCGGTCTACCATAATCTTTGCTTTGGGGAAGTTCTGGGTAGCAAAATGATAGGCTGCGCCGTCTACGCTGGTAATCACCGTGTCGATAGCCTGCTTGTCTTTCAGGCTTTTCAGGAAATTAACAGCTTCCTTGGCATTATCATAACGGAACAGTTCAATCAGTTCTTCGGTTTCAAAGTTCGTACACAGGCAGATGGTTGTTTCTTGCCCCCGCACAATCAGCTTAATCGTGTACAGACCAAGCGTTCTGATGTTATCCCATTTTCGCCCTTTATCGCAACGCTTGATTTCATTATCGAAGCATTTTTTAACTGTATTTACGGCAACACCAAAATATTCTGCCAAAGGCTTTGTGGCAATGTGCATAGCCTGTTTGCCAAGAAACTCGTTTAGCTGAATGGTTGTTTTTCCGTTGCCATCCGTAATTTGGGAATCGTCCTGCATCCTCGCATTGTAAGTGCCACGTTCCTTATAGCACTTATAGCACCGCCAACGTATGCGGCGCAGATAAAGTGTCACCGGGGAAATCTCTGGCTGGCCACCCTCGCGCTCCACCATGATATAGTGTGTCAGCTTGGATTCCGCCAGTTCCGCAGTAGCTTTGGACGGATAGGGCGTGCCGCATACCGGGCACTTATCAACCGTACACTTGCCAACCCAATAGGCAGCAGTCTGGTCGCCCGCTGCTGGTTCATAGTGGTAAACCTTATAGTCGTCCGGCAGCGCAAGTTCTTTCGTTCGCGCTTTATATTGCACATAGTCCTTGCCTTCAAGGATACGCAACTCCCGGAGAAAGTGAGCCGACAGTTCCGGCTTCGGCCTCTTAGTTGACATCCTACACCCCCAACTTCTGCATTTGGGTACACTTACACAATATAAGAATTGTACCATAAATTTGCAGAATTGAAAACCTTTTTCCGTACACGTTGCCAAAAAACGTGCGTTGGGGCAGTATGTGGCAGGTATTTTCATAAAAACTAAAAAGGCAACCTTTTTTAGAAATGAACTAAATCACTTGCCCCAAGCTGCCCCGGAAAGATTTACGCAAAAGAAAAAGGAGCAGCCCACTTGGAAAATCCAAGCTAACTGCTCCCGGTTGCCGCTTACGAAACGTTTTTTTGCAACGTCATTTGAAGTAAAAGTTCTTGTGCAGCCGCACGGCCCCGTCATCGCAAATAACCATGAGGTCATGTTCCAAGTGTGCGAGGTCTGCGGGCTTGATGATAGGCTGCGGCTTCTGGCTGGTATCGGCGACCAACAGAGTGTGTTTTTCTCCTATCATTTTAGAAAAGTATTCCTGTGTTTCGGTATCCTTGCAGCCGAGCAGAACGGTAAACTTAAAGTTGCCCAGCATAGCTTTCCGTTCGTCTTTGCCGTAAATCATATCGAGGTCGGCCAAGGACTGAGTCAGCACCATAATACGGATGTGACGCTTTCGCAGTTTGCGCAAGGCCTCGGTGATTTGCAGCTTGCCGAACGAGGCAAATTCGTCAAGACAAAATAGAATCATCTGCTTGTGTTCCGGCGGTCTGCATGAAAAGTATTCCATCGACTGGGCCGTAATAATGCGCAGCAGGTCGCCATAGATTTTGAGTTTTTCGTCCGGGATGAAAATATAAATGCTGTTCTGCTCCAAAGTGGCCGGACAGATGGATTTCTCATAAGTCGGAACTTTTCTAAGTGCATTTTTAATTTTGCTGTTCGTTGCAAATAGTTTGAGCGCGTCATCTGCACTCTGCTTGCAGCCTGCGGTATTTTGCTCGCTGGCCCCGGCAAAGGAACTAATATATGCGTTGGCTGCGGTGTTTTCCTGTTTGGCAATATCGTTCAGCAGGGAGCGCCAATCATGGCCGAGGAAAAACTCGCAGATTTCGATAAAGCCCCAGCCCATACCATAGTAGCAGATAAGGGCTGCCGTTATCATCTTGCGCCCGTTTTTGGTGAAAAATACTCCCGCCTCGCTGTCGTTGGCCTTGTCCGGCAGCAGCAGATAGGCCAGCTGCTCCAAGCGCTCCTGCCGCTCGGTGTCATCCGGGGCCGCATCAATGGACGCAAACACATCATACGGAATACAATCCGCCGCCGTAGGGTCAAAAATGATTTTGTTCTCTGTCTGCACATTGGCGGATATGTCGCCGGATATGTCAACAACAAGAGCCGTGCCCTGCCAACTCCGCAAAGTCGGAATCAGTAGGGCACTTGTCTTGCCTGTGCCGGATGGCCCCATTACGAGGATGTGCCCCTCGTCCTGTTCGGGGGAGTAAGCCATCAGACCAAATTTCTTGCCCAGCAACACGCCCTGCGCCTTTTCTTTGGGGCGATAGACGATGTTTCTGCGGGCGAACGGATTAGGCAGATGATTGGCCTGCCCGCGCAGATACACCAGCAGTGCTAGCACAACCAGCAGAATCAGTGTTGCGCCATATAGATAGCAGTTGATAATCCATACAATCTGTTTCATGGCCGTTCCTTAAAAGTGAAGTCCTTGTTCAATTTTGGATTCTCCAAAATATAATGCAGGGCGTTCCTCTTTCTGCTGATATTCCTGCTCACGCTCGGCTTTCAGCTCGGCAACCGTGCGGTTCCCACCCTGCCGCTTTGTTACGCCGGTCATAACGTGGGCATCTTCCAGACCGTGTTCGTCCAGATAGCGTTGCAGGTCAGGATGAAAATTGCGCAGTTCGCGGCGGTCAAGAACATCGTTCGCACAGATTTTGTAGCCCTGTTCGTGCTTCAAATCTTCCTCGACAGGAATGAAACAGAAATGCAAATGCGGTTGGCCTCCCTCGTCATCGTGGACGATGGCCTGTACGACATTTTCCTCTCCATAGCGGCTTGCCATAAAATCGTATGAAGCACAGAAAAAGTCGTCATAGCGGGCAGGGTCTAAATCCTGCGGGGCAGTCACTATCCAGCCGACCATCACTTTTACATCGTCACGGTTATAGCAGTACAGTTCCGATTTGCGCTGCAAAAAATAGTCGTACTCGGTCATGCCCCGGTCTGGCGACAGAACATAGTCATGTTCCAGCCGCTCCGGGTCAATGTCCCGGTTGCTCGAATTTTCGATTGTTCGCCGGTTGTGGCGAAGTTGATTGCGGACTGCGCCCGCACTGAACTTCATGGCACACGCCATCATAATCTCTCCTTTCTCGGCGGGGATTCATGCCCCATCCGATTGCGGCTTAAAATGCACTGCAAAATCAGGCAGCGCATTTAGCCTCCGTCTGCTGTGTCATACAAGGTATGGTAGTTTCTGCTGAAACTCCCACCGCCCTTGCGGGCTTACCTTGCCAAAGGAGCGTGACCCCTCTGGACTCCCCGCTGCCGACAAGGCCCGCTTGCCGTCAGTGGGGGCTGCGGCCCCCATCAGAACGACTTTCCGCCGTTCTTGCCCCCTTGGGTTTGCAGCCGTCTGCCGTGATGCACTATCACGCATCACACCACTGCTGCCATGCTGCAAAATCAATGAGATGCAGCAATTTCAGGCCGTCATACCAGTCAAAGTCTTTCTTCGGCTCGTTGGTGTATACAATCGTGGCCAGCACATTGTATACGATGGCTTCGTTCCAGATGTACTCCCAATTTGCAAGAGCATCTTCCACCAGCCCGTTATATTCGTCCTTAGAGGGGACATAACCGGGGACACGCTCTTTCAGCAGTGCAACCACACTATCCATATCCGACTGCACACATTCGTTGCAGGTAGAGATTTTCCCGTTGTCGTCCGCGCCAAACGGAAAGCGTCCAAGAATCTGTCTTAGAATGGCGCAGTCACGGATAGGGTGCTTTCCTAGCCAACGGATTCCGCGGGATATGCTCTGTTTGACGAGCCACGCATTCAGCGTTCCGGCTTCATGCTCCTGAAGGATGAAGCCTGCTTCAATCCCCAACTTTTCCGATACCGGCAGGAACTTGTCAAGGAAAGCGTTGTTGGCGAACTCGCTTGCGTCCACCTTTTCTTCCTTGACCACTCGATTGAGCAGCGCATTGTTCGTTTCGGACAGTTTGATGGTAATTTTCATTGTTGTACCTCGACTTTCTTCTTGGCCCTTTGCAGGGTACTTCTGGAAATGCCTGTCATGGCCTCCACCTGTTTATAACTATACTCACTTAGTAACCCAAGTGCGTGTTCCAACTGCAATGCCGTGAATTTCAGTGGGCGGCCATCCCGGAAACCCGGTTTTGCCATCGCTGCCTGTCGGCCACTCTGAGTGCGCTCGATTATCTGCGCTCTTTCAAATTCGGCAAAAGCAAGCAGCATCGTTGCCACAAGCCGCCCCATAGGGGAGTTGTCCAACAGGCCCATATTGAGAATGTGAACGGCAACACCTTTATCCCGCAGCAAATCCACATACTGTAAGCCTTCCTTTGCCGACCTGCAAAACCTATCCATTTTGCAGACCACCAAAGTATCACCCGCCTGTAAGGATTTGCACAGATTGTCAAATACCCGCCGTTCGTGAGCGCCGGAAGCCGCTTCTTTTACAATAGTCGCAGTCGGATAGCGCTCCTTTATCTGCTGCTCCTGCTCGGCCAAAGAGGTTCCAGGCACCTGCCCTTTGGTAGACACTCTGATGTAGCCATAATAGGCCATTTTCATGCGCTCCTTTTGAACATAAGTTTTGACGCGGCCCAAATGCTTGTTTTATGCAGGGCCGCCTTTGCTCACCAAAAGTTTGAACTTTTGGGCTTTTTAAGGAAGGTTTGGACTTTGCACCGTTTTCCGGCACAAACAGGGGAACGACGGGGGATTGTCCCAACCGCGCCCAGTATTATGGGCAACTCTCGGCTTTAGGCAAGGGGCTTTCGCGGCATATCCTCGCTTGGCTTCGGTATTCCACGTTCCCCTTGCCACAGCCTCTATTTGCCTCTCTTTTTGGTCGCCGGTTGGGGTCAATAATTCCCACCCCCGCCAAAGGCGATTAAAAGTGAACTTTGAAAGAGAGGTTTTCAAAATGAAAAAGACCGTAAAGACCAGCCGCGTTGCAGGACAGCTTGAAAAAATGTACCGCCTGCTGAACGCCAGATTTTTCAACGGGGAGTTGCCCGAAGTTGTCATCAGCCTAAAAAAGACCGTTGGTGCTTATGGGCATTTCACTTGTAGTAAGGTTTGGCAGGCAGGTGACGAGCGGCGGTATGAAATCAACATCAGCAGCGCCACACTTAGTCGCGCCATAGAAGACACGTGCAGTACGCTTTTGCATGAGATGTGTCATTGTTTTGCCGCAGAAAAAGGTATCAAAGACACCAGCGGTTCCGGAAACTTTTACCACAATCGGAAGTATAAGGAGATTGCCGAAAGCCACGGGCTTTGCGTTGAGAAGCATCCAAAATACGGTTGGACGATTACAAGCCCCGGACTTCCGCTGCTGGACTTCATCGAAGAACAGGGCTGGCAAGACCTTCAAATGTGCGAGGCGGTCAGCTTGTGGGATGTAATTGGAACGCTCCCCAAAGGGGCAGGCAACGGAACAGCCACCAAGACCAAGAAGCCCAGCAGCACCCGCAGATATATTTGCCCCTGCTGCCACCAGAGCGTGAGAGCCACAAAAGCCGTGAACATCCTTTGCGGTGATTGCATGGAGAAGATGGAACCCGCCGAGTAAGTGACCATCAAACAGAGACAACAGCCGAGTGAGAGTAGGCCATTTTATAATGCACTTTTTAAGGTGAAGGGATTTCAAATGAACTGGAAATATGATTATTATAATTGCGCCGATGACCCGGATACCGGCGTTCCTGACTGCGGCGACCTGCCGGAATGTAAAAGCTGTGAATGGTATCACCTCATTACTTCCGCGCAGAAATGCACAACTACATAAACAAAAAAAGCAGAGAGTCATCCGTAAGAGGATAACTCTCTGCTTTCTTGTAAAGCCTTTTCTGCAAGTTTGGTGTCAATGTGGTGTCAAATCAGCCAAACGCGGTTGATAAAAGGCGTAGAATCAATGCTTTTTAGTCAATGGGCTTCATCGTGGGGAACAGCAGCACGTCACGGATCGACGCGCTGTCGGTCAGCAACATGACCAGACGATCCACGCCGAAGCCGAGGCCGCCCGTGGGGGGCAGGCCGTACTCAAGGGCGTTGACGTAGTCGTAGTCGACCTGGGCCTTGCAGTCCGGCTCAATGGCCTTGCGCTCAGCGACCTGGCGCTCGAAGCGGGCCTTCTGGTCGATAGGGTCGTTCAGCTCGCTGAATGCGTTGCCGTACTCGGTGCAGTCGATGAAATACTCAAAGCGCTCGGTGAAGGCCGGGTCAGTGGGCTTGCGTTTGGCCAGCGGGCTGATCTCGACGGGGTAGTCATAGATGAAGGTGGGCTGGATGAGTTTATCCTCGACAAAGGCGTCGAAGAACTCGGCCAGGATCGCGCCCTTTGTCGGGACCTCGGGCAGCTCTACATGATGCTCCTTGGCGGCAGCGATGGCATCCTCGTCGGTTTTCCAGTCGTTGAAGTCAACGCCGGAATACTTCTTGACGGCCTCGACCATCGTCAGGCGTTCCCAGTGACCCATGTCGATCTGCTTGCCCTGGTAGGTGATCTCAAGGCTGCCGCAGACCTTGAGGGCCAGGCGCTTGTACATCTCCTCGACCAGATCCATCATGCCGTGGAAGTCGGTGAATGCCTGGTACAGCTCGATGGTCGTGAACTCGGGGTTATGCTTGGGATCCATGCCCTCGTTGCGGAAGATGCGGCCAACCTCATACACGCGGTCCATGCCGCCCACGATCAGGCGCTTGAGGTACAGCTCAGTCTCAATGCGCAGGACCATGTCCATGTTCAGGGTGTTGTGGTGGGTGTAGAAGGGGCGGGCGGACGCGCCGATCTCGAACGGGGTCAGGATGGGGGTGTCGACCTCCAGGAAGCCCTTTTCGTCCAGATAGGCGCGAATCTCCTTCAAAATCAGGCTGCGCTTGACAAAAGTGTCCTTGACCTCGGGGTTCATGATGAGGTCAACGTAGCGCTGGCGGTAACGCGCCTCGCGGTCAGTCAGGCCGTGGAACTTCTCGGGCAGGGGCAGCAGACTCTTGGAGAGCAGCGTCAGCTCGGAGATGCGGACAGAAATTTCGCCCATCTTCGTGCGAAACACCTCGCCCTTGACGCCGATGATGTCACCGATGTCCAGCTTCTTGAAGGCAGCGTAGGCTTCATCGCCCAGCAGGTCGCGCTTGACAAAAATCTGGATGTCGCCCTTCTGGTCGCGCAGATGGGCAAAGCTGGCTTTGCCCATGATGCGCTTGGACATCATGCGGCCAGCCAGAGAGACGATCTTTCCGGTCTCAGCCTCGGCAGGAAGGTCAGCAAACTCATTTTTGAGGTCGGCCGAGTACGCATCCTGCGCATATTTGGTGATTTCAAAGGGGTTATGACCGGCTTCGCACAGGTCTGCCAGCTTCTGGCGGCGCACAGCGGCCTGCTGGGTCAGTTCCTGCTCGGTCTGGGGCTTATTCTGCTCCATGTGAGATCGTCCTTTCGTGATTTTTAATTCTGTTGATATGGGTTGCTTGTAGGGGGCGATGCAAGCATCCGCCCCTTCAGAATTTATTGCGGATTATTACTTCGAGCGGCTGACTTCCAGCAGCTTGTACGTGATGATGTTGCCGTTGGGCAGGGTGACATCAACGCTGTCGCCGACCTTGCAGCCGATCAGAGCCGCGCCGACGGGGCTCTCGTCGCTGATGCGGTTCAGATCCATGTCAGCCTCGGTGGAGCCGGTCAGGTCGTACTCCTCGGCGTCCTCCAGGTCATCGCCCTCGGCCAGGATCTTGACGTGCATACCGATGGAGGCGGTGTCGTTGGACAGCTCGCTCTCATCCATGATACGGGCCAGCTTCAGGGTAGCCTCCAGGTCGGCAATGCGGGCCTCCACAGAAGCCTGCTCCTCCTTGGCGGCGTCGTACTCGGCATTCTCGCTCAAGTCGCCGTAACCGCGGGCGACCTTGATCTTGTCGGCAACTTCCTTACGCTTGACGGTGCGCAGGTTTTCCAGCTCCTGCTCCAGTTTATTATAACCCTCTCGGGTAACGACAACTTCTTTAGCCATAGCAGTGTCTCCTAACGTAAAATGGATAGTAAAAGATGTGCGGCACCAACTGGGGAGCCGCACTAACTTATATATTATACGGGTTCAAAACGGATTTGTCAAGGCACAGCGTCATTTATCCAGCTGCAAAAGGCCAACCTTGCGGTAGACCTTGCTGACAGTGCGGTTGGCCAGGCGGGAGGCACGCTCCGCACCGTTCTTGAGGACCTCGTCCACGTAGGCCTTGTCGGCCAGAATGCGGGCATACTCGGTCTGCACGGGGGCCAGCGCGTCGGCGGTGACCTCGGCCACAGCCAATTTGAAATCACCGTAGCCCTTTCCCTCAAACTCGGCAGCGATCTCGTCGCTGGACTTGCCCGTGAAGGTGCTGTAAATGCACATCAGGTTGGACACGCCGGGCTTCGTCTCGCGGTCAAAGCGGACTACGCCGTCGGAGTCAGTCACGGCGCGCTTGAACTTGCGCACGATGGCATCCTTGTCATCGGTCATCAGGATAAAGCTGTTGATGTTCGTGTCGGACTTGCTCATCTTCTTGGTCGGCTCGGCCAGCGACATGATCTTGGCGCCCGCGGCGGGCACGTAGCCCTCGGGCAGGGTGAAGGTATCGCCGTAAATGCCGTTGAAGCGGCCTGCGATGTCGCGGGCAATTTCCAGATGCTGGGTCTGATCCTGCCCCACGGGCACGAGGTCAGCATTGTAGATGAGGATGTCCGCTGCCATCAGCACGGGGTAGGTGAACAGACCGCCGTTGACGTTGTCGGGGTGCTTGGCGCTCTTATCCTTGAACTGGGTCATGCGCGACAGCTCACCAAACTGCGTGTTGCAGGCCAGCACCCAGGCAAGCTCGGTGTGCGCGGGCACGTGGCTCTGTACAAACAGAACGTGCTCCTTCGGGTCGATGCCTACGGCCAGCAGCAGGGCGGCCAGCTCACGGGTGCGGCGGCGCAGGTCTGCGGGCACCTGGCGCACGGTCAGGCTGTGCAGGTCGGCCACCATGTACAGGCAGTCGTAATCGGACTGCAAGAGGGCCCAGTTGCGCACCGCGCCGATGTAGTTGCCCAGGGTCGGCGTGCCGGTGGGCTGAATGCCCGAAAGAATGCGTTTACGTTTTTCTTCTGCCATTATGATGTATCTCCCTTGTAAGCCGTTCTGCCCACAGCGGGCAGGTGGCTTCTTCCTTTATTTATATACTATAAAATATAATCAAACAGCGGACATTTGTCAATGTTTCTGCGCACGGAAGTCCGTAAAATTCACAGCTTCACCTTGATAAAGTCGTGCTCCACAGCGGGAAGGATTTTTTCAATCAGATCCTTTGTCCGCAGCCGCAGGCTGGACGTGTTGATGCAGGGGTGACAGCCCACAAACTCGCTGTTCAGCACATCCTCGTCGATCAACAGCTGCACGCGGTGCCCGGTGTCATTCATCAGTCCCAGCACGCTGACCGAGCCGGGCGTAATATCCAGAAACTTTTCCATGTATTCCGGCTTGGCAAAGGACAGGCGCGCCGCGCCGATCTGCGCAGACAGATCCTTTGTATGGAAAACCTTCGTGTCCGGGATCATCAGCAGATAAAAGGCTGTTTCCTGTCGATTACACAGGAACAGATTCTTGCAGATGACCGCCTGCAGCGTCTGGTCGATCTCCTGACAGACCTCCATTGTCATAGCCGGTGCGTGGTCGACCCTCTCGTATGCCACACCCAGCCGGTCCAGCAGGTCGTAGGTGCGGATCTCCTTTTCCAATCGGCCCGCCGTGTCCGCAGGCCGCCCCTTTTGCAGCTCCATTCCAAAGCCCCCTTGCGTTTTCCCCCATTATAGCAGTCTTTCCGCATTTTGCAAAGTGGGGAAAAATGTGTTATACTGAGCCGGATGCCAGACTGACCCGTAAATGATATTTTTAGGGAAATGGGTTTTTGCTATGAAAAAGATTTTATTCGTCTGCCACGGCAACATCTGCCGCAGTCCGATGGCGGAGTTTGTGATGAAGGATATGGCCGCCAAGGCCGGGGCAGGGGAGCGGTTCGTCATTGACTCTGCGGCGACAAGCACCGAGGAGCTCGGCAACCCGGTCTACCCACCCGCGCGGCGGGAGCTGGCGGCGCACGGCGTGGTCTGCTGGCCGCACACGGCGCGGCAGATGACGCGGGCGGACTACGACAAATACGACCTGCTCATCGGGATGGACAGCGCCAACATCCGCAATATGACCCGCATCTGCGGCGGCGACCCGGCGGGCAAAATCCATCGTTTGCTCGACTACACCGCCCGCCCCGGCGACGTGGCCGACCCGTGGTACACGGGTGATTTTTCGGCCACCTGGCGGGACGTTGCGGAAGGCTGCCGCAGTCTTTTGAAGGCAATCACCTCGCAAGCCATGTAAAAACATTGCATTTATGTGCGATATGTGCTATGATATTAAAGGATTATTTCCATCCAGTCAAGTTCAATCCGAAAGGAAAGAGTGTATACAATGGGAAAATACTTTGGTACTGACGGCTTCCGCGGGGAGGCCGGTGTCACTTTGACCGCCGACCATGCCTACAAAGTTGGCCGCTTCCTCGGTTGGTATTACGGTATGCTGCGCCAGCGCAATGGCGAGGCCACCACGCCGCGCATCGTCATCGGCAAAGATACCCGCCGCAGCTCCTACATGTTTGAGTACAGCCTCGTCGCAGGCCTGACGGCTTCCGGCGCGGACGCCTACCTGCTGCATGTCACCACCACGCCCAGCGTCGCATATATTGCCCGCGTGGACGACTTTGACTGCGGCATCATGATCTCCGCCAGCCACAACCCCTATTATGACAACGGCATCAAGCTCATCGACTGCTACGGCGAGAAGATGGACGAGGAAACGCTGCTGCTCGTCGAGGATTACCTCGACGGCAAGCTGCACGTCTTTGACCAGGATTGGCCCGAGCTGCCGTTTGCCAGCCGCGACCATGTCGGCTGCACCGTCGACTACGTCAGCGGACGCAACCGCTACATGGGATACCTGATCTCTTTGGGTATTTACTCCTTCAAGGGGGTCAAGGTCGGCCTGGACTGCGCCAACGGTTCCAGCTGGAACATTGCCAAGAGCATTTTTGATGCTCTCGGTGCAGACACCTACGTCATCAACAACAAGCCCAACGGCCTGAACATCAACCTGAACGCCGGCTCCACCCACATTGAGGGTCTGCAGAAGTTCGTCGTCGAGAACCACCTCGACATCGGCTTTGCCTACGACGGCGACGCCGACCGCTGCCTCTGTGTGGATGAAAAGGGCAACGTCATCACTGGCGACCACATCCTGTACATTTACGGCTGCTACATGAAAGAGCGCGGCAAGCTGCTGATGAACACCGTCGTCACCACCGTCATGTCCAACTTCGGTCTGTACAAGGCGTTCGACGAGCAGGGCATCGGCTACGCCAAGACTGCCGTCGGTGACAAGTATGTTTATGAGTACATGGCCAAAAACGGCTGCCGCATCGGCGGCGAGCAGAGCGGCCATATCATCTTCTCCAAGTACGCCAGCACCGGCGACGGCATCCTGACGAGCCTGAAGATGATGGAGGTCATGCTGGCCAAGAAGAAGCCGATGAGCGAACTGGCCGCACCGCTGAAGATCTATCCGCAGGTGCTGAAGAACGTCAAGGTCACCGACAAGAAGGCCGCGCAGGATGACGCCGATGTGCAGGCCGCCGTCAAGGCCGTAGGCGAGGCTCTGGGCGACACAGGCCGCATCCTGGTCCGTGAGTCCGGCACCGAGCCGCTGGTCCGCGTCATGGTCGAGGCTCCCGAGCACGAGACCTGCGAAAAGTACGTCCAGCAGGTCGTGGACGTCATCAAGGCCAAGGGCTACGCGATTTAATTTGTTGTAAAATTTTACACCGCGCTGTGGAGAACCCGCAGCGCGGTGTTTTATTTCACCCTCCCCCGGCAAAAAAACGCCCGCACGTCACAAAACATGACGTGCGGGCGTTTATTATGCCTTTACTTTAAGAGCAATCGCTCAGATTACAGCTGCGGGCCGGCAGAGACCAGAGCCTTGCCATGCTCGTTGCCTTCGTACTTGGCGAAGTTCTTGATGAAGCGGCCGGCCAGATCCAGAGCCTTGGTCTCCCACTCGGAAGCATCCTTGTAGGTGTCGCGGGGATCGAGGATGGCGGGATCGACGCCGGGCAGAGAGGTGGGAACCTCGAAGTCGAAGTGCGGGATCTTCTTGGTGGGGGCCTCGTTGATAGCGCCGCTCAGGATCGCGTCGATGATGCCGCGGGTATCCTTGATGGAGATGCGCTTGCCGGTGCCGTTCCAGCCGGTGTTGACCAGGTAAGCCTTGGCGCCGGACTTCTGCATCTTCTTGACCAGCTCCTCAGCGTACTTGGTGGGATGCAGCTCCAGGAAGGCCTGGCCGAAGCAGGCAGAGAAGGTCGGGGTGGGCTCGGTGATGCCGCGCTCGGTGCCGGCCAGCTTCGCGGTGAAGCCGGACAGGAAGTAGTACTGGGTCTGCTCGGGGGTCAGGATGCTGACCGGGGGCAGAACGCCGAACGCATCAGCAGACAGGAAGATGACGTTCTTGGCAGCAGGTGCGGAGGAAATCGGGCGAACGATGTTCTGGATATGGTCGATGGGGTAGGACACACGGGTGTTCTCGGTGACGGACTTGTCAGCGAAGTCGATCTTGCCCTCGGCGTCGACGGTAACGTTCTCCAGCAGAGCGTTGCGCTTGATGGCGTTGTAGATGTCGGGCTCGGAGTCCTTATCCAGGTTGATGACCTTAGCGTAGCAGCCGCCCTCGAAGTTAAAGACGCCGTTGTCGTCCCAGCCGTGCTCGTCGTCGCCGATCAGCAGGCGCTTCGGGTCGGTGGACAGAGTGGTCTTGCCGGTGCCGGACAGACCGAAGAAGATGGCAGTGTTCTTGCCCTCCTTATCGGTGTTGGCAGAGCAGTGCATGGAGGCCATGCCCTTCAGCGGCAGGAAGTAGTTCATCATGGAGAACATGCCCTTCTTCATCTCGCCGCCGTACCAGGTGTTGATGATGACCTGCTCCTTGCTGGTGATGTTGAAGGCAACGCAGGTCTCGCTGTTCAGGCCCAGCTCCTTGTAGTTCTCAACCTTAGCCTTGGAGGCGTTGTAAACAACGAAATCAGGCTCAAAATTGGCCAGCTCCTCAGCGGTGGGCTTGATAAACATGTTGGTGACAAAGTGTGCCTGCCAGGCCACCTCCACGATGAAGCGGATAGCCATGCGGGTGTCCTTGTTGGCGCCGCAGAAGGCATCGACGACGAACAGGCGCTTGTTGCACAGCTCCTTCTTGGCGATGTCCTTCACGGCAGACCAGGTCTGCTCGGTCATGGGGTGGTTGTCGTTTTTGTACTCGTCGCTGGTCCACCAAACGGTGTCCTTGGAGTTCTCGTCCACGACGATGTACTTGTCCTTGGGGGAACGGCCGGTGTAAACGCCGGTCATGACATTGACAGCGCCCAGCTCGGTGACCTGGCCCTTCTCATAGCCGGTCAACTCGGGTTTGGTCTCCTCCTCGAACAGCATCTCATAAGAGGGGTTATGCACGATCTCGGTCGTGCCGGTAATGCCATACTTAGTCAAATCCAGATTTGCCATGTTTACATATACCTCTTTCTCTATACTTTTGGCTGAATGGGGGACAAGGGGACTAAGTCAGCCTCCTAGTGCCCCATCCTGACATTTATTATACAAAGATTTCGGCATAAAAGCAAGTTCAAATTCTTTCAAAGATTGTGACATTATTGTAAAATAGTTTGAATTTTACATATTGTATCCCGGCAGGGGCGGATTCTATATCCGCCCCTGCCGTTCCGCATACCGCGCGGCCCGCGGGCGCATATAGCATGTGCCCCTGCCTTGCAGGTGTACCAGCAAAAAAGGACGCGCCCTCCGGCACGTCCCTTCTCAATATCATTTACGCATCCGAGCGTGAATACGCATTCTTCATGCCGCTGCTCAGCTCAAACAGGACCTTATTCAGGGCGTCCGTCGTCTCGGCCCTGACCATGGCGGCCAGCTCCTCGTTAGCCTTGGTGCGCAGGGCGGCACGGGCGGCGGGGTCGGCCTCGCCGCGCTGGGCATCGTCATAGGTATTGATGATACCGTTGGCTTTGCTGCCGACGCTCAGCGTGTAGCGCTCGATGTGGAACACCGATTTTGCGTAGGACGCATCGGCCATGGCGGCCAGCAGACGGCTGGCCCAGTAGAAGTTGTCGGTGGAGACATCGCCCGTCGTGTTGGACAGGTACTCCGGCGTCGTGTCCACGTTGGCGTAGAAGGGCACCATCGTATTGAAGGCGTTGGACGCAAAAGCCAGCCACTCCACGGCGCGGAAGTCCTCCGGTACGTCGGGGCGCATTTGCAGCAGTGCCATAAAGTCGTTGCGGTTCACGCCGATGGGACGGTAGATGCCCCTCTCGGAAGCCGTGGCCGCATAGGGGTCATACGGCGTGCCCTGATAATGGCTTGACAGCACGTACTTTACGTCCTCGGGCGTGATCTTTTTCTCGGGCACCATGCACCAGGGCAGGTCGTCGGAGCGCGGCGTAAAGTCGGCGTCCGGGCCGTCCCAGGCGAACGTATTGGGGTTGAAATAACGCAGCATGTACCAGCCGCGGGGCGTGTTGTAGACATGGTCGGCATCGTCGTGGCTGCCGAAGGCGTCGCGCGGATTCAGCGCACCGTCCAGGGACAGGTCAAGATGGTACTTGTCGATAAAGCCGCGCAGGTCGGCGGAGCACATGAACTCCTTCTGCTCGCCCAGCGCGTCGTCCAGGTCGAGCGTATCAAGGCCGAGCTGGTTCGGCATGACCACATAGACGTCATCGGGCACGCGGCGGGCCATCCAGTGGTGGCCGCCGATGGTCTCGAGCCACCAGACCTCGTCCACATCCTGAAACGCGATGCCGTTCATCTCGTAGGTGCCGTACTGCTCCAGCAGACTGCCAAGGCGCCGGACGCCCTCGCGCGCGGAGCGGACATAGGGCAGGACCAGATAGACAATGTCCTCCTCGCCGATGCCGCCCTTGACAAGCGGGTCAGCGCCCAGCACGCGCGGGTTGGAGGTGATGGTCTCGGTAGCCGTCATGCCGACGTTGGCCGCGTTGACGCCGCTGGCCGCCCACAGGCCCTTGCCCTCAACAGCGTTGGGCACCGCGGTGATGCGCAGGCCGCTGCCGGGCAGGGGGATCTCGACGCCCGAAATGACGGATTTATAGACTGCGGGGTAGTCCTGCGGCTGAAAAACGGTAAACTTTTTGGCAGTGAAATGGCCGGAGCCGGAATCGTCGTTGCGGGCGATCATCGTGGACCCGTCGTAGGACGCATTTTTGCCGACCAGGATGGTGGTGCAAGCCATGGTTAAATCGTCTCCTTTTATAAGTCTATACTAAGAATGCCGCGCGGTAGGGGCCGGGCATGCCCGGCCCGCGGGTTTCCCGCGAGCGTGTGCTCATGGACAGGTACCGGGCCGGACATGTCCGGCCCCTACGGGCATCCCACTATTTCCCTATTATAGAACAATCTGTGCAAATTTCAACCGTCACATTTCCTGCGCTACGCCCTGCGCGATCACACCGCTCTGGTAGGCTTCGACCAGGGCTGTCAGGTCACGGATCAGTGCCTGCTTGCGCCCGCCCTCGTCGGTGTCGCGCACCAGAATGCGCTGGGGCGCAGTATAGATATACTCGCTCTTGCTGGCAATGTCCTCGTCCTCGTGGATTGCCTTGTCCACGCTCTCAAACGGCTGGTGGGTGCGCAAGATCAACCCGCGGGAGTTATAGACCAGTGTGTAGCCGGCTATGCCGGTGCGCCGGTGGTAGGCACGGCAGAAGCCGCCGTCAATAATGATGAGCCGCCCGCCGCCCTTGATGGGGCTTTCCCCCTCGATGGCGCGGACCGGGACATGGCCGTTCACGATGTGGCTGCCCTCGCCAGACAGGCCGAATTCGCGCAAAATATGCTCGGCGGTGCGCGGGTCGGCAATGTGCCTGTAGTAGGGGTCCTTGATCTCCACCTGGGCCGCCGGGTCAGCAATATAGAGCCGCTCAAACGTCGTCATGGCGCTGCGGCCAAACAGCGGCGATTTTGCCCCGCACCACAGGTACCACAAAAAGTCCTGCCCGGCCAGCCGTGCCGGGCTGCCCGCGGGCGCGCTGTAGCCCTGGCGGGCGCGGCGGTCACAGTAGTCGAACAGCTGCTTGCCGCTGCGGGCGGTGCCCTCAAACCGAATGGCCGCAAACGCGCCGTCCTCGGTCATCGGCACTGCGCCGTGGTAGAGCAGATTGCCGTTGCACATTTTATAAAACGCGCCGTGGGCGTACAAAAATTGCACATGGCGCTGCAGGCGCTCGCTCTCGGCAAAGCTGCGCACCAGCTCGGCGGCGATCTTTTCTTCGTCGGCAGTCAGCGCGGCAGGGTTGGCCGGGTCAACGGTGGGAAAGTCGCAGTCCAGCAGGGGATAGGTCGTTCCGAAATAGTCCACCGTGCCCGCGGCAAAGTCAATGTGGTTCAAAAAGTCGCGGCCCTGCAAATCAAAATCCGGGTTGCGGGCAATGACCTGCGCCTCCAGCTTGAGCATCATAACGGTCACGGCCTTGTGCATCCGCGCGGCGGCGGTCAGGTCGCCTGCCGCTGTGCGCTGGTCGGCGTGGGGCAGCCAGCGCGAAACATCGGAATCCGCGTAAGTATGCTGGGCAAAGCGCTCCAAGCGGCGCAGGCTGATGCCGTAGCCGCCCTCCAGCGTGTCCAGATTGTTGTAGGCCAGCGTTGTTTTCAGCACGGTCATAATGCAGAGCGGGCTGCCCGCTGCCGCGCCCATCCAGACCACGTCGTGGTTGCCCCACTGGATGTCCACCTGATGATGCGCCATCAGACTGTCCAGAATGCGGTCCGGGCGCGGGCCGCGGTCAAACAGGTCGCCCACAATGTGCAGACGGTCCACAGCCAGCCGCTTGATGACCTCGCAGAAGCGGATAATATAGGCGTCGGCGCGGTCATAGCGGATGATGCTCTCAATGATCTCGCCGTAATACTGGTCCTTGTCGTGGTCCTCAAAGTGGGCGTGAAGCAGCTCGTCGAGGATGTAGCCGCAGTTCTGCGGCAGACAGCGGCGCACATGGTCGCGGGTATGCTTGCTGGACACGAACCGGCACAGGTCGATGAGCCGCAGCAGCGTCATGCGATACCAGGCGTGCAGGTCTCTCTGGCGGGCTTTCAGCTCGGGCAGCTTCTGATTGGGATAATAGATGAGCGTCGCCAGCTCGGCACGCTCCTCGGCGGGGACACCGTTGCCAAGCACCGTGTCGATTTTTTCACGGATGACGCCCGATGCGCTGTTTAATATATGTACGAACGCTTCGTGCTCGCCGTGCAGGTCACTCATGAAGTGCTCGGTGCCCTTGGGCAGACGGAGCAGGGCTTCAATGCGGATGATCTCGCTGGCCGCGGCGGCCACGGTCTGGTATTTCTGAGACAGCAGGCGCAGATAGCGCAGATGCTCATCGGAATATTGCACGGGCAGAACCTCCCTGTACTTTTCTTACATCTACATGGAATTATAGCACACCTTGCGGCAAAACAAAAGGCCGCAGCCCGGAATTTTGGGCTGCGGCCTGATGATTTTTAGGGCAGGGACTCTGTAGGGGCGGATTCTATATCCGCCCGTGGACGTTTACCCTGCGTTCTTCTTTTTTCACAACGGGATGCTGCCAAGCGGGCGCATATAGAATGCGCCCCCACGGTGCAACATGGCTGCACATTTTTTTTGCAATCACTCGATCTCGATCAGCGTCTGCTTCGGCTCGAGCTTCTTGGCCTCGGCCTTGGGCAGATGCAGGGTCAGGATGCCGTTCTCAAACTTAGCGCTGATGTCCTTGGGCTCCAGCTCCTTGCCGACATAGAAGCTGCGTGCGCAGCTGCCGGTAGCACGCTCCTGGCGGATATAGCGGCCCTCGTTGTCCTTGTCATCCAGCTCCTCATTGCGCTGGGCGCTGATGGTCAGATAGCCGTTGTCCAGATCGAGCTTGACATCCTCTTTCTTGAAGCCGGGCAGATCAACGAACACATCGTAGCTGTCCTTGTTCTCGCGGACATCGGTTTTCATCACATTAGCGGCACGTTTGCCAAACATACCGCGGGGGGCAGCGGCCTTCATGGCGCGGTCAAAATCGTGCTCCCAATCGTTGCTGAACAGATCATCCATCAAAGCCTCATTGAACATATACGGAACCATCATCATAAGTCATTCCTCCAATTTTCATCGGCCGCCCGTTTTGTTTGTGAGCGGTTGACTTTTGATACACATTGTTGCGTTCCCTTTGGGGATTTGGTTCTTCCGTTCCTCTTTCCCTTGGAACGCCTCTATAATAGCACCGAACATTAGCACTGTCAATAGTAGAGTGCTAATGTTTACATGTTATGTAATATTTGTTCACAAAATATGTAATAAGTTCGAAAATAGATCGCAGCCACGTTGTAATCAGAGCTTACTTGTAGGAGCCGGGCATCCCCGGGGCAGCCTTTGCTTTCTAAAGCCTGCTCACGGGGGGGGAGAAGGCTTCTCATTTTTACATTATGTCGTATTCAATCGGCGTTTCAAACAGCCGTGCCGCCTTCTCCCGGTCCTCGGTCTGGCCCAGCGCCCACATCAGCTTGACGGCGACAGCCTCGGGGGTCATGTCGCGGGCCTCCAGGACGCCGGGCAGCTCACCGACGGCGCGGCCCACCTCGTAGACGGCAAGGTCACACCCCTCATGCGGGACCTGCGTGGTAAACACCGCCAGCCGCCCGCTCTCACACCAACGGCGCAGGGCGGCGAACATCTCACCGTGCTCCCCGCCCGGCAGGCCTCCGACGCCGAAGCTCTCCAGCACCAGTGCGCGGTAGTGCGGGGCCAGCAGCGGGATGATGTCCGCCCGCATGCCCGGCACAAGCCGCAGCACAAAAACGGCGGGCTCAAGCCTTTCATAGAACCGCACGGGCGGCTGGTCCGCGGGGCGGCGCAGAAACGTCACCAGCCGCGTGTCGCGGAACACCGCGGTCTCGGGGTAGTCGATGCTGGAAAACGCATTGAAGCTGCGCGTCCGCGTCTTGCGCGCGCGTGTGCCCAGAATGACCTTGTTGTCAAACACCAGCTGCACACCCCATGCGCCGTCGCTGACCGCGTAGACGAACGCACGGTAGAGGTTGTTGCGCGCGTCGGTATCGCGGTTGTAGATGGACTTCTGGCTGCCGGTCAGCACAACGGGCTTCGCACTGTTCTGCACCATGTAGCTGAGCGCCGCGGCGGTGTAGGCCATCGTGTCTGTGCCGTGGGCGATGACAAAGCCGTCGCAGGCATCATAATTTTCTTTGATGCAGCGCACGATGATCTGCCACTGCGCGGGGCCGACGTTCGTCGAATCCAGGTTGAACACCTGCACAGCGCTGACCTCGCACAGGTCAGCCAGCTCGGGCACGCAGGCCAGCAGCTCCTCTGACGTGATGGCCGGGGCCAGCCCGCCCGCCGCCGTAGGGCGGCTCGCAATCGTCCCGCCTGTGGCGAGAAGCAGAATTTTTTTCATCAAAGTACCTCACTTCCTTGGCCCCCTCTGCGAGGGGGCTCCGCCCGCAGGCGGTGGGGGAGAGAGCTTCGCGGTTATCCGAAATATTTCGGGTCATGGCAAAGTTCTCTCCCTCCGGCCCTACGGGCCACCGCTCCCCTTCTGGCGCAAGCGCCACCTCCCCCGTATCGGGGGAGTCTGTCTCGCAGAGGGAGGCAAGAGCTTTTCACTCCGCCCACATCAGATGCCGCTCCGCGACGACCTGGGCGTCCAGTGTGCGCGGACCTGCCGTAAAGCGCACGGTCACGCGGCGGCCCGCAACGCTTTCCACAGTGCCAGGGCCAAAGACGGCATGCCGCACATGGGCACCGACGGCGGTGATGCTGTCCACATCCACAGGCGGCAGCGGGGCGCGTGCCGCGGGCGGGGGTGTGCGGCGGCCCGCGGGCTCGGCGTCGTGGCGTTTGCGTTGGCCGGGCAGACCGGACAGCACCTCATCCACAAAGGCCGAGCGCTCCGCCGCGCAGTCAAACAGCACCAACTGCTGCCGTGCGCGGGTCATGGCCACATAAAACAGCCGCCGGTCCTCCTCATACTGCTGTGTCTCGCCGGGCGTGCGGCAGCACAGCTCCGGCTTGGCGGGCAGAATGCCGTCCAGCACATCCAACAAAATGACCCGGTCATATTCCAGCCCCTTGGCCGAGTGGATCGTCGAAAGCAAAAACCTGCACCCGGGCGGATTCTCATGGTTTTGTATGATGCTGCGCAGCTTTTCCAGCCGACGCAGCAGGTGCCGCGGCGTCGGCTCCTGTGCGCCGAGCATTTCTAGCACGGCCAGCTTCGTGCGGTCCATGCCGTTTTTGTCCAGATATTTGCCGTAGCCCAGCTGGTCGGCCAGGAACCGCACCGCATCGTCCGCGGCCATTTTGGGCAGACGCGCCAGACCGTCCGCCACGTCAGCCATGGCGGCGCGGGTGCGCGGACGGATGCTGTCCTCATTCAGCAGGGCCGTCCAGCAGCCCTGCCCGTACTGCCGCGCCTGATTGCAGGCAAACAGCGCCTGTGCGCGGGTGACGGGCACACCGAATTTGTAGTAGCAGCGCAGAAAAGTTTCCCCATCCGCGGGGTGTGCGGCCAGCGTGAAAATATCGGTCACATCGCGGACGATCTTGTTGGTAAAAAAGGTCTGGTCCACTGCCTTGCAGGCGTAGGGGATGCCCCGCCGCTCGCACAGGTCGATGATGGGCAGTGCGCTCTCGTGGTTGCGGAACAGCACCGCCGTCCCGGTATCGCAGTGCTGCGCCGTCTCAAACAAGAATGGCAGCTGGTCGGCGCGGCGCGGCACGGTGACGATCTGCAGCGGTGCGCCGGGGCCCTGCGTCGGCGCGATGGTCTTGGGGCGGCGATAGCGGTTGCGCGCCACAAAGCGGTTGGCAGCCTCCAGAATCGGCTCTGTGGAGCGGTAGTTCTGCTCCATCAGCAAAATCTGTGCGCCGGGATAGGTCTTTTCAAAGTCCATCAGCGCTTGGGGGTAGGCGGCGCGGAAGCCGTAAATGCTCTGGTCCTCGTCGCCGACCATAAAGATATTGCCGCTTTCCTGCGCCAACACGCGGATAATTTCATGCTGTACCTTGGACGTATCCTGCGACTCATCGACGCAGAAATACTTGTACCGTTTGCGGAACGCCGCCGCAACCGCGGGCGCACCGCGCAGGATTTGCAGCGCAAAGCAGAGCTGGTCGTCGTAGTCCATTTTGTGCGCGGCCTTCAGCGCCTTCTGGTAGCCGCGATACAGGTCGGGCAGATTCTCAATGTCGGTTTCCAGCTCGTCCAATTCCGCGTCGGTCAGGCACATATTTTTAATGTAGGTGATGGCTGTGCGCAGATCCTTGACCGTGCTCTCGGCGGGGTACTCGTGGTTTGTGTCCTGCCATAGCCGCATGAGCAGCGGCGTGGTCTCGCTCTCATTGCGGATGAGCTCCGGCGGGGTACGGCCATACATGCGGCTGTACAGCGCGATGATGCGCGCCGCCACACCGTTGATGGTGCGGAACTCCAGCCGTGCGGCCAATTCGCCGCCGAACCGCGCCGCGAACCGGGCGCGCATCTCCTGCGTGGCGGCGACGGTGTAGGTCATTGTCAGGATGGCTTCCGGCGCAATGCCGCAGACCTCGGTCATATAGCCCAGCCGGGTGATGAGCACGGTGGTTTTGCCGCTGCCCGGCACCGCCAGCAGCAGCACCGGGCCGTTGACCGCCTCCACCGCCGCGCGCTGTTGGTCGTTCAGGGCCGCCAGATGGGCCGTTTCAAATATAGCCTTGTCCATGGCAGCTCCTTTCGTGCAGTATAAATCGCCGCGCAGTAGGGGCCGCACATGTGCGGCCCGCAGCTTCACGGGGGACGCCCGCCTATAGGCAGGCCGCGGGCCGGGCATGCCCGGCCCCTACAGTGTTTCCCTATTGTACCATACATCCCGCACAAAAGCAAAGCTGTTACACGCGGTTCAGCGCAATATCATTGATGACCTCACCGACGCAGATCAGACCGGCAACGGCGGGGACGTAGGCGTTGCTGCCGGGAACCTGGCGGTTCAGGTTCGTCAGGCAGACCTTGTCATCGTCGATCAGGTCCAGCGTGCCGATGTCTGTCAACCTTGCAAAGTGTAAAAACCTGCAGCGTTTCAGCCCGCGTATTTTGTCACCCCCAAGTCTTGGATAAACGCGCACACTGTGGTACAATATGTAAGAAAGAGCAAACTCCCCATAACCAAAGGACGTCACCATGAAACAAGGCAATTTGAATATACGCTGCACCGAAGATTACGCGGTGCTGTACTGGGATAAACCCGCCGCCGCACCCAGCGGGGCAGAATACACGGTCTCCCTGAACGGCGAGGCCATTGGCCGCACAGACCGCACCCATTTTACGATAGAGGGGCTGAGCTACGGCAGTGCCTTCCGGGTGGACGTGGTCAGCGGCAGCTACTGCATCGGCTCGGCCACGCTGCAGTTCGGCAGGGAAAAACGCCGCATCGACATTACCGCCGCGCCCTACTTCTGCAAGGGCGACGGCCATATCCTGAACACCGACAATTTACAGCGGGCCATCAACGACTGCGGCGCGGACGATATTCTGTACGTGCCGGCGGGCGATTTCCTGACCGGCGCACTGCGGCTGCACAGCGATCTGGAAATTTATCTGGCCAAGGGCGCGGTCCTGCAGGGCACAACGAACATTCACGACTATTCGCCCCGCATCCCCAGCCGATTTGAGGGCACCGAGATGCGCTGCTACTCAAGCCTTTTGAACGCGGGTGACATGAACCACAAGACCGGCCCGAACTGCCGCAATATCATCATCCGCGGCAGGGGCACGATCTGCGGCGGCGGGCAGGAGCTGGCCCGCAAGATCATTGAGGACGAGCGTGCCCGCATCAAGAGCTTTCTGGACGACAACCGGGAGCTCGTCGAAAGCTGCGAGAACAGCGACACGATCCCGGGCCGCGTCCGCCCGCGGCTTATCAATTTAAGCAACTGTGAGAACGTCTGGATCAGCGGTATCACGCTGAAAAACGGCCCGTCCTGGAACGTCCACATGATCTACTGCGACGACATCCAGACCGACCACTGCACCTTTGTGTCCGAGGGCGTCTGGAACGGCGACGGCTGGGACCCGGACTCCTCAACGAACTGCGCGCTGTTTGCGTCGGAGTTCTCCACGGGGGACGACGCTGTCGCCATCAAGAGCGGCAAGAACCCCGAGGGCAACGAAATCAACCGTCCCTGCGCGCATATCCGGGTGTTTGACTGCCGCAGCGACTGCGGCCACGGCATCTGCATCGGCAGCGAGATGAGCGGCGGCGTGGAGGACGTGCAGATCTGGGACTGCGATCTGGCAAACTCGCTGTCCGGCATCGAGATCAAGGCCACGCCCAAGCGCGGCGGCTATGTGCGCGGCGTGACCGTGCGGGACTGCATTACGCCCCGCGTCATGCTGCACAGCGTACCGTACAATGACGACGGTGTGCCCGCCGGTGCCCCGCCAAAGCTCGAGCACTGCTTCTTTGAGCGGCTGACCCTGACCGCCGAGGTGCTGGACCATGACCGCAGCCGACACGATGCCGCCCCGATCGAGATCGCGGGCTTTGACACACCAGGCTATGAGGTCGAGGACATTGTCTTTAAGGACATTACCATCACCAAGCCGTCCGTCACCCTGCCGCTGGGGCTGTGCAAGGGTGTGACGCTGAGCAATCTTGCTTGTGTGAAGGAATAAGCCCCACTTTATGAACAAATCTTAAAACTTCCTTACACCCTCTTGCACCGCGGTGCAGGAGGGTGTATTATTATCATGTTTTAATAATTAACACAAGCCAACTATTAACAGGAGGTGTTCACCAATGGGCACTGAAGCCCCTTATCTGAGCGGGGTGTTCCGCTTTGTGGCGCGGCTGCACACACTGTCCAAGCGCGGGATGCGCATGGCACTGGCCGGGCAGCCCAAATGCCGCTATGGCATGCTGCAAAGTCTGTACAATCTCATTGAGCAGCACGGCTGCGACGGCGCGATCTATGTCTCGGACATTGCGCGGCAGACGCACCAGCCTATGCCGGCGATTTCCCGCGGGCTGCGTCAGATGGAGCAGGACGGCCACATCGTCCGCGAGACAGACCCCAAGGACCGCCGCAAGACGCTGGTGCGCATCACCCCGGCAGGGGAGCGCGCCCGCAAAGCCAATGAGCAGGCCATGAACGACTATTTTGCCCGCATCATGGCGCGGCTGACCCCGGAGCAGCTGGCGCAGGCCAACGCCGTAAAGGACGCTCTGCTCTCCGCCATTGAGGCCGAGAACGCCGCCATGAAAACCGATTTGAAAGGAGAACCCCCGCATGACGAAAATTTTTAAGCAGCTGGGGCGGCACTGGGCGGCCTGCCTGGCCGTCGTTGCGCTGCTCATCGTGCAGGCATACTGCGATTTAAGCCTGCCCGACTACACAAGCAAAATTGTGGACACCGGCATCCAGCAGGGCGGCATTGAAAGCCCCGTGCCCGACACCGTCCGCAGCACAACGCTGCAGGCGCTCGAGCTGCTCATGTCCGAGGACGACGCCGCACTGGCGGACGAAGCCTACACCGCCCCCGACGCGGACGGTGTGCGCACACTGAACCCGGACGCGGACACCGCCGCGCTGGAAAATGCGTTCACAACGCCGGACGTTGTGCTGTACATGGCCGCGGCGAAGAATGCCGCCACTGCCGCCGGTACCACCGACACCGTGATCCCCACGGCCTATGACCTCGACGCCGTCGCCACGCAGCTGGCCGCCGCGTCCCAGGCCCCCGGCGCACGGGAAATGCTGCAGAGCCAACTGACGGACGGTCTCGCCCAGCTGGACGAGACCGTCGCCGACAGCCTGTCCAGCCAGGCCATGCTGCTCGTCGCGCTGGAATATGACGCTCAGGGCATTGCCCATGACGTGCAAATGTCCTATCTGCTGCGCACGGGCGGCCAGATGCTGGCTTTAACGTTGCTCATGGTTGCCGTGGCCGTCGCCGTAGGCTTTATCGCGTCCCGCGTCTCCGCCGCCATTGGCCGTGACCTGCGCCGCGACGTGTTCAGAACCGTCGTCGGCTACTCCAACGCCGAAATCGAAAAATTTTCCACTGCTTCGCTGATTACCCGCACCACGAACGACATCCAGCAGGTGCAGTTCGTCTGTGTGATCCTGCTGCGCATGGTGGCCTACGCGCCCATTTTGGGCATTGGCGGCATCATGCACGTTGCCAGCGGCAACACGGGGCTGGAATGGATCATCTTTGTGGCCGTGGCCGCACTGCTGGCGCTCATCGCCGTTTTGATGAACGTAGCCATGCCGAAATTCAAGCAGATGCAAGTTCTGGTGGACCGGCTGAACCTCGTCAGCCGCGAAATCCTGACCGGCATTATGCCCATCCGCGCGTTCAGCCGCGAGGCATTTGAGGAAAAGCGCTTTGACAGGGCCAACACCGACCTGATGAAGACCCAGCTGTTCACCAACCGCACGATGGTCGCCATGATGCCGTTTATGACGCTCATCATGAACGGCACGAGCCTGCTCATCGTCTGGTTCGGCGGCAAGGCGATGGATCTGGGCAGCATGCAGGTGGGTGAGATGATCGCGTTCATCACCTACACGATGCAGATCGTCATGTCGTTCCTCATGCTCTCGATGGTCGCCGTCATGCTGCCCCGTGCCGGTGTGGCTGCGGACCGCATTGACGAGGTCATCAAGACCCCCTCGACCATCCATGACCCCGCTGCGCCCAAGGCACTGCCCGCGGACGGCACCCACGGCGTTGTGGCGTTCCATGATGTCAGCTTCCGCTATCCCGGCTCCGACGAGGACGCGCTCGAGCACATCAGCTTCACGGCCAGACCCGGCGAGACAACGGCCATCATCGGTTCCACGGGCTGCGGCAAATCTACGCTGCTCAACCTGATCCCGCGCTTCTACGATGTGACCGAGGGCAGCGTGACGATTGACGGCGTTGACGTGCGCGACATGACCCAGGCACAGCTGCACGACGAGCTGGGCTATGTGCCGCAGAAGGGCGTGCTGTTCAGCGGCACGATCACATCCAACCTGAAGTTCGGCGGCGACCACATCACCGACGCCGACGCAGAGCAGGCCGCCGAGATCGCCCAGGCCACGGAGTTCATCTCCGCTAAGCCCGAGGGCTTCGACAGCCCGATTGCCCAGGGTGGCAGCAACGTCTCCGGCGGGCAGAAGCAGCGCCTTTCGATTGCCCGCGCCATTGCCAAGCACCCGCAGATCTATCTGTTTGACGACAGCTTCTCGGCGCTGGACTACAAGACCGACGTGGCGCTGCGCCGTGCGCTGAAGGCTAAAACCGACAACGCCACGGTCATTATTGTGGCGCAGCGCATCTCCACCGTGCTGCACGCGAACCAGATCCTGGTGCTGGATGAGGGGCGCATCGTCGGCAAGGGCACCCATGCCCAGCTGATGGAAAGCTGCCCCGCGTATCAGGAAATTGCGCGCAGCCAGCTGAGCCAAAAGGAACTGAATTTGCAGAAGGAGGGTGAGTGATATGCCAAGACACGGACGCATGACGACGGAGCGCGCCAAGGACTTCAAGGGCACGCTGCGCCAGCTGCTGGCCGCCATGAGCAAGTATAAGCTGTCGCTGGTCGTCGTCATTGTTTTTGCTGTTCTGTCAACCATTTTCAACATTGCAGGGCCGAAGATCCTGGCCAAGGCCACCACGGCGCTGGCCACCGGCTGGATCGCCAAGCTGCGCGGCGTGGGCGGCATCGACTTTGCCTACATCGGCAAGGTGCTGCTGTTCCTGCTGGGCATGTACCTGCTGTCCGCGGCGTTCAGCTTCATTCAGGGCTGGCTCATGTCCGGCCTGTCGCAGAAGGTCTGCTACGACTTCCGCGACCAGATCAGCAAAAAGATCAACCGCCTGCCGCTGGCCTACTTTGAAAAGCGCACCGTCGGCGAGGTGCTGTCCCGCATTACAAACGACGTGGATACGCTGGGCCAGAGCCTGAACCAGAGCGTGACCCAGCTGATCACCAGCGTTGCGACGATGGTCGGCGTGCTCATCATGATGCTGTCCATCAGCCCTAAAATGACGCTGATCGCCCTGCTGATCCTGCCGGTTTCGCTGGCGCTGGTGCTGGTGGTCGTCAAGTTCAGCCAGAAGTATTTCAAGGCGCAGCAGGCGACACTGGGCGTTGTCAACGGTCAGGTCGAGGAGGTCTACTCCGGCCACAACGTCATCAAGGCGTTCAACCGCGAGGCCGCCGTGCTGGACGACTTCAACGACGCGAACGATAAGCTGTACGAATCCGCGTGGAAATCGCAGTTTTTGTCCGGCCTGATGCAGCCCATCATGAACTTTGTGGGCAACCTGGGCTATGTGGCCGTCGCCATCGTCGGCAGCATTTTTGCCGCAGCGGGCGCCATCACCATCGGCGATATTCAGGCGTTCATCCAGTACGTCAAGAACTTCACCCAGCCCATCCAGCAGCTGGCGCAGGTGTCCAACATGCTGCAAAGCATGACCGCCGCCGCCGAGCGCGTCTTTGAATTTTTGAACGAGCCCGAGGAGGACCAGCTGGCCGACCCCGCCCGCCGCGCCGACCCCGCCTGCATCGACGGTCAGGTCACGTTTGACCATGTAAAGTTCGGCTACACGCCGGAAAAGACCGTCATCCACAATTTCAGCTGCAATGTCAAGCCCGGCCAGAAGGTCGCCATCGTCGGCCCCACCGGCGCGGGCAAGACCACAATGGTCAAGCTGCTCATGCGGTTCTACGATGTGGATTCCGGCGAAATTTTGCTGAACGGCCATAACGTCAGGGACTTTGACCGCAGCGACCTGCGCGAGGGCTTCGGCATGGTGCTGCAGGATACCTGGCTGTTCAAGGGCACGATCATGGAGAACATCCGCTATGGCCGTCTGGATGCCACGGACGAGGAGGTCATTGCCGCCGCGAAGGCAGCAAACGCCGACCACTTTATCCGCACGCTGCCCGGCGGCTACCAGATGGAGCTGAACGAGGACGCCTCCAACGTCAGCCAAGGCCAGAAGCAGCTTTTGACGATTGCCCGCACGATTTTGGCGGACAACCGCATCCTGATCCTCGATGAGGCGACATCGAGCGTTGACACCCGCACCGAGCAGCGCATCCAGACGGCTATGGACCGCCTGATGCAGGGCCGCACGAGCTTCGTCATCGCGCACCGCCTGTCCACCATCCGCGATGCCGATTTGATCCTGGTCATGCGCGAGGGCGACATTGTCGAGCAGGGCACCCACGACGAGCTGATCGAAGCCGGCGGGTTCTATGCCGATTTGTACAACAGTCAGTTTGAGGATGTGACGGCTTGACAAATTGACGCAGGTTGGTTCTAATGTAAAAAATGCCTAAAGGCTTCCCCCTCGGGGGAAGCTGTCCGCGAAGCGGACTGATGAGGGCAAAGCTCCCGCAGCCACCCATTTATGGGCAGCATCCGCAGGGTCGCCCTCATCCGGCCCTACGGGCCACCTTCCCCCGCGGGGGAAGGCTTTTCTTTTATTGACACCCCTGCTATAATAGTAACCAAAGGGGGCATTACCTGTGGATTATGCAAAACTTACGGCGCAGGCGCGGCAGGCTGCGGAAGAACTGCTGCAGGCTGCGCATCTCGAGACCGGGGACATTTTTGTGGTCGGCTGCTCCAGCAGCGAAATCATGGGCGGGCGCATCGGCAAGGATTCCAGCATGGAGGCTGCCGCTGCCGTGCTGGCGGGCGTGCTGCCGCCATTGCAGGAGCAGGGCGTCTATCTGGCCGCCCAGTGCTGTGAGCATCTGAACCGTTCTATCGTCATTGAGCGCGAGGCCGCGAAGGCCAACGGCTATCAGATCGTCTCGGCCATTCCGCAGCCCCACGCGGGCGGCAGCTGGGCCACGAACTGCTGGCAGCGCTTTAACGACCCCGTCCTTGTGGAGGAGGTCAGGGCCGCCGCGGGCATGGACATCGGCGGTACGCTGATCGGTATGCACCTGCGCCGCGTGGCTGTACCGGTGCGCTTGTCGATGGACCACATCGGGCAGGCAATTCTGCTCTGCGCCCGCACCCGTCCGCCGTTCATCGGCGGTTCCCGCGCCGTTTACAGTCAGGAGGAAGTGCGATGATTCCCGAAGCCCAGAAGCAGCAGATGGCCGAGGCCGTCGCGAAGATCCGTGAGACGATGGCCGCTGCCGCCAAGGCCGCAGGCCGCGACCCGGCAGAGGTGCGCCTTTGCGCCGCCTGCAAGACCCGCACGGTGGAGGAGGTGCGCTACAGCGCCGACCTGCCCATTGACCTTTTCGGTGAAAACCATGTGCAGGAGCTGGTCGAAAAGACCGACACGAACGCCTACAACGGCAAACCCGGGCACTTCATCGGGCATTTACAGACGAACAAGGTCAACAAGGTCGTAGGCCGCGCCGCGCTGATCCAGAGCGTGGACAGCACGCGCCTTTTGGATAAGATCGATACCGCCGCGGCCCGTCTGGGGCTGGTGCAGGACATTCTCGTCGAGATCAACATCGGCGAGGAGGCCAGCAAGAGTGGCGTGGACGCCGACAGCCTGTTCCCGCTTTTGGAGGCTGCCGCCGCCAGGGAGCACATCCGTCTGCGCGGCCTGATGGCGATCCCGCCCGCCGACGCCGACGACACCGAAACCCGCCGCTTTTTTGCACAGATGCGGGAGCTTTTGGCCAGAGCCGACGCCCGGCACTATGACCGGGCGCAGATGGACATTCTGTCCATGGGCATGAGCCACGACTACGCCGCCGCCATCGCCGAGGGTGCGACCATCGTCCGCGTCGGCACGGCGATTTACGGCGCACGGGATTACAGCAAAAAGGCATAATTTCAGGCTTCCCCCGCAGAGGAAGCTGTCCGCGAAGCGGACTAATGAGGGCAAAGCTTCCGCAGCCACCCGTTCACGGGATTTCGCCGCAGACTCGCCCCTCATCCGGCCCTTCGGGCCACCTTCCCCCGCGGGGGAAGGCTTTTTTATTTTCTCCCCCTGTATTCCCGCGGCGTCATCCCGTACCGCTTTTTGAACAGACGGTTGAAGTAGGACAAATTCTCAAACCCGCATTGCTCCGCAATCGCCAGCACGGTATCGCTGCCGCTGCGCAGGGCATCGGCGGCGGCGTTCAGGCGTTGCTCGTTCAGGTATTCGGTAAAGCCCTGGCCGGTCATTTTCTTGAACCAGCGCATAAAATGGCTGGGGCTGCATCCGCAGGCCGCCGCTGCGTCGGTCACATGCAGCGCCCCCGCGTAGCCCTCATTCACAAGCTGCACCACGGTTTTCAGCCGCCGGGTATCGGGGGTATCGGCAGGGGGCAGGTCTCCGGTGCGGCCCACCAGCGCCGCCAGAAACAGCAGCAGCTCGCCCTTTATACAGAGTTCATATCCCACGTCTTTGATCTTGTTGAATTCCTCCGCCGCGTGCAGGCACCGCACCGCCCAGTTGTAGCCCCAGTCTTCCGGGCCAAGGCGCATGGGCAGAGCCAGACGTCCGCTCTGCAGCGGCAGCAGGTACTTCTCGGCACAGATGTCACCGGCGCCGCCCAGCAGCTCCAGCTCAAAGATGATGTTCTCATATTCCATTGCCTCACCGGGCAGCTGGCGCAGGGCATGCAGCACGCCGGGGGCAAACACGTAAATGTCGCCCGCCTGTGCCGTGTAGGTCGTCAGCCCGGCCTGCACGATGCCGCGCCCTTTTTTGACAAAGACCAGCTCCATGCTGTCCTGCCAGTGCAGCGCCACCTGCGGGAAGTCCTTCGGGATCGTACATGGGTAGATATTGAACGGGAACCACACGGCCCCGTGTTGCTTTGCTTCGCGCAAACGCTCTTGTTTCGCCATATTTTCACCTCGCATGATAGTATTGTACCATAAGTTGCGGGTATTTTGCAAGTCAGATGCACGTTTTGTGTGGTATAACCAAGTTGTACCCAAGAAGCCCATACACAAATGGAGGGAACCTCTTATGAATATGACTGCTGCGATGGAAGCCAGAACCAACAAGCCCCTGACCGCCTGCACCGACCAGGAAATCTATCTGGCCCTGCTGGACATCGTCCGCGAACAGAGCGCCGCCCGCGTCCGTCCCGTCACGGGCCGCAAGCTCTACTATATCAGCGCCGAGTTTCTGATCGGCAAGCTGCTGTCCAACAACCTTATCAATTTAGGGCTGTACGACGACACCCGCGCCGCGCTGGCCGCTGCCGGGAAAAACCTGTCCGATATTGAGGAGGTCGAGCCGGAGCCCAGCCTTGGCAACGGCGGGCTGGGCCGTCTGGCCGCCTGTTTCCTTGACTCCCTCGCTACGCTGAACCTGCCCGGCGACGGTGTCGGCCTGCGGTATCACTTCGGCCTGTTCCACCAGTCCTTCAAGGACGGCGTCCAGAATGAGCTGCCCGACCCGTGGCTGACCGCCCACTCCTGGGCGGAAAAAACGGATACGATCTATCCCGTCGAGCTGGCCGGCAAGACCTACAACGCCCGTCTGTACAAGCTGGCCGTCACGGGCTACGAGGGCCGCACGAACACGCTGAATCTGTTCGATCTCGACACCATTGATGAGAGCATCGTCCACGACGGCATCACGTTCGACAAGACCGACATCGACAAAAACCTGACGCTTTTCCTGTATCCCGATGACTCGGACGAGGCCGGACGCCGTCTGCGCGTCTACCAGCAGTACCTGATGGTTTCCGCCGGGGCTCAGCTGATTCTGGCCGAGTGCGCCGCCCGCGGCTGTGATTACCACGATCTGGCCGACTACGCCGCCATCCAGATCAACGACACCCACCCCAGCATGGTTATCCCCGAGCTGATCCGCCTGCTGGGGGAGAAGGGCATCGACTTTGACGAGGCCGTCGAGATCGTCACAAAGACCTGTGCCTACACGAACCACACCATTCTGGCCGAGGCGCTCGAAAAGTGGCCCCGCGCCTATCTGGACGCCGTCGTGCCGCAGCTCATGCCCATCATTGAAAAGCTCGACACGCTGGCCCGCACCCGCACCACCGACGAGAGTCTGGCCATCATCGACGGTGACGACCGCGTTCACATGGCCCACATGGACATCCACTTCACCCACTCGACGAACGGCGTTGCCTATCTGCACACCGAAATCCTGAAAAACAGCGAGCTGCACGGCTTTTACCAGCTCTACCCCGAAAAATTCAACAATAAGACCAACGGCATCACCTTCCGCCGCTGGCTGCTGGAGTGCGACCCGGCGCTGACCGCCGAGATCGAAAAGCTCATCGGTTCCGGCTTCCGCAAGGACGCCGCCGAGCTTGAAAAACTGCTGCCCTACACGGAAAATGTCGATATTCTGCAGCAGTTCTCCGCCGTCAAGGCGCAGAACAAGCGCGCACTGGCAGACTGGCTGCACCGCACGCAGAACATCACCGTTGACCCGGATGCAATGTTCGACATCCAGTCCAAGCGCCTGCATGAGTACAAGCGCCAGCAGCTGAACCTGCTCTACCTGATCCACCAGTATCATGAGATCAAGGCCGGGCATCTGCCTGCCACGCCGCTGGTCAGCATCTTCGGTGCCAAGGCCGCCCCGGCGTACACGATTGCCAAGGACATCATCCACGCCCTGCTGACCCTGTCTAAGGTCATTGCGGCGGATCCGGTCGTGTCGAAGTATCTGCAGGTTGTCTTTGTGGAAAACTACAACGTCACCGCCGCTGAGAAGCTCATCCCCGCCTGCGACCTGTCGGAGCAGATCTCGCTGGCCTCCAAGGAGGCGTCCGGCACCGGCAACATGAAGTTCATGCTCAACGGTGCGCTGACGCTGGGCACGATGGACGGTGCGAACGTCGAGATCTGTCAGCAGGTCGGCGATGAGAACATCTATATCTTCGGCCAGACGTCCGACCAGGTCATCCACCGCTATGAGATGGGCGACTATCAGGCCAGCCAGTGGGTGGAGGGTGACCCCAACATCCGCCGCGCCGTCGATTTCCTCGTCGGGCCGGAGATGCTGGCCGCCGGGCATGAGGAAAACCTGCGCCGCCTGCACGACGAGCTGGTCTGGAAGGACTGGTTCCAGACGCTGCCCGACTTCAACGCCTATGTGGTGCGCAAGGGTCAGGCCCTGAGCGACTACGCCTGCGACCCGCTGGGCTGGCGCAAGAAGTGCGTCATCAACATTGCCAAGGCCGGCCTGTTCAGCAGTGACCGCACGATTGCCGAGTACAACAAGGACATCTGGCATCTGGGCGAGTAATCCACCTCTATAAGCAACCGCATCCCCTGTCCGCACGGGCAGGGGATTTTTGCTTGTGTATGGCTTCTTCACATGGGATACCGGATGCAAAGGAGTTGATAAACAGCGATGAAACGTTTTCTTACTATTGGGGCACTGTCGCGGTGGTCAAATGTATCCGGACAGTGGTGTTTGCGGCAATGGTGAACTTCCCGGGCGGATATGGAATCCGCCCCTACGCTGTAGGGGGCGATGCTCGTCATCGACCCGGGAGGTTTCCGCTGGGCGTTGAAACGTTTCCCTTGCAAACTGTCGCTCTACCTGCTACAATAAACGCAGACTATTTGTAAGGAGCGATCACTCATGAACTGGCATCAGGCCTGTGAACTGCCCTATTACCACGGCAGCGACCTCGGCGCAAATCCAACGGCGGAGGAAACCACCTTCAAGCTGTGGGCTCCCACTGCCTGCGGGGTCGTGGTCTGCCTGTATGCCACCGGCACCGACGCCGAGCCGGGCGCGAAAGAGCTGGGCGTACACGAAATGCGCCGCGGCGATGGCGGCGTCTGGGCCATTGTGCTGCCCGGCAACCTGCACGGGACGTATTACATCTACCGCATCTACTTCCCGGATGGCCGCGTGCATGAGGTCGTGGACCCCTACGCCCGCAGCGCCGGGGCCAACGGCACCCGCGGCATGGTGGTGGACCTGACACAGGCCGCCCCCGACGGCTGGGAGCAGGACCGGCGCCCCGACATCCCGGCCCACGCCCGCAGCGTGTGGGAGGTGCATGTGGCGGACTTTTCCGCTGACGGGCACAGCGGTGTAAAACCGGAGTGGCGCGGCAAGTTCATGGGCTTCACGCCCGATGACACCACGCTGGACAACGACGGCGAACACCCGACCTGCCTGAATTATCTGAAAAATCTGGGCATCAGCCATGTGCAATTACAGCCCATCTGCGACTACGCCACGGTGGACGAGTCCCGCCCCGACGGCGGCTACAACTGGGGCTACGACCCGCAGAACTACAACGTGCCCGAGGGCAGCTTTGCCACCGACCCGTTCCACGGCGAGGTGCGCGTCAAGGAGTGCCGCGCCATGGTCGCCGCGCTGCACCGCGCGGGGCTGGGCGTCGTGATGGACGTAGTCTACAACCACACCTACCACGGCGAGAGCAATCTGGAGCGCACCGTGCCCGGCTACTGGAACCGCCGCTGGCCCAACGGCATGATGACCAACGGCTCCGGCTGCGGCTGTGACCTGGCCAGCGAGCGCCCGATGGTGCGCAAATACGTGGTCGAGTCGGTGCTGTACTGGGCCACGTCCTACCACATCGACGGTTTCCGCTTTGACCTGATGGCGCTGGAAGACGTGGACACGATGAACGCCATCCGCGCCGCGCTGGACAGTCTGCCCGGCGGCGAGAGCATTTTACTGTACGGCGAGCCCTGGATGGGCGGCGGCACGAACCTTGAAGGCGGCGCACGCCCCGCCGACAAGCGCGCCCTCGACGCGCTGCATGAACGCATCGGATTTTTCTGCGATGACACGCGGGACTGCATCAAGGGCAACGTCTTTGACGCGGCCAACGCGGGCTATGTCAACGGCGCACCGCAGCATGGCTACGATGTGCTGCACTCGATCAGCGCGTGGCGCAGCGGCGCACACGGCTTCCGGCCCAAGTGCGCCGGGCAGGTCGTGCAGTACGTCTCCGCCCACGACAACTACACGCTCTGGGACAAGCTGGCCGCCGTGGGCCGCCGCGGCGATTACGACTGCCCCGACGCCGATTTGCTGGCACAGAACCGCATGACGGCGGGCATCTACCTGACCTGCCAGGGTCTGCCCTTTATGCAGGCGGGCGAGGAGTGGGGCCGCACCAAGCACGGCGACCACAACAGCTACAAGGGGCCGCTGGCCACGAACCGGCTGGACTGGACCCGCGCCCACCGCCCGGAGTTTGCCGCGCTGACGGCGTTTTACCGCGGCATGCTGGCCATCCGCCGCGCCTATCCGCGGCTGAGCGGCGCGGCAGGGGAGCCGGAGCCGTTTATTCTGGCACTGCCGGGCTGGCTCATCGGCTTTGTGCCGGAGAACGACGGCACGGCCACGGCGGGTCAGCTGGCCGTCTACTACAACCCCGAGCGCACCCGCCAGTGGGCCAGCCTGCCCGCCGGTACCTGGCGCAAAGTAAGCGACGGCGTCCACGCCGGTGTGACACCCTTCGGCCCCTGCTTCCGGGATGCGTTGGAGCTGGCCCCGACGAGCGTGACGGTGCTGGTGGCGGAGTAAAAGTATAATCACGTTTCATGGGAGAGGGAGAGCCTCTCCCTTTTTGTTTGTCGCCCCTTTTTATTGTGGCCTTGTAGGGGGGGTCTTGACCCCTCCGCGGGGCGTCGGGGACGCCGGCCCCTACAGTGTGGCAACCCGTAAACTTTCCTGCTGCCGCAAGCGTCCGCGGCGGCCAGAGGGCTGGCCGCCCTACAAACTCCCGGCAACGGCGTTTGTAGGGGAGGGATTTATCCCTCCCGGAAAGCACACGTCCGCCTTACACCTCCGGGCCGGGCATGCCCGGCCCCTACAGCCTTGTCATTTTCTTCTTGTCATTTTGTTCACAAAAACTTTGTTTGACAGACTGTCCAATTTCCCTGTATAATAGATTTATACGTTATACGATTTGTAGAATAGCCCACCGCTGCTACAAAGTGTTTACCACACACGGACAAGAAAGGGAAAGGGAGGCCGTCACCATGAGCGACTACGCAGCCATTGAAAAGGAAGCCCGCATTTTTACCGAGGAATGTGTCACCAACAACCGCATTGATCCCACGCTGTTTGCCCAATACGACATCAAGCGCGGTCTGCGCGACAAAAACGGCAAGGGTGTGCTGGCGGGCATCACGAACATTTCCCGCATCGACGCCTTTGAGGAGCGCGACGGCCAGAAGGTTCCCTGCGAGGGCAAGCTCTGGTACCGCGGCTACAACGTCTATGACCTGATCCGCGGTCTGCGCGGCAAGCGCTATGCGTTTGAGGGCGCGGCCTATCTGCTGCTGCTCGGCGACCTGCCGAACAAAGAGCAGCTCGAGAGCTTCACCGCCTGCCTTGCCAAATGCCGCGACCTGCCGACAAACTTTGTGCGCGACGTCATCATGAAGGCCCCCAGTCACGACCTGATGAACTCGCTGACCCGCAGCGTTCTGACGCTGGCCAGCTACGATGACGACATTGGCAAGACCGACCTGCAGACCCAGCTGGAACAGTGCATCAAGCTCATCAGCGTTTTCCCGATGCTGGCGGTCTACGGCTACCACGCCTACAATTACTATGAGTGCGGCGGCAGCATGTACATCCACCGACCCGACCCGAGCCTGTCCACGGCGGAAAACCTGCTGAAGATGCTGCGTCCCGACCAGAAGTACACCGACCTCGAGGCCCACGTGCTGGACATTGCCCTGCTGCTGCACATGGAGCACGGCGGCGGCAACAACTCGACCTTCACGACCCGCGTCGTCACCTCGTCCGGGTCGGACACCTACTCCGTCATCGCGGCGGCGCTTTCCAGCCTGAAGGGTCCCAAGCACGGCGGCGCGAACATCAAGGTCATGCAGATGATGGACGACATCCGCGCCCACGTCACCGACCCGCTGGACGAGGAGGCCATGGCTGATTATCTGGGCCGCATTGTGGACCGCCAGGCGTTCGACCAGAAGGGCCTGATCTACGGCATGGGCCATGCGGTCTACTCGCTGAGCGACCCGCGCGCGGTGGTGTTCAAGAGCTTTGTCCACCAGCTGGCCGACGCCAAGGGCCGCAGCCGCGACTTTGAGTATTACAACACGATCGAGCGGCTGGCCCCGCAGGTCATTGCCGAGAAGCGCCATATTTATAAGGGTGTCTCGACGAACGTGGACTTCTACTCCGGCTTTGTATATGACATGCTGGGCATCCCGGTGGAGCTGTACACCCCGATCTTTGCGGTTGCGCGTATCGTCGGCTGGTCCGCCCACCGCATGGAGGAGCTTGTCAACGTGGATAAGATCATCCGCCCCGCCTACCAGAGCATCATGCAAACCAGGGAGTATGTGCCGCTGGAGGAGAGATAAAAGAGAAAAAAGAGAGAAGAATTTTCGCGCAGGGCGAAGGTTCTTCTCTCTTTTTATTGCCTGCTTTAAAGCCTCTCTTGAGGGGAGGTGGCCGCGGGCCGGAGGGATGGGTGGGAGCTGCTGTCTAAATCGTCAGCCTGCCGCCCCCCTCACCGCCTGCGGGCGGAGCTCCCCTCCCGGGGATCTTTTTAAGAGAATCCGTCCAAAACCACCTTCAGTTCTGCCCAGATGTTCTCCTGCGAGGCACTGTAACAAAGGCTATCCGTATAGGGACGGCAATAGACTTGGTACAAAATGCCGTCCTGCGCAAAGTAGGCTCTGGACTGGATGTAGGGCCTCGAGTTCGGGTTGCTTGTACAGTGGGGGATCAGCGCGGTGTTGCCGTTGGCCATGGGGTAGCTTTCACATTGCCACGTCAACCCGGCACTTTTTTGCCAATACAAATCCGTTGCCATCTCCTTGGGCGCATCCCCAAGATAGGCAACTGCCATGATTTCTACATTGTAGCCATCCAAAAGCACACCCGTGCGTAGGTAGAGCTTGTCCGGTGTATCGCCGCGCCCGATGGGGATAAATCCGGCGGGATATTCCTGAAATTTCGGCGTATAGGGCATACCATCGTCATACTCATCCGGGATGTCGATCATGCCGGACGGATACATGGCAATCGACGGGAAAGTGCTTGTATCTCCCTCATCCAGCAGCGTGTTCTGCGCCAGCGGCAGACCAGTCGCGGTAGTCATTTCCACCCAGCTGTCGTACCCGCGTGCAGCCCGGGCGTACCAATCGGCGTAGTCCGCGTCGGTGGGGTGCAGCTGGCCGTTTATCTTGGCGTTCATCGGCAGCCAGCCATCGTCCGACATCTCCCCATTATGGTTTGCCACCATTCCTGCCAGCAAATCCTCATCCAGCGCAAAATACTGCCGCTCATACGTGATGGCGTACCCGGTGTTGGCCTCCGGCGCAAAGGACGGGCGCGGGTTTTCGCGCAGGTTCGTGAACTCTGCCGTGCCTGCCAGCACTCCGGCGGCGATCAGCAGCGGCGCGGCCAGGCAGATTGCCAGCTTCCAGCGCGGGTGCCGTGCGGGGGGCTCGTCGGGCAGGTGCTCAGCCACGGCGGGCCATAGGTCAACGTCTGCCGGGTGCAGGCCGCCGGTCAGCTTTTCGTGCAAATACGCTTCTTCGCGGTCATACTTCATAGTGTTCCCCCTCCTTCAATCGCTGCGCCAGCTGCTTTTTGGCGCGGTGGTAGCGTGTGCGCAGATAGGCGGCGGGCCGTCCGTGAATGCGCGCCAGTGCGGCGTAATCCAGCCCGTCCAGCACACGCTCTAAGATCAGGGCCCGATCCAGCGGGGCCAGCGTGTTCAGCGCCGCGCGCAGCTCTTCGCTGATGCCGGGGTCCTGCTCCAACGGCTCCGGGGTGGGGTAGGCCGCCGCGCGTTTGGTTGCCCGCAGCATGTCCAGCGAGGTGCGGTAGGCGATGCGGTAGAGCCACGCGCGCTCGTTGTCGGTGCCGTCATGGCGCAGCGTGTGGCGCTGCTGCCACGCCTTGATGAAGGTTTTCTGCACAGCATCCTGTGCGTCGGCCTCGCACCCCAGCAGGCCGGTGCAGTACCGCAGCAGTGCAGCGGTATGGGCATGTACGAGCTTTTCTAAATCCTGTTCGTTTTGCATCGGCTCGCCTCCTTTCACCCTTATAACGCCGACGGGAGCGGGAATGTGTCACAAATCAAGCATTTTCTTGGCCCCTCTGGCGCAAGCGCCACCTCCCCCGTATCGGGGGAGTCTGTCTCGCAGAGGAGGCAAGAAAAAAGAGCCCCGCGGGGCTCTTTTTTTACATCAATGCGCTAAGACGGTATTTTTTATTTTCTTGTACACCGCGTTTGCTGCCAGCGGCAGAACCAGGCCCGCGGCGGTGTAGGCAAGCCACCAGGCACCGCCCGTAAAGTAAATCGGGAATGCGGCCAGAAGATACGGCTCTCCGCCTGTGGCCAGCAGGCCAAGCCAGGTCACGAGCTTGAAGCTCAAAAAGTGTAAAATCACAATCGGCATCGTCGCACGGCCCAGATAGGCCAGCGCCGCCCGGACACAGGGCAGGGGAGCGGTCAGGCACGCGGCCTCCCGCACCAGCACCCAGCCCGCCAGGCTGGCAAGCAGCAGGAAAATCGGGCCGCTGTATCCATTGCCCGCCAGACCCACAGAGCCGAGCTGCCCCAGAATCAGCAGCACCGCAAAGGCCGCTGCGGCAAAAATACCACGCTGATACGTCGGTATGTTTTCCCGCGTCGTGCGCCGCAGGACCGTGCCCAGGTAGAACAGGCAGTAGCAGCTGGCCGCAATGCCCAGCCCCCACACGTTCCATCCGGCCAGCCTGCAGCGCCAGCCCACCCACAGCAGCACGCCGGAAAAAAGTCCCTGCGGCAGCAGCGTATCGGCACCATGCAGCAGCCTTTGCAGAATAAATTCCACCAAAGCGTACAGAATAGATACTTGAAACAGTGCTTGGATGAACCACATCGCACCGCCCAGCTGGGTGCCGCCGTCAAACACGCACCAGTGCACGGTGCGGCCAATCACATCCTTCACCGTCACGGGCGTTGTGACGGCATTGCCGGGAACCTGCAAAATGCGCTCATCACTCGTCAAAATATTCAGCTTTAAAAACAGGTTGTTCAGCACGGTAAAGGCGGTGTTTGCCAGCACAAAGGGCAGCCAGAGCGTGACAGCTTTGCGCTTGATAAAGTGCACCGGCCCGCCGCGCAGGCTGAAAAGCCAGCCGCTCAGCATAAAAAACAGGGCCATGTGGAACAGGTAGATGAAGTCCGTCCCGCGAAAGCCCGAATGCCCCAGCACCATAAGCACAATGCCGATGCCGCGCATACTATCTATTACAGGGTCACGCTGTTTTGCCATAAATCAGAACCTCACTGCGCGTTTTTGGCGCGGCATTTCGGGCAGATGTAGCGGATCGTCAGCGTGTAGCCGCGTACCTCGGTACCGATGGCGGACTCAATGTCGCGGATCAGCCCCACCACCGGCAGGTCGGCCAGGTCGCCGCAGCTGTCACACAACAGGTGGCCGTGGGGGGTCGGGTTGGCGTCGTAGCGGTCCGGGCCGTCGGGCATTTCCAGATGACCAATCTCACCGTCCAGCTCCATCAATTTCAGGTTGCGGTACACAGTGCCGCGCGCAATGTGCGGCATGGCCTGCCGCGCATGGCTGAAAATTTCGTCAGCGGTCAGATGCTCCGGGCATTTTTCACGCATGATACCCAAAATCAGGGCGCGTTGGCGGGTCATGGGCAGACCTCCTTTTCTATTTTAAGAATATATCTTATTCAGATAGTACACTAAAATGTATGCTTTGTCAACCGTCTGTGCAAGATCACTAAGATTCCATTCCGAAATTTTACTTGACAGGGGCTGTTTGTATGCTATAATAAAGTCATATTAAGACTCATTCCTATTTAAACGGAGGTATTCATTATGGAACTCAGAGGCAGCAAGACCGAGAAAAACCTGTGGGAGGCTTTCGCAGGTGAGAGCCAGGCCCGGAACAAATACACCTATTTCGCGTCCAAGGCCAAGAAGGAGGGCTATGAGCAGATCAGCGCCATCTTCACCGAGACCGCCAACAATGAGAAGGAGCACGCCAAGATCTGGTTCAAGCTGTTGATGGAAAACGGCGAGATTCCCGACACGCTGACCTGCCTGAAGATGGCCGCCGCAGGCGAGAACGAGGAGCACACCTCGATGTACCCGCGCATGGCCGCCGAGGCGAAGGCGGAGGGCTTTACCCAGATCGCCGCGCTGTTCACGATGGTCGCCGCGATTGAGAAGGACCACGAGGAGCGTTACAAAGCGCTGGCCGCCAACATTGAGGCGGGCAAGGTCTACGCCCGCGAGACCGAGCAGGTCTGGCAGTGCCGCAACTGCGGGTTCGTCTATATCGGTCAGCACGCGCCGGTCAAGTGCCCGGTGTGCGCACATCCGCAGAGCTATTTTGAGCTGAAGAGCAGCAACTATTAATTTGTAAAGAAGCGGCAGCCGCAGAGCTTCCGGGCGCATTTCCTATACGCCCCTACGTGTAGGGATCGATGCTTGGCATTACCCCGGGAGCTTTGCGGCTGCCGCTGTGTTATGTGCAAATGCCCGCTTCTGGCTGGTTCGTAGGGGAGGGTCTTGACCCTCCCGCGGGGCTTTGCGCCGCCGCCAGTGTCCCGGGAGACACTGCCCCCATTGGCTATTGCTGTGGGGCGGGGCTCTCACCCCGCCGCGGCGGCCTGGGGGCAGGCCGCCCTACGATTTTCATGGAAGATGTGCGCTGGCTCACGGGGCGTCGGAAACGCCGCCCCCTACAGCTGCAATTTTTTCTCGAATTTTTGCTTGACAACCGCTCTATATCATGCTATATTGTTAGCGTTAGTTAAGGCTAACCGCAGCAAGTATCCGACCTTCGGAACAACCATAGCCCGCCCGGTGCGGTTCTCTCCCCGTGCCGGGCGGTTTTATGGGGCTGATGGTTAGCAGACACTAACTATTGTAGAGGTAAGGAGTCATCTCATGCAGCAATCGCGTGTCATCCCCAGCCCGCGCAGCTTTGCCTGCGACCTGGCCACCCTATGTGCCCCCACACTGGCGGGGCTCAAGCCTGCCAGTCTGTTCCGCTACCAGCCCGCGCCCGGGCAGGATGCCGCCGCCATGGCCGCCGCCTGGCACGCCGCGCTGTCGCCCCGCGGGGTCACGGTGCGGGTGCTTAGGCAGTGCCCGCGCACCGGGGCTGTACTGGTCTATGTATACCGCCCGGCCCGTGTGGCCAGGCTGTTGGCAGCGCCGCACATGCTGGACTTTCTGGCAGGGGAGGGCTACACCCCCGGCACCACAGACGAGCTACTGAACCAACTGGCCGAAAGGCTCTGCTGCGAGGGAGATTTCCCGCATGAGATCGGCGTTTTTCTGGGCTACCCGCTGGCGGATGTCATCGGGTTCATCCAAAACCGCGGCAAAAATTTTACCGCGTGCGGCTATTGGAAAGTCTACACCGATCCCACCGCTGCGCAGGCAGAGTTTGACCGCTATAAAAAGTGCGAGCGCATCTACGCCCGCTGCTATTACAACGGCACCCCGATCAGTCGGCTGACAGTGGCCGCCTGACGATGCACCATAAAAATTATAAAAGGAGTAGTTATTTATGAGCAAGATCGCAGTTATCTATTGGAGCGGCACCGGCAACACCGAGGCCATGGCCGATTTGGTCGCCAACGCAGCTGCCGCCGCCGGCGCTTCTGTTGACAAGTTCACCGCCTCCGAGTTCAACGTTTCCTCCGCCGGCGACTACACCGGCTTTGCGCTGGGCTGCCCCGCCATGGGCGCCGAGCAGCTGGAGGAGAGCGAGTTCGAGCCGATGTACCAGGATCTGCGCGGCTCTCTGAGCGGCAAACCCGTTGGCCTGTTCGGCTCCTACGGCTGGGGTGACGGCGAGTGGATCCGCACCTGGGCCGAGGACGCCGAGGCCGCCGGTGCCCGTCTGGTCGTTGAGCCTGTCATGGCCAACGGCTCCCCCGACGGCGACGCCGAGACTGCCTGCGCAGCCCTTGGCACCGCTCTGGCCAATGCCTGATTTTCTCCATATCCATCCATACCGGGAGGGGCAGCGATGCCCCTCCTTCTTTGTTTGCGCGGCAGGAGCCGGGCATGTGCGGCCCCTGCCGGGCAGTATCAAAAAAGATACCTCTTGACAAAAAGCAAAGCAGAAGTTAGTATATTCTAAGTCAAATTAGAAAGCGCTAACCAGGAGGTTTTTTATGGCAAACGTCATTATTGTTCTGATTCTGGTGGCTGCCGTCGGCTACGGCATCTACAGCTTTATCCACCATCTGCGCCACGGCGGCGGCTGCTGCGGTGAGCATGACGCCCCCGCTAAAAAGGTCAGGGCGGCGGACACCAACAAGAGCCACTATCCGCACCGCCTCGTCATGGGCGTGGACGGCATGACCTGCCAGAACTGCCAGCGCCATGTGGAAAACGCATTGAACACCCTGCCCGACACGCTGGCCGAGGTGAACCTGAGCGCCCAGAACGTGACGGTCTGGACGAAGGCCGACGCCGACGAGGAGGTCATCCGCAAGGCCATCCGCGACGCAGGCTACCTGCCGCTGCGCACGAGGGAAAAGGTGTGATTTTTCGGGTATGTCAGGCCCCTACCGCACTATATAAAAAAGGAACAACCGCTTATGATGATCAACAAACGCCTGATTTCGATGATGGGCGACTCCAAACGTTACATTGCGTGGAATGTTGTGCTGCAATTCCTTGCGCTGCTGGCCAACATCGTGATGATCTTCGCCGTGTCCCTCTTTCTAACGGGACTTGTGCGCAGAGAGCCGGACCTGCCCACCGCACTTCTGTACATTCTCGGTGCGCTGATCGTGCGCTTTTTCTGCACGCGCAGCGCGGCGTCGGCCAGCTACAACGCCAGCTGCACCGTCAAAAAAAAGCTGCGTGCCGCCATTTATGAAAAGCTGCTCCGCCTGGGCGGCAGCTACACCCAGGCCGTGCCCACCGCGGAGGTTTTGCAGCTGGCAGGCGAGGGCGTCGAGCAGCTCGAGACCTACTTCGGCGCGTATCTGCCGCAGTTTTTCTACGCCATGATCGCACCGGTCACGCTGTTTATTGCGCTGGCCCCAGTCAGTCTGCACGCGGCGGTCATCCTGATGATCTGCGTGCCGCTGATTCCCGTTTCCATCGTAGCTGTGCAGAAATTTGCTAAAAAGCTGCTGGGCAAGTACTGGGGCCGGTACGCTGCGCTGGGCGACAGCTTTTTGGAGAACCTGCAAGGGCTGACCACGCTCAAGATTTATCAGGCCGACGGGACCCGCCACGCGGCCATGAACCGTGAGGCCGAGCACTTCCGCAAGGTGACGATGAAGGTGCTGACGATGCAGCTCAACTCGATCATCGTCATGGACGTCATCGCCTACGGCGGCGCGGCGCTGGGCATCATCGTGGCCGCGCATGAGTTCAATGCAAACCGCGTAACATTGCCGGGCGCTCTCTGCATCATTCTGCTGTCGGCGGATTTCTTCCTGCCGATGCGCGCGCTGGGGTCGTACTTCCACGTTGCCATGAACGGCATGGCCGCCAGCGACAAAATTTTCAAGCTTTTGGACCTGCCCGAGGGCAGCGCCAGGACCGCCCAGCTCGGCGCGGACTGCGCGATTGCCTGCCGTGACCTGCACTTTGGCTACACGACTGAAAAAGAAACGCTGCATGGCTTAAATCTTGACTTCCCGCAGGGAAGCTTCACCGCGCTGGTGGGCGAGAGTGGCTGCGGCAAGTCCACGATTGCCGCCGTGCTGACCGGGCGCGTGTCCGGCTACACGGGGCATGTGACCATCGGCGGGCAGGAGCTTTCCGCCGTCAGCGAGGCCAGCCTGCTCAAAAATGTAACGCTCGTCAGCCTGGGCAGCCACCTCTTTAAAGGTACGGTGGCCGACAACCTGCGGATGGCCGCGCCCGGCGCAGACGACGGTGCGCTGTGGGGCGCGCTGGAGCAGGTGAACCTGGCGGACTTCCTGCGCTTGATGGACGGACTGGACACCCCGCTGACCGAGGGCGGCGGCAACCTGTCCGGCGGCCAGCGGCAGCGGCTGGCATTGGCCCGCGCACTGCTGCATGACAGTCCCGTCTACATTTTTGACGAGGCAACGTCCAACATCGACGTAGAGAGCGAGAACGACATCATGGCGGGCATCCACCGGCTGGCCGGGCGCAAGACGGTCATCCTGATTTCCCACCGCCTTGCCAACGTGACAAAGGCGGACAATATTTACGTGCTGGATCACGGCCATCCGGCGGGGCAGGGCACGCACGAGGCACTGCTGGCGCAGGGCGGGCTGTACGCCGACCTGTGGAACCGCCAGCAGACACTGGAAAATTACGGGAAGGAGGCACAGTGATGGAAAACAAACGTACTCGCGGCAATTTCAACGTCATGTACCGCCTTGTAGGGCTGGTACGCCCTCTCGCCCCGGTCATGGTCTGCGCCGTTCTGCTGGGCGTAGCGGGCTTTCTCTGCGCCATCTTCATCCCGGTTCTGGGTGTGTATGCGCTGCTGGGCAGCCTGCACTTTTCTGTGCCCGTTGTGCTCAAAACCGCCTGTATTTTGCTGCCGATTCTGGCCGTGGCCCGCGGCGTGCTGCACTACGCGGAGCAGGGCTGCAACCATTTTATTGCGTTCAAGCTGCTGGCGCTCATCCGGGACAAGGTCTTTGGCGTGCTGCGCCAGCTGGCCCCCGCCAAGCTGGAGGGCCGCGACAAGGGCGACCTGATTGCTGTGCTGACTGCGGACATTGAGCTGCTGGAGGTTTTTTACGCGCACACGATCTCGCCCATCTGCATTGCAGTCATCGTAAGCGTCGTTATGGCGTGCTTTATGGGAAGCTATGCACCCGCGCTGGGGCTGTACGCGGCGCTGGCCTATGCGGTCATCGGCATCGGCATACCCGTGGCAGCCGCCAGAGGTGCGCGCAAATCGGGCGAGAGCTTCCGCGCGGAGTTCGGCGCGCTGAACGGCTTTGTGCTGGACAGCCTGCGTGGCGTGCGGGAGAGCCTGCAATACAACGACGGCGCGCATCGGCTGGCGCAAATCAACCAGCGCACCGACGCGCTGGCCGGGCAGGAGCGCCGCCTGAAGGAGGCCGGCGGCACGGCACAGGCCGTGACCGGGGCCATCATCCAGCTGTTGGACGCCGGTATGCTGGCGCTGGCTGGCAGCCTGTTCATGGCGGGTGCCATCGGGTTTGACGGTGCGCTCGTCAGCGTTGTGGCACTCATGAGCAGCTTCGGCCCGGTCATCGCGCTGGCGAATCTCGGCACCGGGCTGCAAAGCACCTTCGCCGCGGGCAACCGCGTTCTGGATATTCTCGATGAGCAGCCCGCTGTGCGCGAGGTCACCGACGGCAGGGACATTGTGTTCCGCGGTGCCGACGCCCGCCGCGTGACCTTCGGCTACCGCGACAGCGAGATTTTGAAGGAGGTCAGCCTGCACATCCCGGAGCACGGCATCGTGGGCATCACGGGCCGCAGCGGCAGCGGCAAATCCACACTGCTCAAGCTGCTCATGCGGTTCTGGGACACGGATTTAGGCCAGGTCGAGATCTCCGGCGAGAACATCAAGGGCATCAACACGGCGTCGCTGCGCGCAGCGGAGAGCTTCGTCGAGCAGGACACCGTGCTGTTCCATGACAGTATTGAAGAAAATGTCAAAATTGCCAACCGGAACGCGACCCATGAGCAGGTCGTGGCAGCCTGCAGGAAGGCGTCCATCCACGACTTTATCATGACGCTGCCGCAGGGCTACGACACGCCCGTCGGGGAGCTGGGCGATACCCTCTCGGGCGGCGAGCGGCAGCGGCTCGGTGTGGCACGGGCATTTCTGCACGATGCACCGTTCATTCTGCTGGACGAACCGACGAGCAACCTCGACAGCCTGAACGAGGCCGTCATCTTGCGCAGTCTGGCCGAGGAGCGGGCCAGCAAGACCGTGGTGCTTGTATCCCACCGCGCCTCGACGATGCGAATTGCTGACACGACGTACTCTGTGGAAAACGGGAGGATGAGCTGATGGCCGTTACGAACACTGTAGGGGGCGGCGTCCCCGGCGCCCCGGAGAAGAAGCGCCAACAGGAAAAGGCCACTGTCGGCCTGATGATCGAGCTATACTGCCGCGGCCATCACGGCACACCCAAGGGTCGGCTCTGCCCCGACTGCGCGGTCCTGCGGGACTACGCCGACGCGCGGGTGGACCACTGCCCGCATATAGCGACCAAAACGTTCTGCAGCGTCTGCCAAACGCACTGCTACAAGCCCGAGATGCGGGAGCGCATCCGCCAGGTCATGCGCTGGAGCGGTCCGCGGATGCTGTTCCATCATCCCGTTTTGGCGGTGCGGCATCTGGCAGAGACGCGGAAGCAGAAAAAGGGGCAATAAGATATTGAATATGCTGGAAGGGGAGAGAGGTCCCTCCGGCTTTTTTGCTGTCTGTAGGGGCCGGGCGCGCCCGGCCCCTACCGGGTGGTTTCCGTAAGCGCGCATCACTGCCCGGCTTCTGCCGTGATGCTTTCACAATTTGTTCAAAGCTGCACAATTTAAGTTAGTAATAACTATCTACTTTTCACAAACCTGTTTGGTTAGCCTAACTTCCGTATTGACATCGGGAGTTAGTGGTGGTAAACTACCATTGTAAGCGGTTAGAGCGTTCTAACCGCATGCTTTTGCTCCAAGCGTTAGCATAGGCTAATATATTGCAAAATCGCAAAAGGAGAGTGTGTGGAATGCCTTTAACGATGACTAAAGCAGGCGATACCGTTACCATCCGAAAGATCACCGGCAAGGATGAGGTCCGCCAGCATCTGGCCGAGCTTGGCTTTGTCGTGGGGGAGACCGTTACCGTGGTCAATGAGATCAGCGGCAACCTCATCCTTCAGGTCAAGGAAGCGCGCATCGCGCTGGATAAGACCCTGGCCATGCGCATTATCGTTGCGTAAAAAATTTGGAATCACAGCCCCTCGGCTGTTTGATCGATTGTACCAAGAGGAGGAACGAAGTATGAAGACTCTGAAAGATGCACAGGTCGGCGAGACCGTCACCGTTGCCAAGCTGCACGGCGAGGGCCCTGTCAAGCGCCGCATCATGGACATGGGCCTGACCAAGGGCACCAAGGTTTACGTCCGCAAGGTCGCACCTCTGGGCGACCCGATGGAGCTGACCGTCCGCAACTACGAGCTCAGCGTCCGCAAGGCTGACGCCGAAATGATCGAAGTTGAGTGAGTTCTGAAAAAGTAAAGAAAGGGGTTTAACCAAATGGCAATTAAAATTGCTCTGGCAGGCAACCCGAACTGCGGTAAAACCACCCTGTTCAACAGCCTGACCGGTTCTAACCAGTATGTCGGCAACTGGCCCGGCGTTACCGTCGAGAAGAAGGAAGGCAAGCTCAAGGGGCACGACGACGTCGTGATCCAGGACCTGCCCGGTATCTACTCTCTGTCTCCCTACACGCTGGAGGAGGTCGTTGCCCGCGGCTACCTCGTCAATGAGAAGCCCGACGCCATCCTGAACATCATCGACGGCACCAACATCGAGCGTAACCTCTACCTGACCACCCAGCTGATCGAGCTCGGCATCCCCGTGGTCATGGCCGTCAACATGATCGACCTCGTCCGCAAGAACGGCGACAAGATCGACCTGAAGAAGCTGTCCAACGAGCTGGGCTGCGAGGCCGTCGAGATCTCCGCCCTGAAGAACGAGGGCAGCGAGAAGGCTGCCGAGCTGGCCGTCGCCGCTGCCAAGAAGGGCAAGGCAGGCGAGCTGCCTCACGTCTTTACCGGCAGCGTTGAGCATGCCATCGCCCACATTGAGGAGTCCATTCAGGGCAAGGTCGATGACCGCTTCCTGCGCTGGTACGCTGTCAAACTGTTTGAGCGCGACGACAAGGTCCAGGCTGAGCTGAACCTGAACAAAGAGCTGCTAGACCACATCGACGCCCACATCACCGACTGCGAGAAGGAAATGGACGATGACGCCGAGAGCATCATCACCAACCAGCGCTACGCTTACATCAACGGCGTTGTTGACAAGGCCGTCAAGAAGAAGCCCCGCACCGAGAACCTGACTGTCTCCGATAAGATCGACCAGTTCGTCACGAACCGTATCCTGGCTCTGCCGATCTTCGCGCTCATCATGTGGCTGATGTACGCCATCGCGATGGGCACCTCCGTTGCGGACGGCGGCATCGGTATCGGCACCTTTGCCACCGACTGGACGAACGATGTTCTGTTCGGCGAGATCGTCCCGAATGCCCTCGGCGGCTTCCTGGAGAGCATCGGTGTTGCTGGCTGGCTGTACGGCCTTATCATGGACGGCATCGTCGCCGGTGTCGGCGCGGTTCTGGGCTTCGTTCCCCAGATGCTCGTTCTGTTCTTCCTGCTGTCCATCCTCGAGGATGTCGGCTACATGGCTCGTGTCGCCTTCATCATGGACCGTATCTTCCGCCGCTTCGGTCTGTCCGGCAAGAGCTTCATCCCCATGCTGGTCGGTACCGGCTGCGGCGTTCCCGGTGTTATGGCTTCCCGTACCATCGAGAACGAGCGTGACCGCCGTATGACGATCATGACCACCTGCTTCATTCCCTGCGGCGCTAAGATGCCCATCATCGGCCTGATTGCAGGTGCTCTGTTCGGCGGCAGCAGCTGGGTCGCCACCTCCGCTTACTTCATCGGCTTTGCAGCCATCATCATCTCCGGCATCATCCTGAAAAAGACGAAGTTGTTCGCCGGTGATCCTGCTCCGTTCGTTATGGAGCTGCCCGCTTACCATGTGCCCGCATGGGGCAACGTCCTGCGCGCTACTTGGGAGCGCGGCTGGTCCTTCATCAAGCGTGCCGGCACCGTCATTCTGGCTGCCACCATCATCCTGTGGTTCCTGCAGGGCTTCGGCTTCGAGAACGGCGCGTTCACGATGGTCGAGGATCAGGACAACTCCATCCTGGCTATCGTTGCAAGCGCAATTTCCTGGATCTTCATCCCGCAGGGCTTCGGCAACTGGCGTGCAACTGTCGCGTCCATCTCCGGCCTGATTGCCAAGGAGAATGTTGTCGGTACCTTCGGTGTTCTGTATCACTATGCTGACGAGCTGTCTGACAACGGCGATGAGATCTGGCCTGAGGTTGCTGCCAGCTTCACCGCGATCTCCGCTTACAGCTTCATGATCTTCAACCTGCTGTGCGCTCCCTGCTTCGCTGCTATGGGCGCCATCAAGCGTGAGATGAACAACGGCAAGTGGACTGCCATCGCCATCGGCTATATGTGCCTGTTTGCCTACTGCGCTTCTCTGGTCGTTTACCAGATCGGCGGCCTGATCACCGGCGAGGTCGGCTTCAACTTCTTCACCATCGTGGCTGTCGCTATTATCGCCTTCACGATCTACCTGCTGTTCCGTCCCAACAAGTACGAGGGTGTCAACGAGGTTCAGTTCGATTCCAAGAAGGCTGTTGCTTCCAAGTAATCTTGAATGTATAATAATACCGTATTCTTCCGGAAAGGAGCGGACTTTTTATGATGGAATTTTTAGCGGCCAACTTCAATCTCCCCACGATCATCGTTTCGATCATCGTGTTCGGCGGTACGGGCTGGCTGATGTATCATGAACATAAGACAGGCGGCCTCGGCTGCTGTGACGGCTCCTGCGGGGGCGGCGGCTGCGGCAGTCACGGCGGCTGCACAGGTAATTGTAAGACCTGCGGCGGTGCCTGCCACAGTAAGTAAAGCATAAGTGCCTGAAGGGGGCGCGGGTCCGTTCGTGGCCCGCGCCCCATTTTAGTTTGGTATAAGGAGAGATGTACCTTGACCCTGACCGATTCCAACCTGCGTTATCTGCTGACCATCCACCATCTGGCGCAGCAAAGCACCGAGGTCTCGCCGCTGGCACTGGCGCAGGCCATGGGCGTGACCAAGCCCAGCGTCACCAGCATCCTGACCAGCCTGATGAAGCAGGGGGTCATTGTGCGGCGGCGGTACGGCAAAATTTACATCACGGACCGCGGCGTGCTCTACGCGCGCTATTACGACGAGCTGGTCGAGAAGATTTTGCAGCACTTCCCGCTGGCGGGCGAAGGCTTCACCCCCGAGGAATGCTACAGCGCCGCGGTGGCCATGGCCGTGTCGCTGCCCGCAAGGGAGATTGACGAGAAGTGCGAAGCGCTGTACGACAACGAGAACAAGTAAACCGACAGGACTCCATGTAGGGGCCGCACATGTGCGGCCCTCCGCCTTTCCATAGACGCTCGTCTGCCCCACACGCAAGGGCCGGGCATGCCCGGCCCCTACCGCACCGCGTAAAAAGCCTATTGCACACCGCCGCGAATTGTGGTAAAGTAAATTTATATAGGTATAAACGAGGGGGAACCATAATGCAGCTGAATCCGCATTACGCCGAGCTGAACGAGAGCTATCTGTTCAGCACCATTGCCCACAAGGTAGCCGACTACCAGAAGGCCCATCCCGAGGCAGACGTCATCCGTCTGGGCATCGGCGACGTCACCCTGCCGCTGGCGGCATCCGTGACGGAGGCCATGCACAAGGCCGTTGAGGAGCAGGGCCACAAGGGTACGTTCCACGGCTATATTCCCAGCGAGCAGGGCTATGAGTTTCTGCGCGACGCTATCCGCAGGTATTACGCGGGCCACGGTGTCGAGCTGGACATGTCCGAAATTTTCATCTCCGACGGTGCCAAGAGCGACTTGGGCAACCTGCTGGACCTGTTCAGTCAGGACAACACGATCCTTGTTCCCGACCCGGTCTACCCGGTCTACGTCGATGACAACGTGATGGCGGGCCGCAAGATTCTCTACCTGCCCGCCACGGCGGAGAACGGCTTCCTGCCGATGCCGGACGAGGCCCCCCACGCGGACATCGTCTACATCTGCAGCCCCAACAACCCCACCGGCGCGACCTACTCCGTCGAGCAGCTCAAGGCCTGGGTCGCCTGGGCGAAGGCCAATGACGCGGTCATCCTGTTTGACGCCGCCTACGAGTGCTTCGTCTCCGAGCCGGGTCTCGCCCGCAGCATCTTTGAGGTCGAGGGCGCGAAGGAGGTTGCCATCGAGGTGTGCAGCTTCTCCAAGATCGCAGGCTTCACCGGCACGCGCTGCGGCTACACCGTCGTGCCGCAGGCACTGGCCGGCGGCAAGCTGAACAAGATGTGGCTGCGCCGCCAGACTACGAAGTTCAACGGCGTCGCCTATGTTGTGCAGCGCGGTGCCGAGGCCGTCTTTACCGACGAGGGCATGAAGGAGATTCAGCAGAACCTCGACTACTACCGCGCCAACGCAGCTGTCATTGCGGCAGCGCTGGACGAGGCCGGTGTCTGGTACTGCGGCGGCAAGAACAGCCCCTACATCTGGCTGCGCTGCCCCAACGAGATGGGCAGCTGGGAGTTTTTTGACTGGCTGCTCGATCACGCCCATGTTGTGGGCACCCCCGGCGAGGGCTTCGGCCCCTGCGGCAAGGGGTATTTCCGTCTGACGGCGTTCGGCGATGCCGAGCGCACCAAGGAGGCCGCCGCACGCATCAAAGCGGCGCTGGCCACACTGTAATATTGCGGGAGGGTTTACACCATGAAACCAAATGAAGAAATCATGGAATTTCTGAAAGAGAATCCCACCTTCTACCTTGCCACCGTCGATGGCTATCTGCCCCGCGTGCGTCCCATCGGTTTTGCCATGTGGTACAACGGCCACCTGTGCATTGCCCTGGGCAAGCACAAGGCCGCCTACAAGCAGCTTTTGGACAACACGAACCTCGAGATCTGTGCCGCCAATGACCGCGGCGAGTGGCTGCGCGTGCAGGGCACGGCGAACTTTGACAACAGCCCCGAGGCCCAGGCCGCCGCGTTCCAGGTCATGCCCCAGCTGGCCGACATGTATAATGAGGAGACGGGCAACAAGCTCGGCATCATCTACCTCGACCATCTGTCCGCCAAGCTCTTCTCGATGTCCGGTGCTGTGAAGGACATTATGAACTACTGATACTTACGTAAAGCCAATGCCCCGGTGTGCGTTTCAGCGTACCGGGGCATTTTTGCGCTGCCGAGAGCGGGCACGGGCGGATATGGAATCCGCCCCTACAGCCCCTTAAAAATTGACTGGTAGGGAGGGGTCTTGCCCTCTCCGCGGGGCGTCGAGGACGCCGCCCCCTACAAACCGGCAAACAAAAATCCCGGTACCGTGCGTACCGGGAAAATTATTTAGCTCTTACTGCTCCTGCGCGGCAAACAGCTGCGGGGCTGCCTTGTAGATCAGCACCGCGGCCACCGTGGTCAGGATGGTCTCGGGCAGCATGTAGCTGCCGTTGTAGGTCAGGCTGTAGGTCCAGGCGGGCAGACCGTCGCTCAGGTTGCCCCAGATCAGCACGCCGGACAGGAAGCTGCACAGGAAGCGGATGCCGCACACCGCTGCCGTGCCGACGGCCACGCCGACCAGACGGTTCTTGAACGGCTTGGCAATCGCACCGGCCAGGCCCAGCAGGGTGAAGGCCAGCACGTAGTCCAGCAGGATCATACCCACCAGCGGCAGCAGGCCGGGAGCCGGGGGCGCGTAGAAGCCCAGCAGCATCTGCAGCAGGCTGTTGACAAAGCCCGTGAACAGTCCCCATTTTGTGCCGTGGCGGTAGGAGACCAGGATGAACGGCAGCATGCTCAGCAGGGTGATGGAGCCGCCGTTGGGCATCTCAAAAATTTTGATGTTCGCCAGCACGGTGCCCAGGGCGATCATCAGGGCGCACTCCACAAGAGTGCGGGTCTTGGAATAGGTTTTGGACATGGTATCCACTCCTCAAAAAATGTAACGTAAAAACAGGAAAGCGCCCGCAAGGTACACTTGCAGGCGCAAAAGCGTTATGACGTGTTGGGTCAAACTTCCTACGCCGGCATTGCCCGGATCAGGTTCAAGGCGACCCGAAACTGCGGTTTGTTTCGATCTCAGCCGAGGATGCCCCTCAGCGCCCCTGTTTTTATGTCCAAACCTATTATACACGCCCATCGCTGATTGTCAAGCCTTTCAAATTTTATCCACACGATTCCCCTCAGGTTTTACACGCTTTCTTCAATGTTCTTTCATCTGTACCGGGTATACTGCAGCTGTACTCAAAAACACCCGGACAGGAGTGATCGATAGGAAGAAAAAGCGTATTCTCTGCGGAGCTATGGCCGCCGCTATGACCGTTTCCGGCTATTCCGCCACCGTTGACGACAGCGGCGCCAGCGTGAGTGACAGCTTCAGCGTGTACAAGGCTGCAAAATCCTAAAGCCTTCCCCCTCGGGGGAAGGTGGCCCCGCAGGGCCGGATGAGGGGTAAGCTACCGATTGCGAACCGCAAACGGGCAGCCATGGCAAGCTCTGCCCTCATCAGTCACCTTACGGTGACAGCTTCCCCCTCGGGGGAAGCCAAAAAGCGGACACCCAATCGGGTGCCCGCTTTTTTATCGGTAAAAATTTACTTGCTGATCTTGATCAGATCCGCACCCGGCTCCACGGCGCCGGAGGCCACGACCTCGACGTCCTTGAAATCATCGGTGTTCGTGACGACGGTAATCACCACGGCGGGGTGAGCGGCAGCCGCGATTTTGTCCAGATCCATCTCCAGCAGCAGATCGCCCTTCTTGACCTTGTCGCCCTCCTTGACCTTCGGGCTGAAGCCGTCGCCCTTCATCTCGACGGTGTCAACGCCGACATGGATCAGCACCTCAACACCGGCAGTGGTCATGATGCCCAGCGCGTGGCCGCTGTCGGGGGCCTGGGTGATCTCACCGTCCGCGGGGGCGTAAATTTTGCCCTCGGTAGGGTCGATGCCGCAGCACTTGCCCAGGATGCCCTGTGCAAACACCTCGTCGGGGATGTTCTCCATCGCCACAACGGTACCCTTGGCATCAGCAGCCAGGGTCACGGGGAAGGCTGGGGCCGCGGGGGCGGCAGGCTCGGCAGACTTTTTCAGAAAATCAAAGAAACCCATCGTAAAGCTCTCCTTCATCAGCCCGGTCAGGCGGGCTTATTTGTAATTATATTATACCCCGTCTTGCCCCAAAAGGCAAGGCAGGCAAGGGAAACTTGCTTCGCTCACATCCGCCCCTTCACAGCGCGGATGGCCTGCCAGGTGATGCGGGCGATCTCCGCCGCGGGCGGCTGAAAACCGGCCTCCTGCCAGGCTACAATCGTGCCAAAGCAGCCGTTCACCGCAAAGGCCAGCATATATTTCTGCTCCTCGGTGCCGCCGTCGGGTGCAAACTCGCCCAGACAGCGCTCTGCAATCAGCTTTTTGGCGTTGCGGGTGAACTCCGACTCCCAGCTTTTGCCGTAGAGGGCCTGACAGAGGTCGGGGTTCTCGGTCATGTAGGTGAACAGCGCCACCAGCGCGGGGGGCGCGTCTTCCTGCGAGATGCTGGGGATCAGGGAGTCCATCAGGTCGTTCAGCCGTGCCAGCTGGGCGGCCTCCATCTGGTCCATCAGGGCATAAATGTCCGCGTAGTGAAAATAGAATGTGCCGCGGCTGATCCCTGCCAGCTCGGTCAGCTCCCGGACTGTAATTTCCCGCAGACTTTTCTGCTGCAACAGCGTAATAAGCGCCTGGTAGAGCCGCTGCTTGGTCATGCGCACACTGCGGTTTGCGTCCCCTTTGGCGTTCATCGTATGCACCGCCTTCCTCGCGATTTACTACTTTAAGAATAGCGTTTTTTTGCCCCGATGTCAAGGATTTTTAAACTATTTATCCAAAAATGTCATTCGTTGTGGAGTAAATTTTATAAACATTGCAGTTTACGCATTTTGCCGGATGTGGTACACTGAAACAGGGAAGTGATAGTATGAAAATTGACCGTGCCCGCGCACAAAAAGCCTTTGCCGACTATGCCGCGCACTACAACGCCGCTGACGCCAAGGTCAAATTGAAAATCGACCATACCTACCGCGTGGCGGCGCTCTGTGCCCGCATTGCCCAAAGCCTGGCCCTGCCGCCGGAGGATGTCGATCTGGCGTGGCTGTCCGGCATCCTGCACGATGTAGGCCGCTTTGAGCAGCTGCGCCGCTACAACACATTTATCGATGCGCAGTCGGTCAGCCACGCCGCGCTGAGCGTCGCGGTTCTGTTCGACGAGGGACGCATCCGGGACTATCTGGACGATGCCGGTGCTGACGCACTGCTGCGCACCGCTGTGGAATGGCACAGCGCGTTCCGTCTGCCGGAGGCGCTGGATGACCGCACGCGGCTGTTCTGCCAGGTTCTGCGCGACGCCGACAAGATCGACATTCTGCGGGTCAACGTCGAGACACCGATGGAGGAAATTTACAACGTCAGCACTGCGGCGCTGCGCCGGAGCCCGGTGACGCCCGCCGTGCTGGACGCCTTTTACGCCCACCACTGCGTGCTGCACAGCTTAAAGCAGTACCCCGCCGACAACGCCGTCGGCCATGCGTCGCTTGTGTTTGAGCTGTGCTATCCCGAGAGCCTGCGCATCGTGGACGAGCAGGGCTGGCTGTGGCGGCTGCTGGATTTTAAAACCGATAACCCGGACACCGCCGCCGCGTTTGCCGCCATCCGGGACGAGCTGCACCACTGGCTGCACGCGCAGTCGGCGTGAGCCGATACTCAAAAAGTGCATTGTAGGGGTGAGCAGTGCTCGCCCCTACAGTCTTTATATGGCAGAATTGGTGTTTTTTGACACGTAAAAGTGCCGCGAGGAAGCTTCCTCACGGCACTTTTGCGTTTTTTATGGTTCTTTCCGTCGTATCGTTTCTTCCTATTGTTATGCAATATATTATATCTGTATTACAGATAAATATCAATATCTGCCTCCAAGATAACGATAATAGTCGTAAGGAGGTAGTCAACCTATGGAATATCCGAACATACGAAGTCTACGGGAAGATCACGATTTTCGTCAGTGCGATCTTGCCAGTGTCCTCCACGTATCCCAGAACACCTACTCTCAGTATGAAAACGGCGTTATTGAGCTGACCGCAGAAAGGCTGGTCAAGCTGGCCGACTTCTATAACGTCAGTATAGACTATCTGCTGGGGCGCACCGATAACCCGGAGGTAAACCGCAATTAACAAATGCCGCGCGGCTCACAGGGAGCCGCGCGGCATTTTGCTTCAGAGCAGACCCTGCACCAGAATGACGGCGATCAGGACCGGCAGAACGTATTTAAAGTAGGGCTTGACCCACTGCGGCATTTTGGGGCCGCTGCCGGTGTTGCACTCGGCGGTGTATTTGTCGAAGCCCCAGCCCCATTTGGTGACACAGAACAGCAGATAAACAAGGCTGCCGCCCGGCAGCAGAACGTTGCTGACAAGGAAGTCCTCAAAATCCAGCACGGTGCTGCCAGCGCCCAGGGGCTGGATGCCGCTCCACACGTTGTAGCCCAGCGCGCAGGGCAGGCCCAGCACGACCAGCGCCGCCGCGCCCACCAGACAGGCCCTGCGGCGGTCCCAGCCGAAATTTTCCCGCGCACAGGCGATGATGTTCTCAAACACCGCAATGACCGTGGAGAAGCTGGCGAACGTCATGAACAGGAAGAACAGCGCACCCCACAGGCGTCCGCCCGCCATGTTTGTAAAGACGTTGGGCAGCGTGATGAAAATCAAGCTCGGTCCCGCGTCGGGCGAGATGCCGAAGGAGAAGCAGGCCGGGAAGATGATAAGGCCCGCGCAGACCGCCACAAAGGTGTCCAGCACGCAGATGCGGGCGGCCTCACCCGGCAGGGTGAAGCCGCGGTCCATGTAGCTGCCGAAAATCTCAATTGCACCGATGCCGAGGCTTAAGGTAAAGAACGACTGGTTCATGGCCGCCGTGATGACATTGCCCAGGCCCTGCCCGGTGGCGCGGGACCAGTCTGGCAGCAGGTAGAAGGCCAGGCCCTCGCCCGCGCCGGACAGCGTGAAGCTGTGCACAACCAGCACAAGGATCAATACGAGCAGTGCGCTCATCATCCATTTGCCGACCTTTTCCAGACCGCCCTGCAGGCCGCGCCCGCAGACGACAAAGCCCGCCAGCGTGATAACGACCATCCAGAAAACCATCTCGACAGGGTTCGAGAGCATCTCGCCAAAGACGCCTGCGGCCTGCTCGGAGGTCAGGCCGTCAAAGCTGCCGGTCAGGAAGCGGAAGAAGTAGTCGACCATCCAGCCGGAGACGGTGGTGTAGTACATCATCAGCAGCACACAGCCCGCCATGCAGAACCAGCCGTGGATATGCCACTTACTGCCCCCGGGCTCCAGCGCCTTGTAGGCGCTGCGCGCCGCGCCGTGGCCCGCACGGCCCACGGCCAGCTCCATCGTCAGGACCGGCAGACCCATGAGCACCAGAAAGAGCAGGTAGAACAGTACAAAGATGCCGCCGCCGTACTGGCCGGTGACTGTGGGGAAGCGCCAGACGTTGCCGATGCCGATAGCACAGCCCGCGCTGACCAGAATGAAGCCAAGGCGTGAGCCGAAGCTTTCGCGTTGATTTTTGGGATCCATATAATTCCTCTTTTCTGTCCAAAAGTAGAATTATTATAGCGTACCGCGGCGAAACTTGCAAGTGGAGAATCACAGTGTTATAATTATGGCAACACCCGCGGCGTGGGTCGATTGGAAATTTGCCCGTCAGCCTTGCGACAGCCGGAAGGCTCCGCGGGCAAATACTGTCCGCCCCTGCAAAGCGTGCAATACTTTACTAAGGAGTCAAAAATATGCTTCGTTTTGAATGTGACTATGGCGAGGGCGCGGCCCCCGCGGTTTTGGAGCTTCTGCAAAAGACCAATTTCGACCAGACCCCCGGCTATGGCGAGGATGAATACTGCGCCAAGGCCGCCGCGCAGATCAAGCGCCTGTGCGACGCTCCCGACGCCGACGTACACTTTTTCGTCGGCGCGACCCAGGCGAATCTGACCGTCATTGCGGCGGCGCTCAAGCCGTGGCAGGGCGTGCTGTGCGCCGACTCCGGGCACATCCATGTGCACGAGACCGGCTCCATCGAGGCCACAGGCCACAAGTGCCTGGCACTGCCCGGCAAAAACGGCAAGATCACGGCCCGCCAGATCCGCAAAGCCGTGGAGGAACACCGCGCCAACGCCAGCCACGAGCACGAGGTCCAGCCCGGCATGGTCTACATCTCGAACCCCACCGAGGTCGGCACCCTTTATAATAAGGAGGAATTGACCGACATTTCCGCCGCCTGCTACGAGCTGGGACTCTACCTGTTCGTGGACGGCGCACGTATGGCCTACGGCCTGACGAGCCCCGCCAACGATCTGAGCCTGCAGGACTACGCCGCACTCTGCGACGTGTTTTACTTGGGCGGTACCAAGTGCGGTGCGCTGTTCGGCGAGGCCGTTGTCATCACAAACGACGATCTGAAGCCCGATTTCCGCTACTGCCTGAAGCAGCACGGCGGCATGCTGGCGAAAGGCCGCCTGCTGGGCGAGCAGTTCCTGGCTCTGCTGGACGGCGAGGACGGCAGCGGCAGCAGCCTGTATTTCACGATGGCGAAAAAGGCCGACGAGCAGGCCCTGCGCATCCGCGCCGCCTTTGAGGCAAAGGGCTGCAAGGTGCTGCACGACTCCCCGACGAACCAGCAGTTCTTTGTCCTGCCCGACGAGTGGTACGACAAGCTGGCCGAGACCTACGCCATGACTCACATGGGCAAGCCCGACAAGCACCACACCGCCGTGCGCGTATGCACCAGCTGGGCCACGAAGGACGAAGCCGTGGAGCAGCTGATAGCGGACGTGAACGGGTTGTAAGGCACCCGCCTCCCTTGTAGGGGCCGGGCATGCCCGGCCCGCAGCCTTCCCGCAAACGTTAGTCCGCCTTACAGTGGCGGGCGCACCAAAATAAAAGCCTCCTGCATCACAACCGATGCAGGAGGCTTTTGTATCTATTCAAATGGCTTCACGGCCTTGTTGGTTGTCTGCGCCGTGGCCGAAGCGATTGCTTCTGGCATGGCCAAGGCGGCAGTGTAATGTGTCTTGGGGCGTTCCCCTTAACTCTGGTTATACTATACACTGCATTTATGTCCGCCCTGTCACGCCAATTTGAAAAATATGTTAAATCTCGGTTCCCTCAAATCACTTCTGGATGCGCTTGTCGCACTTGATGGCCAGCTTTGTGCCGACGGTCTGCAAAATCTGTACCAGTACGACCAGCAGCGCCGTGGCAAAGAACTCCAGCACCACGTTAAAGCGGTAGTAACCGTAGTTGATGGCGATCTTGCCAAGGCCGCCGCCGCCGATGATGCCGGCCATTGCGCCGTAACCCATGATGGTCGTGGCGGCAATCGTCACGTTGGCGACCAGGCTCGGCATGCTCTCGGGCACCATGACCTTGGTGATGATCTGCAGCGGCGTTGCGCCCATGCTCTGGGCGGCCTCAATGACACCCGCGTCCACCTCGCGCATACTGGTCTCGACCAGACGCGACACAAACGGGAACGATGCGATGACCAGCGGCACAATGGACGCCACCGTACCGATGGACGTGCCCACGATGGCGCGGGACAGCGGAATGACAATGATCATCAAAATCAAAAACGGCACGCTGCGCAGCAGATTCACCAGGCCGTTCAGCAGCGCCATGAGCCAGCGGGGCAGGGGACGCACGCCGCCCTGTTCGCCCGTGACCAGGCAGACGCCCAGCGGCAGACCGATGACCAGCGCCAGCAGCGTTGCGACGACGGTGGACCAGACGGTCTCCCATGTTTCAAACGGAATGGTGGGCAAAATCTGCAAGAACGTCTGCCATTCCTTGCCTGCAAAAAGCTCTGCCATCAGCCGTTCACCTCCTCAAAAGTAATGCCGGGATAGTTCCTGATGTACTCCAGTGCCGCGGCGGCCTTGTCGTCGTCGGGCAGCGCCAGCAGCATGCTGCCCAGCGTCTGGCCGTTCACAATGCGGGTGTCCGCCGCCATGATCGAGACGAGCGCACCGCACTCAATGGCAAGGCTTGCCACCAGCGGCTTGTCCGTGGTCTGGGTGCCGCCGAAGGCCACACGCACCAGCTTGTGGCCGGGCAGGACCTCGGCCTGGGGCGCACCGGCGGGGTAGACGAGCCGCCGCGCCGCCTTGGACGTAGGATGGCTGAAGATAGCCTGTACCTCGCCCTCCTCGACGACGGTGCCGTTATCGAGAATGGCCACACGGTTGCAGACCTCCTCCACAACGCTCATCTGGTGGGTGATGATGACGACTGTGATGCCCAGCTCACGGTTGATTTTTTGAATGAGCTGCAAAATGGCGTGGGTCGTGTTCGGGTCCAGGGCGCTCGTCGCCTCGTCGCAGAGCAGCACCTTCGGGTCCGTTGCCAGCGCACGGGCAATCGCAATGCGCTGCTTCTGGCCGCCGGACAGCTGCGCCGGGTAGGCATCGGCCTTATCGGGCAGACCAACCAGCTCCAGCAGCTCACGGGCGCGGGCCTCGGCCTTGTCTTTGGGGACCTTTGCCAGCTCCATCGGGAACATGATATTGCGCAGGCAGGTGCGCTGCATCAGCAGGTTGAACTGCTGAAAAATCATGGTAATCTCACGCCGGGCCGCGCGCAGGTCGGCGGCGCGCAGGTCCTGCATCTGCTTGCCGTTGACGATGACATTTCCCTCGTCCGGGCGCTCCAGCATATTGATGCAGCGTACCAGTGTTGATTTTCCGGCGCCCGACATACCGATGATGCCGTAGACGTCGCCGTCCCGGATCGTCAGGTTGATGTCGTTCAGCGCGACGACCGTGCCGCCCTGCGTGGCAAAGCGCTTGGTCAGGTGTTGCAGTTCGATCATGGGTGATTCTCCCTCATTTACAAAGATAGCGAATGAGCACAAAAACTCATTCGCTATTGATTGTACTCTATATTCCGGCAGGTTGCAAGGGCTTTCTTTTCTATTAGGGCCTTGCACTGTAGGGGCGAGCATTGCTCGCCCG
>OOBN01000153.1_pt1 | contig 74968 bp, 62 predicted proteins | sample 1671091 | NCBI WGS metagenome assembly OOBN01 (sample SAMN06348121, study PRJEB24527) | human gut metagenome | biome: human gut; feature: ankylosing spondylitis patient; material: feces | host: Homo sapiens | place: China | collected 2015-10 | reverse complement strand
GAGCGCACGCCTGATAAGCGTGAGGTCGGTGGTTCGAGTCCACTTGAGCCCACCATCATCCGATAAGGATGAAAAGAATGTACCTTGAGAACTGAATAAAGAAGCAAAGTAAGAATGTGAAGTAAACATTATAGGGTAACAACTATAATTTTTGCCAAAGAAGAACCCAAAAATGATTCGAGCATGATTGGCAAGCGACACGCACACAGCTGAAAAGTTGTGCAGTCAAGCTAAGAAGAGCGCAAGGGGGATGCCTTGGCACTGGGAGCCGAAGAAGGACGTAGCGATCTACGATAAGCCACGGTTAGTCGAAAGCAGACGTTTGACCCGTGGATTTCCGAATGGGGAAACCCGGCTGGAGTCAAGTCCAGTCACCGTATACTGAATCCATAGGTATACGGAGGGAACCGCCTGAACTGAAACATCTAAGTAGGGCGAGGAAAAGACATCAACAGAGATTCCCTAAGTAGTGGCGAGCGAACGGGGAAGAGGCCAAACCGAGGGTAGCAATATCCTCGGGGTTCGGACAGCATACGGCATTGAAGGTATCTAGTCGAAGTGTATGGGAAGACACACCATAGAGAGTGATAGTCTCGTAGACGAAAGAGAAGATCAGCCAGCTGTATCCAGAGTACCGCCGGACACGTGAAACCCGGTGGGAAGACGGGGGGACCACCCTCCAAGCCTAAATACTACCCAGTGACCGATAGCGTATAGTACCGTGAGGGAAAGGTGAAAAGAACCCCGGGAGGGGAGTGAAATAGAACCTGAAACCTTGTGCTTACAAGCACCGAGAGCCCGTCAAGGGGTGATCGGGTACCTATTGTAGAATGGTCCGGCGAGTGAATGTATCTGGCAAGGTTAAGGACTTAAGGTCCGGAGCCGCAGCGAAAGCAAGTCTGAATAGGGCGTATGAAGTCAGATGTATTCGACCCGAAACCGTGTGACCTACCCATGTCCAGGTTGAAGTGGCGGTAAAACGCCATGGAGGACCGAACCGACTCCCGTTGAAATGGTAGCGGATGAGATGTGGGTAGCGGAGAAATTCCAATCGAACTCGGATATAGCTGGTTCTCTCCGAAATAGCTTTAGGGCTAGCCTCGTAATGAGATTACCGGAGGTAAAGCACTGAATGGGCTAGGGGCCGAAAGGTTACTGAACCCTATCAAACTAAGAATGCCGGATAATTATTTACGGGAGTCAGACAGTGTGAGATAAGTCTCATTGTCAAAAGGGAAAGAGCCCAGACCCACAGCTAAGGTCCCTAAACACGGTTAAGTGGAGAAGGATGTGGGGTTGCACAGACAACCAGGATGTTGGCTTAGAAGCAGCCACTCATTAAAAGAGTGCGTAATAGCTCACTGGTCGAGTGACCCTGCGCCGAAAATTTAACGGGGCTAAATCGTGTACCGAAGCTTGGGATTCATACATTAGTATGAGTGGTAGGAGAGCGTTCCATAAGGGGCGAAGTCAGAGCGGAAGCGCTGGTGGACTTTATGGAAGTGAGAATGCCGGAATGAGTAGCGCGAATTATGTGAGAATCATAATGGCCGAAAGTCTAAGGTTTTTGAAGGAAGGTTCGTCCGCTTCAAGATAGTCGGGAGCTAAGGCGAGGCCGAGAGGCGTAGTCGATGCACATACGGTTGATATTCCGTAACCGTCAAAAGATTTAAGCAAGGGGACACTCTGAAAGCGCATAACCCGGGCGATGGTTGACCCGGGCGTAAGGGACTGAAATTTAGTAGGGAAGTATGCGTAGACGGAGGCGAGAAAAGCCTTGTGTATATCTGCGATGCCCGTACCGCAAACCGACACAGGTAGACAGGAAGAGGATTCTAAGGCCAACGGGAGAAAGGTAGTTAAGGAACTCGGCAAATTGACCCCGTAACTTCGGGAAAAGGGGTGCTCCGGAAACGGAGCCGCAGTGAATAGGCCCAGGCAACTGTTTAGCAAAAACACAGGTCTCTGCAAAATCGAAAGATGACGTATAGGGGCTGACACCTGCCCAGTGCTGGAAGGTTAAGAGGAGGCGTGCAAGCGCCGAATCGAAGCCCCAGTGAACGGCGGCCGTAACTATAACGGTCCTAAGGTAGCGAAATTCCTTGTCGGGTAAGTTCCGACCCGCACGAATGGTGTAATGATCTGGGCACTGTCTCAACTACCTGCCCGGCGAAATTGTAGTACCGGTGAAGATGCCGGTTACCCGCAACAAGACGGAAAGACCCCATGGAGCTTCACTGCAGCTTAATATTGGGTTTCGATATTCTATGTACAGGATAGGCGGGAGACTTGGAAACAGCGGCGCCAGCCGTTGCGGAGTCGACCTTGGGATACCGCTCCTAGAGTATTGGAATTCTAACCTGCGGCCATGAATCTGGCCGGGGGACATTGTTAGGCGGGCAGTTTGACTGGGGCGGTCGCCTCCAAAAGAGTAACGGAGGCGCTCAAAGGTTCGTTCAGCACGGACGGAAATCGTGCAGTGAGTGTAAACGCATAAACGAGCCTAACTGCGAGACCGACGGGTCGAGCAGTAACGAAAGTTGGAGTTAGTGATCCGGCGGTATGTGAGTGGAAATGCCGTCGCTCAACGGATAAAAGCTACCCTGGGGATAACAGGCTGATCTCCCCCAAGAGTCCACATCGACGGGGAGGTTTGGCACCTCGATGTCGGCTCATCACATCCTGGGGCTGTAGTAGGTCCCAAGGGTTCGGCTGTTCGCCGATTAAAGTGGTACGCGAGCTGGGTTCAGAACGTCGTGAGACAGTTCGGTCCCTATCTGTTGCGGGCGCAGGATATTTGAGAGGATCTGTCCTTAGTACGAGAGGACCGGGATGGACGCACCTCTGGTGCACCAGTTGTCACGCCAGTGGCACAGCTGGGCAGCTATGTGCGGATCGGATAAACGCTGAAAGCATCTAAGCGTGAAGCCGGCCTCAAGATAAGATATCCCACTGAGTTAATCAGGTAAGGTCCCATGAAGACTACATGGTTGATAGGCTGCGTGTGTAAGTGCGGTGACGCATTTAGCTTGGCAGTACTAATAGACCGAGGGCTTGACTAACGCGTGTGAATGAATGGAAGTTCATTCGCCAAGCAGCGAATTGTTTTTGGCAGGAAGCGTGTGATGCCGTGACCTGCTGGGTGGTAAACACCTAAGGTTCTTCTCTTACTTGCTCTTTGTTCAGTTCTCAGGGTATATTCCCTTGGATTTGCTGTTTTGAAAAGCTCGATCGGTTGATCGGGCTTTTTGTTTTGCTTGCAAAAGTTTACAATCCGTTTATTGACATAGCGGAAAATTGGGATATACTATGCTTGACATCTTGATAGGAGGTAGATAGCCATGGCTATTTTGGAGATTACAAAGGATAATTTTGAACAGGAAGTGCTGCAAGCCACAAAACCTGTGTTGATCGACTTTTGGGCGACCTGGTGTGGACCGTGCCGCATGATGGCACCGGTGGTGGAAGAGATTGCCGCCGAAGCCGGCGATACTCTGATCGTCGGCAAGGTCAATGTGGATGAGGCGGAGGATCTGGCGGTGCAGTACGGCGTGTCCAGCATTCCGACCCTGATGCTGTTTAAGGACGGCAAACAGATCGACAGCAAGGTGGGTGTCCGCTCCAAAGAGGACATCCTCGCGATGCTGGGATAATGTATTTATATTGATTAAAAGCTAGCCCTCGGATGATAATGTCATCCGAGGGCTTTGCTGTGCGATGTAGATTGTGGATATTGTGATGATATAAAGCGTTCTTAAATTTTACACAGTCCTTGACGACGTATGCCTTGTATGATATCATACAAATAAGCCACATTGATTTTTTGAGATAGAGGGAATGAAAGATGTTCAAAACAATAGGAGAATTGGTGGAACAACGAAAAGCCCTTCTTCCGGTGCTTAAAGAAAATAATTTTACAAAGGGGCTCCACGTCCTTTTAACAGATCTTTATACATATTGGGGATAGCGACATCGATATTCCCTGCACGAAACTTGTTAATACCAACGGTGGGCATTCAATAGGCGTGTACAATTCTCAAACAAAAGATAAATCTAAGGTATTCCAGATGTTGGACGAAAACAGAATAAAATATTATGCACCGGCGGATTATACCGAGAACTCTCAGCTTGAACAATTGGTAATGAATACGGTATCAAGATATTAAGACAGTTTGGGGTAAAAATATGATTGATAATAATTACGATAAGATAGTCGGATTGTGTAAAAATCTTCATACTGGTGATAAAAAAGCGCAAATCAACCTTCATAATAACGCAATGGAGCAACTTGCAAAACTTTATTACCAATTTGAGAAAGACAGGAAATATGCAGAAAATTTGTACATTTCTTTGATGCGTCATGAAGATGATAGGGTAAGGTTAAATGCTGCGGCAAGCTGTTTGGCACTTAATGTTAACATAACAGATGCGCAAAAAAACTTGAAGCAAATTTCAAAAACGAATTTTGATCCGTCTGTTAGGTTTGAAGCTGAAATGACTTTGGACATATGGAAAGAGCAAGGATATTTGAAATTTTGATAGCAATATATTAATCATACTAACAAGCATTTTCTTTTGGGGACAAAAGGCAAAAATGTTAGGATAATCCCAAGTCAAAAAAGGTTTCGGGAAACTCTTGACAAATGCCGAGGTATTACAACTGCAAAAAGATCGTTATTAAAAGGACGGATGTCAAAAATCTTTTTTCCATCTTTAACAAGAATATATGGGACGATGATACCATAAACAGAGATACTGGATACACAACACGAGATGCTCAAAACAAGATTCTGAAAGAATTGTTTCATATAGCAATTGTCAATTTCCAAAGCTATATGGGTGATGAAAGCATGGTTGTATTAACCATCGCGTTAGATGGACAGGCCCAAAACATTTTTTACACGCAGGAACATTTTGTTACGTTGCAAAAAGCGTTTAAGATTATAGAAGAACGCTCTCAGTCACAGGACACAGAATAATTTTTATTAGGAATTAAGCGCTTTATCGTATCTGAGAGAATCTTCTCTTCATCAATACCCCTTTCCTTTTTTCTCCCACTCGGCATAATTGGCGGGAATTGGTTCACACTATCGGTAAGGAGGCTGATAGTATGGATCATTCATCCAAGGATAAGACCCCGTTTTTGCAAAAATTATCGGGAAAAGGCTTTTATTTTGCGCTGGCGGTGTGCGTGGTAGCGGTCGGCGGCATGGCTACGGCCGCGTTTGCCGGCGATTTTTCTGCGAAAAACCGCATTGATGTGCAGCCCAAATCCACCGCCACGCTGACCACTATGGAACGCGCGGTGGATCATCCGGCAACGGATGTGCCGGATACCCGCACGGTAACCACCACCACGCGCACGGCGACCACCACCGTGCCGGTGGAAGACGCGAACGCTCCGGAAGCATCCAAGCTGATGGTGCTGCCGTTCGGCAACCAGCTGCTGCGCGAATTCAGCAACGGCAAAGCGGTGTATTCCGACACGATGGCGGATTTCCGCTCCCACGATGGCGCGGATTTTGCCGGAAAAGCTGGCGACAAGGTGGTGGCGGTATCCAGCGGCAAGGTGACGGCGGTCAAAGAAGACGCGCTGTGGGGCAAAACCATCACCATCGACCACGATCACGGCATTGTGTCCACCTATTGCGGCGTGACCGCTACTGTCAAGGAGGGGGACACGGTGAAGGCCGGTGACACCATCGGCGCGGTCAGCGATATTCCGTGCGAGCTGCTGTCCGGTCCGCATCTGCATCTGGAAATTGCGGTCAACGGCGAAACGGTGAACCCGGTCGAGGCAATCGGGCTGGAGGTGGCCCCCGCCACCACGCTGGCACCCGCGACGACCACTGCGGCGACAACCTCTGCCACTACCCAAACGAGCGGCTCCATCACAAAAAAGAGCGCATAAAATCAGCCCCGGTCATCCGCCTTGGCGGACAGCCGGGGCTGTTGCTGTTATGAGCAGGATTGGCGGCGCTGCATCCGTCGCCAATTCACAAAGCCGTACAGATCATTGATCAAAAACAGCGCAAAACAAATCACCATCGACCAATAGGCGGGGTCCGCTGCTGCCGCCAGCACCCACAGCACGACCAGCACCACATCGTTGGCGGCGTACCCGAGGGCATAGTAAGGGCTGCGGCAAAAGGTGAGCGCCGCGGCGATAAAGCTGGTGGCGACGGAGATGGTGCTGAACAGCATCTGCGCGTTGCCCAGCGCCGCCAGCAGCGCGTACCCCGCCAGCGTTACCACCACCGTCAGTATCGGCAGCAAAACCGCCTGCCGTCGGGTCAGATGGCTGACCGCCACCTCGCGGGTGCCGGCGTAGGGGTGGCGATACCACGATACGGCGGTGACCACCGCCATCGGCGCGGTCATGCCCAGATAGGTGATCATTTCGCCGTAATAGCGAAACACGAGCGAGATCACGCCGTACATCACCGAGAAAATCACCATTAAAATCTGCCCGCACACATATCCTTTGGCGACAAACAGCAGCGAGGTCACACCGACCAGCGATGCCAAAACCGACAGCGGGTCGCCGCCCGCCAGCGCGCCGGCGCTCGCGATCGCCCCCACCGATACCAGCCACAGCACTCGCTCAAACACGGTTAGATCTTTCCAAAACCAGCGCATGTTCATAGAATTCCTCCCAACAAAAAAAGCATTCGTTTTTGCCCATCTTCTAAGACCTAACGATGGACAAACGAATGCTTTCGCATTTTCTCTACCCGGTGGCAGAACGTATAGCGGTAGTATACCCGAAAATCCGCCGCGCGTCAAGAAGTTTGGTCTTGGCAAAACCGTGGGAGTATGGTATACTGTCGAAAAAGAGAGAATCAGGGAGGATTATTTATGAAAAAAGGTGTTGCATTTTTGGTGTGTCTGGCGATGTGCCTGAGCTTGGCGGCGTGCCAAAGCAAAACATCGTCCGGTGACGCGGCCGCTACCACGACCGAGGCGGCGCAGACGACGACTACCACCGAAGCGCCGACCACTGCCACGACCACGGCGGCTGCCGGTCAAACGCTGGCCAATATGACGATCCAGTCGTTTATCGATACCATCCAGGATCAGATCGATACGATGGCGGCGTCGTTTGAGGACAGCGGACTGAACATGAAGGTGTTTGCGCGCGGCAACGCGCTGGTGTACAGCTACCAGTACACCATGGATATGGGCGATACGTCGGTGCTGAAGGATGCGCTGGAAAGCGCGATGGACGGTATGTCGGATACCTTTACCGGCATCTTGTCCTCGATGAAAACTGTGGTGCCGAGCGCCGAGTCGGTGACGGTGGAATATCTGGATATGGACGGCAAGGTCATCCTGTCCAAAGAGTACAAATAATGGAACCGTGTCAGCGGCGGCTGTTGTGGGCGACCACGGCGGCCGCCGTTTGCTGTTTCCCTTTGCAAAAGCGGGGGCGATGTGGTATACTGAGTGGCACAACCAATCGGAGAGGATAAAGCTATGATCGTGTTAGCGGCGCACCACGTGGGCAAGCATTTTGGCGAGCGCGTGTTGTTTGACAATGTGTCTTTTGATATACAAGAGCATGAAAAAGTGGGGCTGGTGGGCAGCAACGGCTGCGGCAAAACCACTCTGTTCCGAATGCTGGTGGGCGAAGAATCGGTGGACGAGGGCGATGTGGTCACCGCGCGGGATACGCGGCTCGGCTATGCCGAACAGCACGCCTGTGCCGATTCGCAGCGCACCCTGTGGGACGAGGTGGAAAGCGTGTTTGCCCCGGTGATGGCGGTGGAGCGCGAGCTGCAGGAGGTCACCCGTCAGCTGGAAGCGGTGGCGATGCCGGAGCTGATCGAGCGGCAGCACACGCTGCAAGAGCAGCTGGAACGCATGGGCGGGTTGTATTATCGTAGCCGGGTCAAGGCGACGCTGCTGGGGCTCGGGTTTGACGAAGCCGCGTTTTCCCAGCCGGTGTCTACCCTCAGCGGCGGGCAGCGCTCCAAAGCCGCGATGGGTAAGCTGCTGCTGTCCGACAGCAATTTGCTGCTGCTGGACGAACCGACCAACCATCTGGACATTCCGTCGGTGGAATGGCTGGAGGATTTTTTGCGCACCTACACCGGCGCGGTGGTGGTCATCTCCCACGACCGGTATTTTCTGGACAAAGTGACCACCCGCACGCTGGAACTGACCCACGGGCGGATGGTGGAAACGCGCGGCAACTACACCGCCCACCGCGAAAACCGCAAGCGGGAACAGGAAATTGCCGAGCACCACTATAAATCTGCCACCCGCCGTATTCAGCATGTGGAGGACAGTATCACCAAGCTGAAACAGTTCAACCGCGAAAAGAGTATCCGCGCGGCGGAAAGCAAGGAGAAAATGCTGGAACGGCTGAAAGCCGATCTGGAGATTCCGGACAGCGAGGAGCAAACCATTCAGTTTGATTTTACCGCCCGCACCACCAGCGGTAACGAGGTGCTGGATGTGCAGGAGCTGGCGATGGGGTTTGAAAACCGCCCGCTGTTCCATGATGTGAATTTTAAGCTGTGGAAAGGGCAGCGGGTGTTTTTGCTCGGTCCCAACGGCTGCGGCAAATCCACCCTGCTGAAAATCATCAACCGCCGTCTGCGCCCCCAGCACGGGCTGGTGCGGATGGGTGCGAAGGTGTCGGTGGGGTATTATGACCAGACCCAGCAGGAGCTGGACACCACCAAAACCGCGATCGAGGCGATGTGGGATGCGTATCCCATGCTCACCCAAACCGAGCTGCGCAACGCCATGGCGGCATTTTTGTTCCGCGGCGAGGATGTGTTCCAACCGATCGCGGTGCTCAGCGGCGGCGAGCGGGCGCGGTTGCTGCTGTTGAAGCTGATGCTGGCGCGGGACAATCTGCTGCTGTTGGACGAACCCACCAACCATCTGGACATCGCCTCGCGCGAGGCGTTGGAGGATGCGCTGTCCGGCTATGACGGCACGCTGCTGATCGTGTCGCACGACCGCTATTTCATCAATCGTATGGCGGATAAGGTGATCGGCTTGCAGCCGGACGGCTGTATCGAGGTGGAGGGCGACTACGATGCGTATCTGGCGCGGGTGCAGCAGCCGGAGGCGGCTCCGGCTGCGGAAAAGCCAGTTAAGGAAAACCTCTACAAACAGCGCAAGGAGCAGGCGGCGAATCAGCGCAAGTTGGCGACCCGTATTCGCAAAGCCGAGCAGGCGATCGAGCAGACGGAGCAGCAGATCGCCGCGCTGCAGGAGCAGCTGCAGCAGCCGGAGGTGCAGACCGATTATCAAAAAATCACCGAACTGTCCGCCGCTATCGACGAGCAGCAAACCGCGCTGGAAAAACTCATGGAAGATTGGGAACAGGCGCAACTGGAAATGGAATCCATGGTATAAAGAACATCCCCCGCGGGTATCCGATACCCGCGGGGGATGTTGTCATATCCACATTTTCAGAGTGGGGGAGCGGTAGCGGGCGAACGCGCGGGTGCAGGCGGTGAACACCGCCAGATTGCCCAACACCCCCACCATGCAGCCGTCGATGCCCCACGGTTGGTGCAGCGGTCCGTTCCAGAGAATCGTCAGCAACAGCCCGGTCAACAACGCATAGCGGAACGCCCGCCCGTTGGAACGCACCCCCAAAAAGCCCGCCGCCAGCGGCACCAGCACCAGCGGCGCCCAACAGGAATACGCCAGCATCAAAATACCGAATACATCCGGCACCGCAAACGACACCGCGATCGCCGCCGCGCCGGTCAGCAGATTGGTCATCCGCAGCGCGCGCAGCTGCTGCCGGTCGGTCATACCCGGGCGCAGCGGCATCAGCGTATCGCATACCAGACTAATGGAGGCGCTGTTCAAAAAGCTGTCCGCCGCCGACAGCATGATGGATACCATCGCTGCCATCACTATCCCGCGCACCCCCACCGGCAGCACCGCGCGAATCAGCTCCGGCATGGCGGTGGCGGCTTGGTCGCTCACGCGCAGCGCATAGGCGACCAGCCCGATCAGCCCGGTGACCATGAAAAACGGGATCGAAAACAGCCCGCTGAGTACCGTGCCGCGCGCGGTGGAGCGGGCATTTTTGCCGATCAACAGCCGCTGAGTATAGGGCGGCACCAGCGCTTCGCCCAGCATCATACAACCGAACAGCGAGAGTAGCCCCGCCTGGGTGGTACCGGACAGCGGGTCCAGGTGGGCGGCGGGAACCGCCTGCAAAACTGCCTCTATGCCGCCCGCGCGGTGCAGTCCGGCGGCCAGCAGCAGCGGCATCCCCAGCGCCAGCAGCGTGAATTGCAGCACATCGGCGACAATGACCGATTGCATCCCGCCAAAGGTGGAATACACCAGCACAATGGCGCAGCCGAGCAGCGACCCGACAGCGGACGGCAGCCCCAGCAACACCCGAAACACGACCCCCATCGTTTCCACCTGCGCTCCCACCACACCGGCGCAGACCAGAAAGGAAAACACGCCGGTCAGCACCCGCGCCGAGCGACCGTAGCAGCGCCCGATCACGCCGCCGACGGTGGCTTCGCCGCGAAAGCGGTCGGCGCCCGGCGCGATGAAGATACCAATCAGGATCATGGACAGGCTGAATCCGCCCAGCGCCACGGTGGTGGACAGACCGTGGTCGAACGCCGCCGCTGCGTTGCCGGAGGAATAGCCGCCCCCGACATACGACGCAGCCATGGTGGCGAAGATAACGGCGGTGCCGTAGCGCTTGCCCGCAGCGGTAAAATCTGCGGCGTTGTGCATCCCTTTGCCGCCGCGCAGGCTCATGCCGACGAGCAGCAGCACATATCCCGCCACGATCGCGATATCCACACCCATCCCCAATCCCCTCCGTGCTTTTATGTATACGCCACCGGTGGGAAAAAGAGAACCGGGAGCGACCCGCTTTGGTCACTCCCGGTTTGTTATTCATTTGGAAAAGCATCTGCTGAACTGAAAAAGCCGTTGGCGTGAGCCTCTTTGCAACGTTTTCGCTCGATTTCGACATCCTTCAAAAAACGCTCTCTCATATCGTCCGGCATAGTGTCTAATATCACAACCTTTCCATCTGGGGTGAGATAAAAATAATCTCTTGCATATGACAGTGCATTAAAATAAGCCATCACTCTTTCAGCTCCTGTCTATATCGTTGCTGTTGACATATCACGCCTCGGCGCGCACGAAATTCATCGAATCGGCCATCCGCTTGACCTGGGTCATAAACCGGTTGTACGCGTCAATACCCATGCGGATATAGGATTCGCTGTCCGCCATGCCGCACAACCGCGCAAAGGTTTCGCCGATTTTGCGTTCCACATGGCGGCCGTCCCGCACGCACAGATAATAGAACGAAAACGCGCCGGATTCCTGCAAATCGTCGTAAAACGCCGGGGCGGTCAAATGCAGATTGTTGTAAAAAATGTTCTGCGCCTCCTGCGCGGTCAGGTTGTTGGGCAAAAACGCATCCAACCCCACCTCGGCCGCGAACGCCAGCAAAATGCGGCGCTGGGTCATCAGCGCGGCGTTTTCTGCCGCACCGTTGGCGGGCGGCGTCGCGTGGTCAATGGCGGCAATATCCTCCGCCAGCCGCGCCCCCATGCGCCGCGCTTTGCCCAAATTGCCGTTTTGCTTTTCCTGCGCCACCTGCTGCATCATCGCCGTGGCGGTTTCAGTGTCAAACGGCACAAAATCCGACAAATTGACGGTATCGTCAAAAATCTTGACATCGTTATCGTTAGCCAAAAGGAATCCCTCCCTTTTTATTTTGCACTTTGCTCCAGCGCCTGTTTCAGCGCGGTGGCGAATTGGTCGGGGCAGGAGGTGCCGCGCCCGCGGCAATCCACGCCCTCCAGCAACGAGATCAGCTCTTGTGCCGAACGTCCCTCCGCCAGCCGTGACACCCCTTGGGTGTTGCCGTGGCAGCCGCCGTCAAACCGCACATTGTGTACCTTGCCGTCCTCCAGATCGAACGAAATGCTGCGGGAACATACGCCCCGGGTCTTATAATTGTATGTCATAGTGTCCTCCTGTTTATGCGTTTTGCTTTTGCTTTTTCTTGCGCGCCATCAGCGCGTCCACACACTCGACCGGAATGGCGGAATTGCCCAGCGGTCGCGGCGCGGAGGTGTACATACCGTGAAAATCGGTGCCGCCGGTCACGATCAGATCGTGCAGCCCGGCGTAAGCCACCAGATCGCGGGTGCCTTTTTCGTCGCTGCTGGGGTGGTACGCTTCCACGCCGTCCAGCAGCCCCTGTTCGGTCAGCTCCATCATCAGCTCTTCGTTGTGATACAGCAGCGGATGCGCGAGCACCGCGATCCCGCCGGCAGCCCGCACCAGCTCCAACGCATCGCGGGTGTCGGGGTATTCCACCGTGGTTTGAATGCTGCCCTCTTTGGAGAACAGCTTGTCGTATACCTCGCCGTAGATGGAATCGGCATATCCCGCATCCATCAGCGCGTGCATAATGTGCTGCTTGTACACCACCGTGCTGCCGGTGGCGCATTTTGCTACCATTTCGGGGGTGATGGGATAATACCGCATCACCTTGCGCACCATTTCCACCGCTGCCTTTTTGCGCCCTTCGGTCACCTGACGGCACAGCGGCTCCAGCCGGGTGGGGGTATCTGCCAAATAGCACAAAATGTGCGCTTTTCGATTGCGGGGCGTATCCCAGGTGGAAAGCTCCACCCCCTGGATCACCCGCACGCCCTGCCGCCGCCCGATCACAGCGGCGCGCACCGCCGAAGCGGTGGTATCATGATCGGTGACCGCCAACGCCGACAAATTGCGTCGCCGCGCCAGCGCAATCACCTCCTCAACACCCATCGAACCGTCCGATAATTTTGTGTGACAATGTAAATCGATCGCCACCGTACATCCTCCCTCTTTTTTGCCGTGATTCTTCTCTCTTCTTCTGTCTTAGTATAGCCCTTTTTGGAAGAAAAAACAAGAGCGATGTCGAAACCCGCCGGCGGCAAAGCGGGGAATTTGCCAAACCGGGCGGCATATGCTACACTAAAGGGGAGGTGAACGCGATGCAACAACAGGTATCCCGGCAGCGGGGATGGTGGATCGGCGGCGCGATTGTGGGCGCGACGCTGTTTGGTACGATGGCGATCTGGCAGGCGAGCGGAACGCCCGCAATGGACACCGCCGCGATGAGTGCCGTGGCGGCGTGGCACACGCCGGTGCTGACAGCGGTGATGAAAGCCGTCACTTTTTTGGGGGACACCCCGTTTCTGACCGCGCTGTGTTTGGGAATGTTGGTGCTGCTGCGTCCGCGAGAGAATGGGGTGCGGTTTGCCGCGAACGGCGCACTGATAGCGGGGTTGAACAATCTGTTGAAAACGCTGTTTGCTCGTCCGCGTCCGGAGGCGGCACTGCGATTGGCGGAAGTGAGCGGTTTCAGCTTTCCCAGCGGGCACGCGATGGGCTCCACCGCGATCTACGGTTTTTTGATCTATCTGGTATGGGGCACCCGCTGGCCGCGCCGCTGCAAGGTGGCGCTGGCCGCAGCGTTGGGGCTGTTGATCGCCGCCATTGTGTGCAGTCGCGTGTATTTACGGGTGCATTATCCCAGCGATGTGCTGGGGGGTGTGGGCGCATCGGTGTTGTGGTTGTCGCTGGCGATTCCGACATCCAACGCCGGGGTGCGGGCGTGGCAATCGCGCCGCGCAGCCAAAACAGAATAAGCAAACCAAGCGCCGTCCGGTATCTGCCGGGCGGCGCTTTTGATGTATCGAGAATTATTTGCCAACGGCGCCGAGGTATCCGGCGATACCCGCCGCATCCGACAGGCGCATCGCCTCGTCCGCGGTGTGGATCGCGTCCGCTTCCCGCCAACCGGCGATGGCTTTGCGGGTCGCCAGCACCGACGAAGCACTGACGCTGAATTCATCCAGCCCAAACGCCAGCAGCAACGGCACCATGCCCGGATCGGCGGCGGCTTCTCCGCACATTCCCACCGGAATATGTGCGGCGTGCGCCGATGCGATGATGTGGCGGATACTGCGCAGCACAGCGGGGTGGAAGGTGGTGTACAGCGCCGCCACTTTGGCGTTGCCGCGATCCACCGCCATGGTGTATTGGGTCAGATCGTTGGTGCCGATGCTGAAGAAATCCGCCTCTTTTGCAAGCAGATCCGCAATCAGCGACGCGGCGGGCGTTTCCATCATAATGCCCAGCGCGATGTTTTCGTCAAAGGGCAGCCCCTCCGCTTTCAGCGCGGCTTTGCATTCCTCCAGCAGCGCACGGGCGGCGCGCACTTCCTCCACGCTGGTCACCAGCGGCAGCATGATCTTGATGTTGTGGTGCTCCGCTCCGGCGCGCAGCAGCGCCCGCAGCTGCACCCGGAACACCTCCGGTCGATCCAGGCTGTACCGGATGGCGCGATAGCCCAAAAACGGGTTGTCCTCTTTTTGCAGATGCAGATAGGGGATATCCTTGTCGCCGCCGACATCCAGCGTGCGGATAATGACCTCTTTGTCCGGCATCAGCGCCGCGACCTCGCGGTAAACATCCAGCTGCTCGGCTTCGGTCGGCATGGCGGTGCGCCCCATAAACAAAAACTCGGTGCGGAACAACCCGATGCCTTCGGCTCCGGCGGCACAGGCGGCGTGCGCCTCTGCAAGCGAACCGATATTGGCGTACAACGCATAGCGCTTGCCGTCGCCGCTGACCGTGGGACGGTCACGGTACACCTCCAGCTCCTGACGCAGGCGGAGTGCCTGCTCCTGCCGCCGGTTGTATTCGGCGAGGGTGCGCTCGTCCGGCGAGGCGATCACCACGCCCTCGTCGCCGTCCACGATCACGCTGTCGCCATCGTGCAGATGGGCGGTGAGCTGCGGGATGCCCAGCACCGCCGGAATGCCCAGTGCCCGCGCCAAAATGGCGGAATGGCTGGTTTTGCTGCCCACTTCGGTCAGCAGCGCCGCCACCTGCTCGGGGCGGATCCCCACCGTCATCGAAGGGGTCAGATCCCGCGCCAACAGCACGGTTCCGGCGGGAAGCGAGGCAATGTCCACGCTGTCCCGCCCCAGCAGCAGGGTCAGCATCCGGGTGCGGATGTCGCGCACATCGGTTGCCCGCTGGCGCATCATCTCGTCCTCCACCCCGGCAAACATCTCGGCAAACGCGCTGCACACCGCGTCCAGCGCGGCTTCGGCGGTTTGACCGCCGTCGATGCGTTCTTCCATCTGCGACAGCATAAACGGGTCGTTCAGCATCATGATCTGACCGGTCAGAATTTCGGCCTCCTTGTCGCCGACCCGTTGCTGCACATCGTCAGCCATCCGCTGCGTTTTCTCGACAAACTGGGTCACCGCCGCCTGCAGCCGCTGCTTTTCAGCGGCTTTTCCGGCGTAGACCACCGCGGAATAATCCAGATTCTGCTCTTGTATACAGACCACGCGTCCAATGCCGATTCCGGCGGAAGCGGCTACTCCCTGATACAGCATAAAAGGGTCACTCCTCTCGCTTGGATGGGGCTTTATTCGCCCAGCCCCGCTTCGATCAACTTCACCGCGGCGTCCAGCGCTGCCTGCTCGTCCGGACCGTCGCATTGAATTTCGATTTCGCTGCCCTGTTTCAGGCAGGCGGCCATCAGATTCATAATGCTTTTGCCGTTGATCTGTTTGTCACCGAACAAAATGGTGACATCGCATTGATAAGGGGTCAGCTCCTTGATAAAGAGCTGCGCGGGACGCATGTGCATGCCCATCGGGTTGATGATTTTTGTTTTCGCGGATACCATAATGATCTTCCTTTCTTGTGTTTATAAAGTGAATGAATGTCTACGATCAAGCCTCTTGCGGCTGTTTGTCTTTTTTCAGCAGCGCCAGCATCAGCATACCGACCAGCGAACCGGCGACCAGCGCGATCAGATATCCCCACACATGGTTCACCAGCGGGAACACGAAGATGCCGCCGTGCGGGGCACGCAGGGTGCAGCCAAACGCCATGGACAGCCCGCCAGCCACCGCCGAACCGACGATGCAGGAGGGGATGACCCGCAGCGGGTCGGACGCAGCAAACGGAATCGCGCCCTCCGAAATAAAGCACAGCCCCATAATATAATTGACAAGACCGGATTTGCGCTCGTCGGGGGTGAATTTTTTCTTGAAGAAGGTGGTGCATAGCGCGATCGCCAGCGGCGGGATCATGCCGCCGATCATGACCGCGGCCATAATGTCCGAATCGCCGGTTCCGACCGCCAGCGACGCGGTACCGAACACATATGCCGCTTTATTGAAGGGACCGCCCATATCAATGCTCATCATACCGGCGGCGACACATCCCAGCAGGATTTTGCTGGCGCTGCCCATCGAATTCAGCAGCGAGGTGATGCCCGCGTTGATGGCGCTCATCGCGGGGTTGATGGCGAACATCACGGTACCGGTCAGCAAAATGCCGAACAGGGGATAGATCAGCACCGGCTTAATACCTTCCAGACTGTCCGGCAGATGGTCGGACAGCTTACGCAGTCCCAGCACCAGATACCCGGCGACAAAACCGATCAACAGCGCCGCCAAAAAGCCACCGGAGATGGCGCCCTCGCCGCTGATGTTGACGAACGAGTTGCCCTGTTTGGCGATAAAACCGCCCACGATACCGGCAGCCAGACCCGGTCGATCGGCGATGCTGTACGCGATGTAGCCCGCCAAAATCGGCAGCATAAACCCGAACGCTGCGTCGCCTACGGTTTTGAAGAAGTGCGCCAGCGGAGTGTTGGAACCGAAGTTGCTGGGGTTGATGCTGTAATCGTCCAGCAAAAACGCCAGCGCGATCAAAATACCGCCGCCGATCACGAACGGCAGCATATGGCTGACACCGTTCATCAGGTGCTTGTACAGCCGCCGTCCGGTACTTTCTTTGGCGCCGGAGGCGACCGGTGCCGCACCGCTGCGGCTGTGATACACCGGCACCTCGCCGGTTTCGATAGTGTTGATCAATTCCTCGGCTTTGTGGATGCCGTCCGAAACCGGCACAAACAGCACCTTTTTGCCGTCAAACCGTGCGGTTTCCACATCGCGGTCCGCCGCCACGATAATGCCGTCGGCGGCAGCGATTTCTTCGGCGGTCAACACATTTTTCGCGCCACCGCTGCCGTTGGTTTCGGCTTTCACCGCGATGCCCAGCTTTTGCCCGGCTTTTTCCAGCGCTTCCGCCGCCATATAGGTATGGGCGATGCCGGTGGGACAGGCGGTGACCGCCAACACCCGATAGCCGGCTTTTGCGGGAGCGGGGGCGGGAGCCGCCTGCTCGGGTTCGCCGTATTTGGCGCGCTCGTAGCGGTCGATCACCGCCAAAAACGCTTGCTCATCCCGGGCGGCGCGCAGGTCGGCGGCGAACGCCGGATCCATAAGCAGCACCATCAGATGCGAGAGAATTTCCAGATGCACATCACCGTCCAGCGGGGCGGCAATCATGAAAAACAGGTCGGACGGCATCCCGTCCATCGCGCCGTAATCCACGCCGGTGTCCAGCGTCATCGCCGCCAGACTGGGGCGCTTCACGCTGTCAGACTTGGCGTGCGGCACGGCAATGCCGGCTTCGATCGCGGTGCTGGTTTGCGCTTCGCGCGCCAAAATTGCCTCGCGATAGGTGTCGGGGTCGGCCAGCGCACCGCTTTTGTTTTGCAGCGCGACCAGCTTTTGGATCGCCTCCTGTTTGTCGGCGGCTTGCGCGTGCAGCGCGATTTGACCCGGCTGTAACAAATCCACAATACGCATAGGGGAACGCTCCTTTCTTTTTCGTCCTGTTTTATAATGTGTTCAGCAAATGCAGAATGTCCTCTTTGGTGGCCAGCCCCTCCGAAAAGGCGGTGGCACTTCCGGCGGCGGTGCCCATGCGCAGCGCGTGGGCATAATCGCCGGTTTCGAGATATCCGGCCAAAAATCCGGCGACCATCGAATCGCCCGCGCCCACCGAATTGCGTACCTGCCCGGCGGGAACGCCCATGCGGTGCACCGCGCCATCCTCGTCCAGCAGCAGCGCTCCCGCCCCCGCCATGGAAACCAGCACATTGCGGGCTCCCCGCTGCTGCAGCTGGCGGGCGCAGCTTTCGATCTCGCTGTCACTGTGCAGCGTCCGACCGAAGATGCCGCCCAGCTCGATGTGGTTGGGCTTGATCAAAAACGGATGATAGGGGAGCACCCGGCTCAGCAGATCTCCCTCGGCATCCACCACCGCCCGCACGCCGCGCCCTTGCAGCCGCCGCAGGATCTGTTCGTAAATGGTATCCGGCAAGCTGTGGGGGATGCTGCCCGCCAGCACCAGCATATCGCCGTCACGCAGCGTGTCCAGCTGCATCAGCAGCTGGTTCAGCGAAGCGTCGTCAATGTCCGGACCGCGGCCGTTGATCTCGGTTTCCGTATCCGCTTTGATCTTGACATTGATGCGGGTCAGCCCGGTGGGGAGATGCACAAAATCGGTACGCACCCCCAGCTGCTGCAGCCCCTGCTCAATCGCGGCACCGGTGAATCCGGCGAGGAACCCCAGCGCCGCTGTGTCCACGCCCAGCCGCTGCAGCACCGTGGACACGTTGATGCCCTTGCCGCCGAAGAACACATCCTCCTGGCGGACACGGTTGACACTGCCGTGCTGCAGCCGCGGCATATGCACCACATAGTCGATAGCGGGATTAAAGGTAACGGTATAGATCATATCAATCCACCTCTTTTATCAGACCGTTCTGCCGGTACTGGTCGTCCGGCACACGGTCGGTCAAAATGCACGCCTTGGACAACGGGCAAACCGTTACGGCGGAAACCTTGCCGAATTTGCTGGAATCCGCCAGCACATAGGTCAGATACGCCTGCTCGGCGGCGGCGCGTTTCACCGCGGCTTCCTCCGCATCCGGCGTGGTGCAGCCTTGCTGCACCGTGATGCCGTTTGTTCCCAAAAACGCTTTGGTAAAGTTGTACCGGCGAATGGCCTCCAGCGCCTCGGCGCCCACAATGGCTTCGGTGCCGGCTTTGAGCTGCCCGCCGATCACATACACGCGCAGCCCTTTTTGCACCATCCGGCGCGCACACTCGATGCCGGTGGTCACAAAGGAGGCGCGGCTGCCCGCCAGATATTCCACCATCCGCAAAGTGGTGGTGCCGGCGTCGATGAACACCACATCCTCGTTCTGGATCTGCCCGGCGGCGTACCGCGCGATGCGTTCCTTCTCTTCCACATTCAAATGCGATTTGGTGGACACATCGCGCTCTACGCTTTCAAACGAGGCGGTCACCGCGACCGCGCCGCCGTGTACCTTGTTCAGTCGTTTTTGCTCGGCCAGAATGGTCAGATCGCGGCGGATGGTGGCGACCGATGCCCCGGTGGCGTCGCACAGCTCCGGCACCGTGACCGTGTGCTTTTGTTCCAGCAGCGACAAGATCCGGTCGAAGCGTTCTTCTGCCAACATCATGCTCACCTCCTGATCGAAAATGATTTGTTTTGTCCTTACAAGCGTATTATAAAACACAATCGCTCAAAAGTCAATCATTTTCAATCAAAAACGCGCAGAAAAATTCACCAAATGTAGCCTGTGCGGTTTGTGCAATTTTATACCCGTTTTGTTTGCCGTTTCGGCTGCCGAAAAAGCGAAATTCGGGGTTGACAAGCCGTTTTTTGGTGTGCTATACTATAGCAGTTGCCGTATAGGGGTAAGGTATGCCCTTTTTTGGCACTCTTCGGGGCGCTTTCGTCCCGGGAGATCAAAATTCGAGGAGGTGTTGTCATTGCCAACCTTTAACCAGCTCGTTCGCAAAGGAAGAGAAGAACTGGAGTCGAAAGCGAAGGCCCCGGCCCTGCTGAAAGGCTGGAACTCCAAAAAGCGCCAGCCCATCGACCAGAACTCTCCCCAGAAGCGTGGCGTGTGCACTGTCGTTAAGACGTCCACCCCGAAAAAGCCGAACTCTGCTCTGCGTAAGGTCGCTCGTGTGCGTTTGTCCAACGGGATCGAGGTTACGTCCTATATCCCCGGCGAAGGTCACAACCTGCAGGAGCACAGCGTGGTGCTGATTCGCGGCGGTCGTGTTAAGGATCTGCCCGGTGTGCGTTACCACATCATCCGCGGTACTTTGGATACCCAGGGTGTTGCCAAACGTATGCAGGCTCGTTCCAAGTACGGTGCCAAGAGACCCAAGGCCGGAGCGGCCAAGTAATGTAGACATCATCAGCGGCTACGATGTAGCGGCATTCTATATAATAGTATATATGGATCTGCCTCTATGTCGGCCAACGGGAGTATGTCACTTTCGAGTACCTGTGATATCATTATTGTGAAGGAGGGAAGTAAAGTGCCGAGAAGAGGTTCCGTCGCAAAGCGCGATGTTTTGCCAGATCCGCTTTACAATTCCAAATTGGTGACCAGACTCATCAATAACATCATGTATGACGGTAAGAAGGGCGTTGCCCAGAAGATCGTCTACGGCGCGTTTGACATCATCCAGGAGAAAACCGGCAAAGAAGCGCTGGAAGTTTTCGAACAGGCTATGGAAAACATCATGCCGAAACTGGAAGTCAAAGCTCGTCGTGTCGGTGGTGCCACCTATCAGGTGCCCATCGAGGTGCGTCCTGACCGTCGTCAGACCCTGGGTCTGCGGTGGCTGTCCACCTATTCGCGTGCCCGTTCCGAGCGCACCATGAAAGAACGCCTCGCTGGCGAGATCATGGACGCGGTCAACGGCAACGGTGGCGCGGTCAAGAAGTGCGAAGATACCCACAAAATGGCAGAGGCCAACAAGGCTTTCGCTCATTACAGATGGTAAGCCCATAATGCCCTCGCGGGCAAAAGGCCCCACCATTCCTGAGGGAGCGAAGCAGCGAGTGAGCGGCGACGCTCCAAAGCATGGAAAGTTAGGAGGACAATTATGGCAAGGCAAGTTTCTTTGGAACTTACCAGAAACATCGGTATCATGGCGCATATCGACGCCGGTAAAACCACGACTACTGAGCGTATCCTGTACTACACCGGTATCAACCACCGTCTGGGCGAAACCCACGACGGTTCGGCTACCATGGACTGGATGGCGCAGGAGCAGGAGCGTGGTATCACCATCACGTCGGCTGCGACCACCTGTTTCTGGAAGAAACATCGTATCAACATCATCGACACCCCCGGCCACGTGGACTTTACCGTAGAGGTGCAGCGTTCGCTGCGCGTGCTCGACGGTTCGGTCACCGTGTTCTGTGCCAAGGGCGGTGTTGAACCCCAGTCGGAGACGGTATGGCGTCAGGCCGACGAATATCATGTGCCCCGCATGGCGTATGTCAACAAAATGGACATCATGGGGGCGGATTTCTACCGCGTTGTGCAGATGATGAAAGATCGGCTGAAATGTAACGCCGTTCCGATCCAGCTGCCCATCGGTGCCGAGGATACCTTCAAGGGCATCATCGACTTGGTGGAAATGAAAGCGTACGTTTACTATGATGATCTGGGCAAGGACATCCGCGTGGAAGAGATTCCCGAGGACATGGCCGAGTTGGCTCAGAAATATCATGAAGAGCTGATGGAGCACGTTGCTGAGCAGGACGACGCTCTGCTGGAGAAATACTTCGCCGGCGAAGAGCTGACCATTGACGAGATCAAATCCTGCATCCGCAAATCGACGCTGGCCAACAAAATGGTACCGGTCACCTGCGGTACGTCTTATCGTAACAAAGGTGTGCAGAAGCTGCTCGACGCGATCATCGACTACATGCCCGCCCCGACCGATGTTCCCGCTATCAAGGGCGTCGATCCGGAAACCGGCGAAGAGACCGAGCATCATTCCTCGGACGACGAGCCGTTTGCGGCGCTGGCGTTTAAGATCGCGACCGACCCGTTCGTGGGTAAACTGTGCTTCTTCCGTGTGTACTCCGGTACGCTGGATGCCGGTTCTTCGGTGTACAACGCCAACAAGGACAACACCGAGCGTATCGGCCGTATCGTGCAGATGCACGCCAACCACCGTCAGGATATCGAAACCGTGTACGCGGGCGATATCGCGGCGGCTGTCGGCTTGAAGAACACCACCACCGGTGACACGCTGTGCGACGAGAAGCATCCGGTTATTCTGGAATCCATGGAATTCCCGGAACCGGTTATCCGCGTGGCGATCGAGCCCAAGACCAAAGCCGGTCAGGAGAAGATGGGTATTGCGCTGGCGAAGCTGGCGGAAGAAGATCCCACCTTCAAAACCTACACCGACGAGGAAACCGGGCAGACCATCATCGCCGGTATGGGCGAGCTGCACCTGGAAATCATCGTGGATCGTCTGATGCGCGAGTTCAAGGTGGAAGCCAATGTGGGTGCGCCGCAGGTTGCGTATAAGGAAACCGTCCGCAAAATGGCGGATGTCGACCACAAATATGCGCGTCAGTCCGGCGGTCGTGGCCAGTATGGTCATGTTAAGATTCGTCTGGAGCCCAACGAAACGGGCAAAGGCTACGAATTCATCAACGCCATCGTGGGTGGCGTGATCCCGAAGGAATACATCCCGGCGGTTGACCAGGGTATCCAGGGCGCGATGCAGTCCGGCGTTTTGGCGGGCTACAGCGTGGTGGATGTCAAGGTTACGCTGTACGATGGTTCTTACCACGAAGTCGACTCTTCCGAAATGGCGTTTAAGATCGCCGGTTCTATGGCGTTCAAAGAGGCTATGCGGAAAGCCGATCCGGTTCTGCTGGAGCCGATCATGAAAGTGGTCGTCACCGTGCCGGAGGAGTATATGGGCGATGTTATCGGCGATATCAACTCCCGCCGCGGTCTGATGCAGGGCATGGAAGCTGTTGCGGGTGCGCAGCAGATCCACGCGATGGTGCCGCTGTCCGAAATGTTTGGTTACGCGACCGATCTGCGTTCTCGTACGCAGGGCCGTGGCCAGTACGTGATGGAGCCCAGCCACTACGCGGAAGTGCCGAAGAGCGTCAGCGAAGCGATCATTTCCAAACGTGCCAAGAAAGAGGACTAAGTTTTTTCTAAAAAGGCTTGAATTTCCACTTGGTTCTTGGTAAAATGGAAACACTAAGTGTTCCTTGTCTATATTTTCATTTAAAAGGAGGAAATCCCAATGGCAAAGGAAAAATTCGAAAGAAACAAACCTCACGTAAACATTGGTACCATTGGTCACGTTGACCATGGTAAAACCACCCTGACCGCTGCCATCACCAAAGTTCTGGCGATGAAAGGCGACGCGGAGTTCACCGATTACTCCAACATCGATAAGGCTCCCGAAGAGCGCGCTCGTGGTATCACAATCAACACCGCTCACGTTGAGTATCAGACCGACAAACGTCACTATGCTCACGTTGACTGCCCCGGCCACGCTGACTATGTTAAAAACATGATCACCGGTGCTGCGCAGATGGACGGTGCTATCCTGGTTGTGTCCGCGGCTGACGGCCCGATGCCCCAGACCCGTGAGCACATCCTGCTGTCCCGTCAGGTCGGCGTTCCCTACATCGTGGTGTTCATGAACAAATGCGATCAGGTCGACGATCCCGAGCTGCTGGAGCTGGTCGAGATGGAGATCCGTGAGCTGCTGAACGAGTACGATTTCCCGGGCGACGATATCCCGATCATCAAGGGTTCCGCTCTGGCGGCGCTGGAGTGCACCAGCACCGACATCAACGCTCCCGAGTATGCTCCCATCCTGGAGCTGATGGATGCTGTCGACGAGTACATTCCGAGCCCGGAGCGTACCACCGACAAGCCCTTCCTGATGCCTGTTGAAGATGTGTTCACCATCACCGGTCGTGGTACTGTTGCTACCGGCCGTGTGGAGCGTGGCCAGCTGAACATGTCCGATGAAGTTGAAATCATCGGTCTGACCGAGGAGCGTAAGAAAACGGTTGTTACCGGTATCGAAATGTTCCGCAAACTGCTCGACTACGCTGAGGCCGGCGATAACATCGGCGCTCTGCTGCGTGGTATTCAGCGCAACGAGATCGAGCGTGGCCAGGTTCTCTGCAAACCCGGCACGATCAATCCGCACACCAAATTCCATGGCCAGGTTTATGTCCTGTCCAAGGACGAAGGCGGCCGTCATACTCCGTTCTTCAACAACTATCGTCCGCAGTTCTATTTCCGTACCACCGACGTGACTGGTGTTATCACCCTGCCGGAAGGTACCGAGATGTGCATGCCTGGCGATAACGTCGAGATGGATGTCGAACTGATCACCCCGATCGCTATCGAGGAAGGTCTGCGCTTCGCTATCCGTGAAGGCGGCCGTACCGTCGGTTCCGGCGTTGTTACCAAGATCAACGGCTAATTTTGCCGCTTCGGTAACTGTCTGATAGACATGAAAAGCCCTTGCTGAGTAATCAGCAAGGGCTTTTTTGCACATTTCTGCCAATTTATGGTTGAGGCTCTCTTGCTTTGCACAATCGTATAGAAAAATTGGATAATACATAAGGTTGCAAGCGATAATCTATGATATTATGTATTTGTGCTTGTAGTGCATTCTGACCCCCTGTATGAAAACCGATAGGGATTCTTTCAAAGGGGACATGGCAAGGAAATGCTCAATAGATCCATTCAGGAGAATGGATGGGAGACAAGAAAAGGAGTGGGATGTATGGTGAAACGATGGCTGGCAGGGATGATGGCGGTGTTGATGCTGCCGAGCGTGCCGCTTGCGATCGGGGCAGAGGGGGAAGACGCTGTGGATAACACGATCACGGTGGATTTTTCCCAAACCAACGGGGAGATGAACCCCAAAACCGGATGGCTGCTGATCCCGAACGAAACCGTGCCGGACGGTCGCATTTTGCCGCTGAACACCCGTGTGGTGCGTGATGATATTGACACGCAGAACCTGCTCGGGAACAACGGCAACAGCAACGACCAGAAAAACCTGCAGGATTGGGTGCCCAACGAGCAAAACCGTCTGCAGCGTATGAAACACGGCGTGGAGCGGCTGCAGTCGCTGGGAATTCAACAATATTACCCGATTATGGGCTATTTTTCTTCGTGGGTGTCCCAAAACGGCATGCCGCGCAGTACCCCCGCCGACTATGATGCCTGGCGTCAATGGGTCAAGGACATTGCGCAGTATTCGCTGGACAACGATCTGCCTATTTCCGAGTTCAATGTCTGGAACGAATTCTGGTCGATCAACGATACGCATTTTTCGCGGATGTATGAGCAGGCGTGGCACGCGGTGCGGGAGGTTTCGCCGGAATTTGAGCTGGTTGGTCCTTCGCCGGACAACCCCAATTTGGGCAGCATCCAGCGGCTGGCGAAATATTGCGCCGAGCACGATATTACGCTGGACAATATTTCCTGGCACTTTGGCGATTACACCAAGGTGGGTGAGTTCCAGCAATCGGTTGCCGAAAGCGTAGCCGAGCTGCCGACCATCGGTGATCCGGATTACTATTATGAGGAATACACCAAGGGTGCCGATATGCTGAAAATGGGCCCCGAAATGACCACGCTGGCCAATTTTGACGACGCGGATATTGACGAGGCGATTCGTGCTATCTGGCGTTGGACGAACGGACTGAGCGACCAGCTGGAGATCAATTATTCCAAGCAAAATCCCTATGCGCGTCAAAATGTGTGGTGGCTGATGACCAGCTACGGCAGCATGAGCGGCGTGCGCATCAAACGACAGGGCGATGCACCGTATGTGGCAAGCTACGATGCCGAAAAAGGCGAAGCCAAGGTGCTGGTGGGCGGAACCTATACCCAAACCACCGATATGCTGTTGAAAAACAACCCCTTTGCGGGGCAGAACATCCGCATTGATCGCTATAAGATCACCAATGTGGAAAACGACGGCTTGCAGTTCCAAAGCAGCGAGCAGATTGCCAACGCTCCGCAGAATATTTCCACCAGCGTGGACTTTAACGGCGATGTTTGGATGCTGGTTATCAAAAAGGATGACAGTATTCCTTCGGACTTCGCGTTGAAAACGCCGGACGATGGCTTGGCGGTGTCGGGATACCCGACCTTTAGCTGGCAGCCGTCGCAGGGAGCGGACAGCTATGATCTGGAGATCGCGGAAACCGCTGATTTCAGCCAGATCGTCTACAGCAAAACCGGCATCACCGGCGAGAGCTTTAAGATGGATCGGGCGTTGGATTTTGGTAAACAGTACTATTGGCGGGTGGTGGCGAAAAACCAATTTGGCGAGCGCGCTCCGTACAACCATATGTATTACACCTTCACCTATGCGTTGTTGAACACCATTCCCGGGCGGTTCACCATGCTGCAGGTGATCGATGAAGACCCCAATACCAGCCTGACCCCCAAATTCACCTGGACACCGGCGTATGGTGCGACCGGTTACACCATTCATATTTCGACGGATGCCTCGTTCGCTGAAGAAACGACCATCGCGGTGACCGATCCCGGCACTGTCGATATGGGGCAAAACAACAAATACCAGTACTATCAGTTGACCGATGAACAGGCGCTGCAGCCCGAAACGGTGTACTATGCATATCTGACGGCGACCAACAGCTCCGGCGATCGGGTGATGGCGGGCGATCCGCATATGTTCACAACCACTACGGCGGACGGCGCACCGGCAGCCTTCCGGGTATCCGAACCCGCGAACGGCGCCACGGTGGACCCGCGGTTCACCCTGCGGTGGGAGCCGAGCCACGGCGCGTTCTTCTATTGTCTGGAGATCGCGAAAGATCCCGAGTTTACCGATGTGGTATTGAAACGCGATACCATCACCATTCAGGCGTACACGATGGAGGAAAACATTCTGGAGCCGGAGACCACCTACTACTGGCGGGTGACCGCCACCGATAAGGTGGGCGGCGAAGGCGTTACTGCCACCCCCGGCGACAAAACGTGTGTCAACGCCAACGGGGTGCAATCCTTTACCACCAGCAAAAAGCCTACCTCGCCGCTGATGCGGACGGCAGTTTCGGCCTCCGGCGGCGCGGTGGTATACTTCCAGCCGGTGGATGACGCGGAGGTTTACCGCGTCAAATACGGCACCGTTTCCGGTCAGTATGACCAGCAGGCGGAAACCACCACGCCCAGCGCGTATCTGTCGCTGAAAGCGGGTGTACCGTATTACTGCACAGTGGTGGCTGTGCGCAACGGTGTGGAAAGCGAACAAAGCAAAGAAGTCTCGGTGGTGGGGTACGATACCGAGCTGACTATCGCGACCGATACGCCGCTGGAAGCGGAGCTGTTCCCGGTGCGCGATAATATCGGATTCCAAACGGCGGATAATCCCTCGGCCGGTGTGGCGGTGGAGTTCCGCGACAAGAACAGCGCGATCGAGCTGTCGCCTATGCCGGCGTGCCAGACGGTAACGCTGCAATATCAGGCGGATCAGGATACCAGTCTGGCGCTGTACAACGGCGAGACCAAGCTGCAAACCATTGCGCTGGATCAAACAGCTGCGGGCGAGTGGGCATCCATCACGGTGCCGGCATCGTTTAAGCAGGATGACACGCTGCGGCTGGTCAAAGAAACCGGCGAAGCAGCTGCGCGGGTCGACTATGTGGTGCTGGGCACCGAAGCGCTCCCCGAGCGGGGCAATTTGGCACCGTCGGCCACGGTGAGCGCGGATTCGTTTATGAACGACAATTACTCCGCGGCGCGGGTAAACGACGAAAAATTGGCGGGCGACAAGGATTTCTGGGTCGCCAAAAACACACCGACCGAGCAATCGCCCAACTGGGTGGTTGCCAAGCTGGCTTCGACCAGCGAGGTGTATCGCGTCGAGATCGCGCTGCCGCCGCTGTCCAGTTGGGGAGCGCGCACCCAGAGCATTCGCGTGCTGGCATCGGATGACGGCATCACCTATCGCGAGATCAGCGCACGCCGCGATTGCCTATTCGATTTGAAGCAAAACAACAACCGCGTGACGGTGTTTGAAAGCGACACACCGCTCACGACCGCGTATATTAAAGTGGAGATCTATTCCAATACGGTGGGAAATGTCGGCCAGATCGGCGAGCTGTTTATTGATGGTCTGGCGCTGGATCAGCCGGTACAGGATGCCAATCTGGCGCTCGGTAAGCCGCTGACAGTGGGTGCCACCCATTACGGCAACCCCGAGAACATCAACGATGGCAATCAAAGCAGCTTCTGGGATGGCGGTAACAGCACATTCCCGAACTCTGTCACGGTGGATCTGCAGCGCGCCTACACGCTGGAGCGGGTGGAGATGCTGTTGCCTGCAAACTGGGGCGATCGCAACCAGGAAATGGAAATTTTCGTCAGCACCGACAACGAAACCTTTACATCGGTGGTGGAAAAGACCAGCTATCTGTTCAGTGCGTCACAAAAGAACACGGTCACGCTGACAATGCCGGAGGGCACGGTGGCGCGCTACCTGCGGGTGGTGGGCTATTCCAACGACGAAAAAGGAAAACCGGGTGTCCAGCTCGGCGAGCTGCGCGTGTTCGGCAGCTATACGCCGGTGGACGGTGTAACGCTGCAGCCGGAATCCTGCCAGCTAAAGGTAGGCGAAACGCTGCCGCTGACGGCAACGGTGACTCCTGCCGCGGCGGAAAGCAAGGCGCTGGCGTGGTCGTCCTCTGACAACGCGGTGGCGACCGTGGATAACAATGGTGTGGTCACGGCGCGGGGCACCGGCTCGTGTGAGATTCGTGTGCGCACGCTGGATGGACGCTATACCGCCACTTGTGCGGTGACAGTGGATGGTTATCTGGTGACCCCCGGCGATGTGGACGGGGACGGCGCGGTGACGGTGATGGATGCGCTGCTGGCGCTGCAAGCCACCGCTGGAAAGGTCGAACTGACCGAGCCGCAGCAAACCGCGGCGGATGTGGATGGCACGGCAGGTGTCAGCGCAGCGGATGCGCTGATGATCTTGCAGTATGCTACCAAGCAAAGGACCACATTCTCCGATTTGCGCCGATAATCTGATTTTGTTCTCTTCTTTCTCTTTTTCTCTTTTCTTTTCTTTGCTCAACAACCCCCGGTCAGTTTTGACCGGGGGTTGTTGACTTTGGCGCGACCGGTCATGCACCGTTCGGGCGGTTTTGGAATAGAATAAGACCAGAAACCGCAATTTACGCGCTGGTTTCAGCGCCAGAGGGGGAGAATTATGTTTGATGTGAAAACACCGGTCGGCTTTTTTCTGGGAGCCAACACACCGCAAGGCTTTTGTGGGTATCACCGTGAGTTGTACGACGGACGCGAGGGCTGGCGTGCGTTTTTGATCAAAAGCGGACCGGGCACCGGCAAATCCTCGCTGATGAAGCGGCTGGTCGCGGAGATGGATGCCGCGGGAGTGGCGACCGAGGCAATTTACTGCTCGTCTGATCCGCATTCGCTGGATGGTGTGATCGCGCCGTCGCTCAAGCTCGTGATGTTCGATGCCACCGCGCCGCATATTCTGGAGCCAGGCTATTGGGGCGCGGTGGAACAGATCGTGGATCTGGGGCGCTGCATGAATGCGGACGCGCTGCACAAACAAGCGCCCGCCATCATCGATGCCACCGATGCGTGTGCGCGTATGCACGCGCGCTGCCGCCAGTATATGGGTGCCGCCGCGATGCTGCTGGCGGACAATCGGCGGCTGGCGCTGGCGTGTACCGATCGCGAAAAGGTCACCACCGCCGCTGCCCGTATCGCGGCGCGGGAATGGGGGAGCAAAAGCGACCAAAGCGGGCGCGAGACCCGCCGCTTTTTAAGCGCGCTCACCCCGGAAGGGATGGTGTGCTTCACCGAAACGCTGCAAACGCTTTGCCCGCGTCTGTATGCGATCGAGGATGACCATGGAGCCGCTTCCTCGCTGCTGATGGCGGAGCTGCGCCGTCGAGCGCTGGCGGCGGGGCTGTCAGTCATCTCCTGCGCCAGCCCGCTGTTCCCGCAAGAATCGCCGGAGCATCTGCTGATTCCCGAACGCGGACTGGGCTTCACCGTGTCGAATGCTTTTCACCGCGCCGACTTTCCGGTGTACCGCCGGATACGCGCCGAGCGTTTCACTGACAGCGATGCGCTGCGGGCTACCCGCGAAAAGCGGGCGTTCAACCGCAAAGCCGCGCGGGAGATGCTGCAGGAAGCCGAGGCATGTGCCTGCGAAGCCAAACAGCTGCACGACCGTATGGAGGAGCTGTATCGTCCCGCGGTGGATTGGCAGCGGGTGAGCGTGATGCAGGAGCATATGGCGGGTGTATGGCGCGCGCTGGCGCAGCAAAAGAGCAACGACGCATAATCGCCTCCCGCGTGGGCAACCTATTGCCGAGGTGATACGACAATGGATTGGATGATGCTGCTGAAAGCTTTTGTGGTGGGCGGGCTGATCTGTGTGATTGGTCAGCTGTTGATCGACTACACCGCGTTGACACCCGCACGCATTCTGGTGCTGTTTGTCACGCTGGGGGTGGCGCTGACCGCAGTGGGGGTGTACGAACCGCTGGTAAAATTCGCGGGCGGCGGCGCAACGGTGCCGCTGACCGGCTTTGGCTATACGCTGGCCAAAGGCGTACAAAAAGCGGTGGGGGAAAGCGGCTTGCTCGGTGCCCTGACCGGCGGCATTACCGGCGCAGCGGGCGGCATCTCGGCGGCGATCCTGTTCGGCTTTTTGTGTTCGCTGGTTGCCAAATCCGGGGATAAATCTTGACAAACCCGCATGCGAGGTTTATACTGGAGTCAAATTCAAAGCTGTCTTCGGGGCGGGGTGCGATTCCCCACCGGCGGTGATCCCCTTGGGGAAGCCCGCGAGCAGGCGTGCGCCTGTTGATTTGGTGAAAATCCAAAGCCGACGGTATAGTCCGGATGAAAGAAGATGGATACCCCACTTGTGTTGGTGCATCCAAACGCCCTGCCGGTTTGCGGTGGGGCGTTTTTTGTCGTGTGGACAGCGGAAAGAAGGAGTTTCCTATGTCAAAATCGTCCGTCCGTTCGCCGCAATCTTCGCAGGTACATACCCGGTCCGTCGTGGTTTGGGGACTGTTTTGTGCGCTGGCGTATCTTTGCGTGATGCTGATCCGGATTCCGGTGGTGCAATTTCTCAAATATGAGCCGAAAGATGTCATTTTGATGATCGGAGCGTTCATCTACGGCCCATTGCCGGGGTTGTTTATGACGGTGGTGGTGTCGTTGGTGGAAATGGTCACCATCAGCGATACCGGTTGGATCGGCGCGTTGATGAACATTTTGTCCTCCGGCGCCTTCGTGTGCACCGCCGCCGCGATCTATCGCCGCCGCCATACGCTGAAAGGCGCGATCGTGGGGCTGGCGGTCGGATCGGTGACGATGGTGGCGGTGATGATGATTTGGAACGCGCTGATTACGCCGCTGTATATGGGTGTGCCGCGTGCAGCGGTGCTGGATATGCTGCTGCCGGTGTTTTTGCCGTTCAACCTGTTGAAAGCGGTGCTTAACAGCGCGCTGGTGATGCTGCTGTATAAGCGGGTGGTGACGGCGCTGCGCTATGCACGGCTGTTGCCGCCGACCGCAAGCGGCGCTGCCAAACCGGCCACACGCAGCACTGTGGCAGTGCTGCTGGTGTCGCTGGTGCTGATTGCTACCGCGGTGCTGGTGATTCTGGCGCTGCAAGGTATCCTGTAACAAACACCCGCGCCCGCAGGCGATGACGCTTGCGGGCGCGGGTGTGATAGTTTTTGGTATCAATTTGTATCAGTATATTATTGGCAAAATGACCTTTGAAAGGATAACAAAACAAAAACAGCACTTGCCAAAGCAAGTGCTGTTTGGTGCGGATAAGAGGACTTGAACCTCCATGGGGTTGCCCCCATTAGAACCTGAATCTAACGCGTCTGCCAGTTCCGCCATATCCGCATATTCGGTTGTGCTGCCGTGCGGTGCATCAGTCAGCGTTGTCTATTATAGCGAAGTGGTCGGGAAATGTCAAGAGCTTTTTGCAAAAAAGTTTTTCTTTTTTGCAAAAAGCTGAGGCGCGCCGCCCGATGAGGGAAACCAAGAGGAACATCCTGCGCGATTATCGGGGGGAGTCCCTGCGTCACAGTCCCAAAAAATCAGGTGGGCGGGTTGTGTTTTGTGCGTAGCTTTGCTATAATGCATTTACTTGCTGAAAAAAGGAGCTATGGCGCATGAACAAACAGGAAAACCGGCGGCTTTTTTGGCTGCTGGTCGCGTTCGGCGTATTGAATATCGCGTATTTTGTGGTGCAGCGGCTGCGCGATCCCATTGTGATCGTGCACACACCGGTGGACGATTGGATTCCCTTTTGCGAATGGTTCGCCATTCCATATGTGATCTGGTATGTGTATGTGTTTGCCGCTATCGTCTATTTCTTCTTTTATGAGCGGGCAATTCTTTGCAAAATGGCAGAGATGATCGTGGCGGGGATGGGCGTGTGTGTGCTCATCTTTGCCATTTGCCCCAACGGCATTGATTTCCGCCCCACCAGCTTCCCGCGGGACAACCTGCTGGTGGATCTGGTGCGGCTGCTGTACAGCAATGACCAGCCGGAAAACGTGTTCCCCAGCATCCATGTGCTGAATTCGCTGGCGGTGCATATGGCGGTGCATCATTCAAAAACGCTGCGCCGTTACCGCTTTGTGGAGCCTACCAGCCTTGTTCTGACGATTTTGATCTGCCTGTCCACCGTGTTTATCAAGCAGCATTCGGTGGTGGATATTGCGGGCGGCGTCGTGCTGGCGGTGGCGTTGTATCTGCCGCTGTACGCCCGCCGAGCGACGGACAAAAGCGCTGTCGGCAACCATTGATCGGGAGGATTATTGTTGTGAAACTGGCAAAACGATTGTTGAAAATGGCGCGCCCGTATTGGGGCGTGATGGCGGCGGCGGTAGTCGGACTGATCGGTGCCGCCATGATGGGCTTGGTCACGCCGGAGGTGGTGCGGCGGCTGACTCGTTCGCTGAAAGACCCCGCCACCATGACGGTGCAGGTGATCGGCGTTTATGCCGCGGTGTTGGCGGGTGCATATCTGCTGCGGGCGGTGTTCCGGTTTATGAGCCTGTATCTGGCGCATGTGGCGGCGTGGAAGTTCGTGAGCGATATGACCATGCGGGTGTACGATAAGCTGCAAACGCTGTCGATGCGCTATTTCGGGCAGCAACAGACCGGCGAGATCATGAGCCGTGCCTCCAACGACACCCGCATGCTGGAGCTGCTGATTGCCCATGCGGTGCCGGACCTCATCAGCAATATCATCATTATTATCGGGGTGGCGGTGATGCTCCTCATCATTAACCCGCCCATGGCACTGCTCACGCTGATTCCGGTGCCGTTTGTGCTGCTGGCCAGCTGGTATTTCTCCGGCAAAATCTGGCCGCTGTTCCGGCGCAACCAGAAAATCACCGGCGAGCTGGGCGGTCGGCTGCAGGATAATCTCAGCGGCATCAAGGAGATTCAGGCGTTCGGCAAAGAGGAGCACGAGCACCACAAGCTGGCGGATTTTTGCAAATATTACAGCCACGCCAACATCCGCGCCAACTTTGCTAACGCGATCTTGAATCCCTCTATCGAATTTTTGACCTCGCTGGGCAGTCTGATCGTGGTAACGGGCGGCGGCTTGCTCGCGATGAACGGGCGTATGCCGGTGGAAGATGTGGTCGGCTTTTTTATGTATTTGAGCCTGTTTTATCAGCCGCTGACTGTGTTCGGCCGCTTGGTGGAGGATATTCAATCGTCGTTGGCGGGCGGCGAGCGCATCATGGAAATTTTGGATATGGACCCCGAGATCCAGGATCGCGCCGACGCGCAGGAGCTGACTGCGGTGCAGGGCAAGGTCACCTTTGACCATGTCAGCTTTGCGTACCAGCCGGACGAACCGGTGCTGCAGGACATTTCCTTCATCGCCGAACCGGGGCAGATGATCGCGCTGGTGGGGGCGACCGGCGTGGGTAAAACCACCATCGTGTCGCTGTTGGAGCGCTTTTACGATCCGGTCGAGGGGCGCGTGCTGCTGGATGATACCGACATCCGCGATGTGACCGTGTCGTCGCTGCGCAGCCAGCTGTCGATGGTGCTGCAGGATGTGTTTTTGTTCAACGGCACCATTTTTGAGAATATCGCCTATGGTGTGGATCACGCGACCGAGGACGAGGTGATCGCCGCCGCCAAAACCGCCTGTGCGCACGATTTCATCACCGAAATGCCCAAGGGGTACCAGACCATGATCGGCGAGCGGGGGGTGCGGCTGTCCGGCGGACAAAAGCAGCGTATCGCCATTGCGCGCGCGGTGCTGCGCAACGCACCGGTGTTGATCTTGGACGAGGCGACCTCGGCGGTGGATACCGAAACCGAAGCGCAAATTCAACACGCGATCGACAATTTGGCGGGCAAACACACGATCGTGGTGATCGCGCACCGGTTGTCCACCATTATGCGCGCCGACACCATTCTGGTGCTGGACAAAGGGCGGGTGGTGCAGCGCGGTCGTCACGACGAGTTGATTGCGCAGGACGGTATCTACCAAAAGCTCTGCCGGGTGCAGATGGACAAAATCACCCAGCCATAACCATTTCTATTCGGATATAAAAAGCGCCTGCTCCCGTTGCCATGGGAGCAGGCGCTTTGTGGTATCATCTATTCGCACCGGCGGCGCAGCAGGCTGCCGGGCACCAACGGCTCGTCCAGCGGCAGCTGCAGCTTCATGGTGGGGTGGGGCGCCGCTTCGATCGGTTGACCGTCGCCGTCCAGCAGGGGAGAGGCGACCAGCGTGCGCGGCGGCTCGCCGGGCGCGAGCACCGACAGCGTATCGCCCGCAAAAAAGCGGTTGCGCTGTTCCAAACGCTGGACGCCGTTTTGCCAATCGGTGGCGACCGCCACCACCTCCCAGTCGCGGATGTATCCGCCGCTGGCGGTGTTCTGGCACGGCTGACCATAGTAAAAACCGGTGCCGTAGGGGCGATGGCTCACCCGGTTTGGCTCCTCCACTACCCATGCGGGCGGCTGATAATCGGGGGCGAAACCGCTCGCTTCCCAGCCGTCCAGTGCCGCGCGATAGGCGTTGGTGGTCACCGCTACATAATAGGCGGCCTTGGCGCGCCCCTCAATTTTGAAGGAGGATACGCCCGCGCGCGCCAGCTCCGGCAGATGCTCGATCATGTTGAGATCGTGCGCGTTGAAGAGATAGGTGCCCTGCGCGTCCTCCGCCACGGTGAACGGGCGATCGGGGCGGTGCGGTTCGATCAACTGATAGCTCCAGCGGCAAGGTTGGGTGCAGTCGCCGCGGTTGCCGTCCCGCCCGTTGAGATAGGCGGACAGCATACACCGCCCGGAATAGGACATACACATTGCGCCGTGCACAAACGCCTCCAGCTCCAGTCCTTTGGGCGTATGGGCGCGAATATCCGCGATCTCCTCCATCGACAGCTCCCGCGCCAGCACCGCGCGGGCAGCGCCCATATCGTACAGACGGGTGGCGGTTTCGCTATTGACTACCCCGAATTGGGTGGACACATGCAGCGCACAGCGGGGCGCATACCGCTGCGCCAGCGCCATTACGCCCAGATCGGCGATGATCAGTGCATCCACCCCCATGTCCTGCCATTCTTCCAAAAACGCGGGCAGCTGCCGCATTTCCTCGTTGCGCGGTAAAATGTTGCAGGTGACATACACCTTGACCCCGCGGCGGTGGGCATCCGCCACGGCGACTCGCAGCTCCTGCTGTGAAAAGTTGGCGGGCGCGGTGCGCATTCCAAAAGCGGAACCCGCCAGATATACGGCATCCGCGCCGTATTGCAGCGCAGCGTTCAGCCGTTCGCGATCCCCGGCGGGGGCTAACAGTTCGGGTTTGTTCATAGCGATCTCCTTGTGACAAAAACAGCGGCGGACAACGCCGCCGCTGTAAGATCAGTTTGCATGAATACCAATGCCGTATTTCTGGCAAATGGCCATGTGTTCTTCGTAGGTTTCGGAATAATAGGTGTTGCGGTTCTTGTCGTTGGCGAAGTAATAGCACTTCATAATCCGCTTATCCTTGGACGGATTCACCACCGCTTTGATCGCCGCCAGACTGGGGTTGTTGATGGGTCCGGGCGGCAGCCCCATGTGGGTGTAGGTGTTGTAAGCGGAATCCTTGGTGTCCACATTCACCTGCTCGGACGACAGCTTGTCGATGTAATCGCCGGTGGAGTCGCATTGCAGATAGGGGAACTCGGCGTAATCGTCCAACCGGTTCAAAATGACCCGCGCGACCTTGGGCATGTTGGTGGTATCGGCGGATTCGCCCTGCACGATAGAGGCGAGAGTGATCACCTCGTCCAGCGTTTTGCCGGAGGCTTTGATCGCCGTTTGCAGCGAGGTATCCAGCTTGGAATCAAAGGCGCTGAGCAGCTTGTCGATCGCGTCCTCCGCCGAAATGTCCACATAAAATTCGTAGGTGTCCGGGAAAAGATAGCCTTCCAGCCAGTAAATCCGGTCCTCGTATCCCTTGTCGGTGCGTTTGGGCACCTCTTTCAGGAACTCGTGACCCTCTTCAAAATTGCCGTTCAGCAGCGCGGTGTAGAAATCGTCATATTTGCACACGCCGTTTTCTGACAACAGGCGCGCCACATTTTCCACCGTACTGCCCTCGGGGATGGTCACGGTGACGGTTTCGCGCAGCTGCGCTTCCTGCAAATTGCGGATCAGCTCGCTGTAGCCCATGTTTGCCGTGAGGTAGAAGGTGCCGGGTTGATAGGTGCCGTCCGCTTTGGTCAGCTTGGAATACAGCCGGAAAATCAGCTTTTGGTCGATCAGATCGGCTTTTTCCAGCGCGTCCGCCACATCCGAGGTGGTGGCGCCCTCGGCGATGTCTACCCGCCGCTTGGTGTCACTTTTTTGCAGACCGGTCACATCCAAAATGCCGCCGATAATCAAATATGTACAAACCAGCGACACCCCGACCACCACAATGGTATACAACAGCCCCTTGAAGCAGCCCCAGCCGGGCTTTTTCTTGCTGTGGGCGTTTTTCTGGTGCTTGCCGCCGGTGGCGGGCTTTTCGGTCGTGTGCGCCGGTTCTTCCGCCGGCAACGGCGTATCGCTGTAATCCGCCAGCGACACCATCGATGGCTCGGCGGATTGCGCCTTAGCAAATTGCGACGCTTTGTCGCCCAGCGCCACGGCTACCGGCGGCTCTGCCGGCGCTTTGGGTGCAGATGCGGGAGCCGGGAAGTCGGTCGCGGTCGGTTCGATCGGCTGCGACGGTTGCTCGGCGGGCGCTGTCGTCGGAGCGGGAGCCTCGGCCTGCTCGACAGTCGGCGCGGCGACCGGTTCCGCTGCCGGTTCGGTCACCGGTGTGTCCGGCTGCGGTGCATCCGCCTCAAAAAAGATGGGCGCATCGGTCGATGCAGCCTTGTTCGGCTGCTCATCGGGACGATTCGACACAGTTTATCACCTCTGTTTATTGGTTGACATGGGCGGTTTGCCCTTGGAAAACGGTTCGCGGTCGGTGCGGCGGAAATACCGGTCGGTCACCAGCAGCTCCACCGGACGGTCATACCGTCCGTGCGGCAGCGAGCGCCGAATACAGCTGCTGTAACAAATGCCGACGATCGGTCCGTCAAATTCCGCCAAAAACCGGTCATAATAGCCTTTGCCGTATCCCAGGCGGAAGCCTTTCCAATCATAACACAAAGCGGGCACCAAACACAAGCCCTTTCGGGGATCGGTCAGCAGCCGCGCCGGATCGGGGCGCGGTTCCAACACCCCAAAGGTGCCGGGTTCCAACTCGTCCAGCGATTCGATCAGATAAAACTCCATCTGCCGGGTGTTGGGCACGCATCGCGGCACCGCCACCCGCTTGCCGTCCTTCAATGCGCGGCGGATGATGGCGGTGGTGTCCACTTCGATGGGGGTGGACACATAGGTGAGCAGCAGATCTTGCTTTTTGTATTGCCACAGCGCCGCGACCCGCCGCGCAATGGCTTTGTCCAGCGCGGCTTTTTGCTCGGGGGTCATGGCGCGGCGCAGCGCCTTGTAATGTTCTCTCATGCCCGCCTTGATCGGGCGGATATCCTCTACCGGCATTGCAGCGACTGCCCCAAACGGGCGGCCTCCTCCGGCGAGGTCAGGCGTTTCACGATCGCCAGCGCAAACGGAATCGCCACGCCCATCCCTTTGGCGGTGATGTAGCGACCATCCTCCACCACATAGTCGTCCGACAGGGTCGCTCCCTCCAGCGTATCCTCAAAGCCGGGGAAGCAGATTGCCTGCCGACCACGCAGCAGCCCGCGCTTGCCCAAAATCGAGGGCGCGGCACAGATCGCGGCGATCAGCAGCTCGTGGTTGACGGTATAGTCCAGCGCGCGCTGGACCGTGGGCGATTCGTCCAAATGGCGGGTGCCGGGCATGCCTCCCGGCAAAATCACGCCCTCCAGCTCCTCTTCGCGCCAATCGGTTTCGCTGCGGTCGGCGCGCACAGCGATGCCGTGTGCCCCGGTCACCGTTTGGCTGCCGATACCGATGGTCACGACATCCACCCCCGCGCGGCGCAGAATATCCACCGGGGTGAGCGCCTCTATTTCTTCAAATCCTTCTGCCAAAAACACTGCCAGCATGGTTTTCTATCGTCCTCTCCTTGCCATTGTCTGTCCTTTGGGAGCCCGGGTCACAGCACCTCGCGGATGTCCGCCACAATGGCTTTCGTAATCTCCGCCGGGGCAAACGGTCCGTGCTCGTCGCCGCAAGCGACCAGCGTCCAACCCTTTTTCTCGGCGGCGTACAGCGCACAACGGCGGCAATCCCGCAAATAAGCGGTGTCCCGCTCGTGAATATCCTTGCGGCTCTCGTCCCCGTCGTAGCGGTGGGACAGCAGCTGCTGCGATACCGCGGGGGGCATATCCAAAAACAGCACCGCATCCGGGCGGGGCAGCCCCAACAGCTCGTATTCATAATGCTCCAGCCATTGCAGATAGTTGTCCCATTCGCTTTCGGGCAGCTTGGACATCTGGTGAATGGCGTTGGAGGTGGTGTAGCGGGCGGCCACGATCAGCGTGTTTGTTTCGTAATCCGTCTGCCAGAACTTTTTGTAGCTGGCGTACCGATCCACCGCGTAAAAGGACGAGGCGGCGTACGCGTTGACCGCGTCCGGCTGGTCGCCGAATTCGCCCGCCAGATACATTTTCACCAGCGCCGATGAGGGCTGGTCATAATCGGGAAAACAGATTTGTTTATAGTCTACCCCGCTTTGCTGCAGGTACGCGGACAACCGCTCCAGTTGGGTGGATTTTCCGCAGCCGTCCAGTCCGTCGATCACGATCAACCGTCCCATATCACGGATTCTCCTTGATCGCCTGATATTTGGCGCGCATCTCGTCCCGCTTGCCGCAGCACATTTTGCCCTCCGGACATGGTCCGTTCAAACAGGCGGGGCCGGCATTCTTGAACAAATGCGGTGCGACCTGCAAGCACAGGCGCAGCATCTGCTCCGCCAGCTCGCGAATTTCCCATTGCGCACGGTTGCAGCAGCGATGGCGGAAAAAGTTGAGCAGACTGCGGGCGTTCATGGTCACCACCATTTTGGTGGTGCAGGCGTTGGGCAGCACAAACCGCGCGTCCTCGATCGCTTTTTTCTCGGCGGCGCGGGCAGCGGCTTTTTCGTCCATACCGGCATCCAAAAACGCCTGCTCGTGCTTTTGCTTCAGCAGCGCTGTCAGCCGCTCGTAATGCTCCTGATCCTCCTGCATCGCGCGGCGATATTCCTCCGCCGCTTCGGGGATCGCGGCGATCTCCGGCGGCAGCACATATTCAAACGCGTTCTCCGCCACATACCGCTGGCTCTGCACACTGAACGACGCCAACCGGTGCCGGGTAATCTGCGCCAGCAGCGAGCGGGACACGCCCTCGATACCGAAGGTGAACGAAGCGTGTTCGATCGGCGATTCGTGGCCGATCTCGGCGAGCATATCCACAAACGACGCGGCTTTGTCGTCGGTCAGCTTGTCCTGGATGGTGGCAATGGAAGAGGGCGAATAGCACAACCGGGCGGCGGAGGCAATCAAATGCTCCGGAGCGGGGGTGTGGGCGAGCAATGTAACGTGAACCATGAGGGGTCGTCCTTCCTTCCGTTAATAAAACTATACATATTTTATAGTATACCATATATGTCGATATTCTTCAATAGCGGCTTTGGCTGTCTTTGTGCGAAATTTTAACGCTATCCCGCGGCATGCGGCTGCTCCGTGTACCGCCGGGCACTTTATACATATCTTTTTTTCCGTATCTATGCCAGAATACCTTTATTATCGGGGAATACCGCCAAAAATCAAGCGACGATTTTCCACATTTGACGAATAGCCAAGCCGCGTAAAATGTGGTATACTACACCGAGATAAAGGGGGCGGGCAGAGTGGAAGATTTGGTACTGCTGACAACCGACCGCCCGCTGTCGCCCGCCGAGCAGCAGACGCTGTTTCACTGTTTGGACGCGGAAACGCGCGAACGCGTGAACCGTTCGACCGTCGCTTCGGTGCACCAGCAGCGGCTGCTCGCGGCCGCGCTGGCGCGGGAGATGTGTGCCCGCCGGTTGGGGGAATCGCCCGCATCGCTGCGGGTGGCGGTTGCCCCCGGCGGCAAGCCGTTTTTGCCGGATCATCCGGCGCTGCACTTTAATGTATCCCACACAAGCGGCGGGGTGCTGTGCGGCGTGTCCGACCGCCCTGTGGGGGTGGATATCGAGCGGGAGCGCCCGTTTCCGGAACGGGTGGCGCGGCGTTGTTTTTCACCGACGGAGCTGGCTTTGACCGGCGACGATCCCGCCTGCCGCTTGCGCCTGTGGACGCGCAAGGAAGCGGCGGCGAAATGGCGCGGCGAGGGATTGGCGGCTGTACGGGCGCTGGATACCACCGCGCCGGAGTGGCGCGACCGCCTGTTCAGTGATCGGATCGGCGCGTTTGTATTTACAATATGTGAAGCGGGGGTACAGCCGGCAAAGCCGGTTTGCCGGACGCTTGACCAGTTTATGGAGGCGATCGTATGAATCGAACAATCTTTGCCCGTGCGGCGGCGCTGCTGGCGGCTGCCAGCCTGATGACGGTGGCGGGGGCGTGCTCGTCCGGTACCGATTTTGCGCTGAACGAGAATCAAAAGCCGATCACGTCCGCGTCGCAGCAAACCACCACCACGGTGGCGGGGCAAGCGGACGGCGCGGGCGATAACCAGCCGGATGCTCCGGAGAAAACCACCGCGCGCACCAAAGCGTCGCGTGCCGCCAAAACGACACTGCCCACCACGGCATCCGGTCTGCAATATCAAATCACCGGCGGTCACGCGGTGGTGACGCGCTACCGCGGCAGCGACACCAAGGTCACCATTCCATCGACGCTGGGCGGATACACCGTGACCGAAATCGCCGCCGAGGCGTTTGCCGACCGCAAGCGGGTGCAAAGCGTGACCATTCCCTCGACTGTGACCACCGTGGGGGACAAAGCGTTTTACAACTGCAATTCGCTGCGCACCATCACGCTGCCGAACAGCGTAACCAAGCTGGGTACCCATGTGTTCGAGCTGTGTGTGCGGCTGACGCAGGTGACGCTGCCGACGGGCATCACCGCGATTCCGGAGGGTACCTTCCGCGATTGCGAAGCGTTGAATCGCTACACCATTCCGTCCGGTGTCAAAACGATCGGCAACACCGCCTTCCGTTACTGCAAAGCGCTGTCCTCGCTCACCATTCCGGCGGGGGTCACCAGCATCGGCGCGGATGCGTTTGCCGGTTGTGAAAAGCTGACAACGCTGGACTTGCCGGACAGCCTGCGCACCATTGGCGAAAACGCGTTTGCCAACTGCGTGGCGATCAAACGCATCAAGTTGCCGTCGCAGCTCACGGCGGTCAGCGACGGTATGTTCCAATATTGTGGCGCGTTGACCACCATCACGCTGCCGGACAGCGTGACCAGTGTGGGAGCCAACGCGTTTGCCTCCTGCGAAAAGCTGACCAGCATCAGTCTGTCGTCCAAGCTGAAAACCATCGGGTCTACCGCGTTTTCCGGGTGCCGGGTGCTGCAAAATGTGCGGATCCCCGCCTCGGTCACCAAAATCGGTGATGACGCGTTCTTTGCGTGCCACGAGCGCATGACGCTGGTGGGCAAAAAAGGCTCGGTGGCTGAAAAATATGCCTCCGCCAACAAGCTGCGCTTCCGCGAGGGTTGAGGACACAGCTTTATACAGCATACCAAAACAGCCGGGAGAAATCTCCCGGCTGTTTACTTTTGCCTGCGGCGGGGTATACTACCACCAAATGGCTGCGGGAGGGAATAGTATGAACAAGCGAGTGGTGGCGCTGCTGGCGGGGCTGGGTGTGCTGGCAAGCGGTGTGGTGGCGCGGTTATGCGTGCTTACCAACGGCAATTTATCTACCGCCGCCGGGCGGCAGACGCGCTATACTGTCACGGTCGCGCGGTCGCGCGGCACGATTTACGACACCAACCTCACCCCGCTGGTCAACACCGGCAGCGAATATCATGTCAGCGTGGCTCCCACGCCGGAAGCCCTCGCCACCATGGCGGGACAGCTGTCGGCGGAGGAATGGGCGGCGCTGGATAAACGGCTGTCAGCGGGCAAGCCGGTCGCGGCAACCATGTCCAAAGCGCCCAGCACCGCGCCGGGTATTGTGGCGTTTCAGGCACCGGTGCGCTATGCCGAAGCGCTGCCCGCGGCGCATCTGCTGGGGTATGTGGACAGCGAGGGGACGAGCGGAACCTCCGGCGTTGAGCGGGTGTTTGATCGTGTGCTGAACGAATATGCGGGCGAAGCCACCGTGACCTATACCACCGACGGCACTGGTGCGCTGCTGTCCGGTGTGGCGCCGGAAATTGAAAATACCCTCGCCAACAGCAAGGGCGGGGTAGCGCTCACGCTGGACAGTCAGGTGCAAAAAATTGCCCAGCGCGCCGCCGACCGGTATCTGCCGCAAGGCGCGGTGGTGGTTAGCGAAGCGTCCACCGGGCGGGTGCTGGCGATGGTCAGCACCCCGGGGTTTCAACCGGATACGGTGGGCGATCTGCTGCAGGATAAGCGCTCGCCGCTGCTCAACCGGGCACTGTGCCATTATAACTGCGGATCGGTGTTCAAAATCGTGTCGGTGGCGGCGGCGCTGGAAGCGGGTATCCCGACCTCCACCACCTTTTCCTGCACCGGTCGCATGGATGTGGAGGGGGTGCGGTTCCATTGTCATCATCAGCTGGGTCACGGCACACTGTCCATGATGGGCGGGTTTGTCCAGTCCTGCAACCCCTATTTTATCCAGCTGGCGCAGCGGATGGGGGGCGAACCGCTGTGCCGTATGGCATCAGCGCTGGGGTTTGACCGCGCGATCACTCTGTATGAGGATTACGAAACCGATGCGGCGGTGATGCCGAACACCCCGCCACAGGGGGCAGCACTGGCAAATTTGTCGTTCGGTCAGGGCGATCTGCTGGCGACGCCGCTGCATATCGCGCAGCTGGTGGGGGCGGTCGTCAACGATGGGCAGGTGCGTCAGCCGACGATTTTGAAAGGGTTTGTGGACGAAAAGGGTACGCTGACCGAAGCGGAGCTGCCCAGGACTACCACGGCGTTTTCGGCAAAAACAGCCGAGGCGCTGCGCGAGATGATGGTGCAGACGGTGCAGACCGGCACCGGCAAGTCGGCGCGACCGGTCACCGGCGGGGCGGGCGGCAAAACCGGCACCGCCCAGACCGGTTGGAAACAGGAGGGCGCCGAGGTGGTGCAAAGCTGGTTTGCGGGATTTTATCCCGCCACCGAGCCGAAGTATACCGTGGTGGTGTTGGCGGAGGATGCCGACAACACCGGCGGGCAAAGCAGCGCCGCATTCAAGCAGATTTGCGAACAGCTTGCCGCGCTGCAAAATATGGTGCGCCTGCCGTAGCCTTGCTCGCCAAGATAGGCGACTCCTGCCGTGTCATCGGACAAAACAACGCCTCCGGACGACCATGTCGTCCGGAGGCGTTAAAGCAGCGTTATTTCTTTTTGTTCAGTTCAATTTTGCCGTGCTTGGCTTCGTATTGGTCCACACAGTCGCGAATAAGGATCAGCACTTGACTGTTGGCGCTGCGCCCCTCATAGTCCGCCACAATGTGCAGCTTGTGCAGCATATCTTCATCTATACGAATGGAAAGGTTTTTTATCGCCATTTTAAATCCCTCATTGTAAATCTATTTTGACTTTATTTTATGCCCATTATGTGATAAAATGAGAATGGTGAAGTCAAAATAAATCTTAAATGCAGTCAAAGAGGCGTTAAAATGAAAGTGGCAATTGTTGCTTCCCATGGCGTATGGGTGGATCATTTGGAATCGTTTTTGCCGGAACAAATCACCGCGATTCTGGCGGGTGGCGGCGCAGAGATGGATGCCTGTGCGCAGCGGTATGCCCGGCGGGAGGGGTTGGCGTTTGCCGCTTGCTTTCCGGACTATTGGCGCGATGGTACCAACGCTTTGCGGGTGCGCAATCAACAGTTGGCGGCGCGAAGCGATATGCTGCTGGCGTTTTGGGATGGATGTTCCCGCAACACCCGCTACACGATCGAAGATTACCTTTGTATGGGACACGCCGTCTGTATTTATCTGATGCAGGGGAACACGCTGCTGGGTCAATGGAAAACCAGCGATTACGGCACGAAGTAGGGGCTTGCTCTGTGTAGAGTGCGCGAAGCCGTTCCTTTGAAGTGGGGGGAGGTGTAGACTCCCCACAAGCTTTCCGCAGGAGCAAATGATTTGCGGGACGATGTGGGCATCGTCCCCTACGAAAACACTGGGAAAGATTCTTCGCTGGCGCTCAGAATGACAGGTTGAGTAGGAATTCCACCCGGCTCCCTCTGACGAGGGAGCTGTCGAGCGTTAGCGAGACTGAGGGAGAGATAGAGTTTTGCAACACCAAAAGCGGGCAATATTTTTTCTCTCCCTCCGTCTTTTTGCTACGCAAAAATCCACCTCCCTCGTCAGAGGGAGGCTTGCGCCCGCCGCCAAATTGCATCGATAATTTAATGAGCGCAGGAATTTTTCAAGCTCCCCCTCGGGATGATTCCTCTATCTATCGGTGAAAATGACACTTCTCAAGCCTTCCCCTCGAGGTGATTCCCCCGCGTGCGGGGGAAATGTCGGCACAGCCGACAAAAGGGGCCCGTCTTCGGGAGAAAAAGGTGGCGCGGCTTTACGCCGCGACGGATGAGGTGTTTATTCTTCACTTTTAGCCGTTTCGGCGAGATACCAATGATCGTCCATCCATTGTACCAAGGACGCATATTCATCGGAAGTCTGTTCGCCTGTTTCCGAATAAACCAGATACCGCCCGTATCCCAGTTCGGAAACCATATCAAACTCTACGGCGCGCTCATCGGATAGGTTGAAAATTCTTACCAGAGAGGTTTGTTTGAATAATTGCAACACCACCTCCGGGATGGTATCGTCAAAGCCCTTTTCCGCCATCATATATACACCATCCGCTTTTACAATATGGCAATCCAGATACATATCCAGCGGCGGTCCATCTTCTGTTATCTGCAGAACCTGCGCGTTCTGTAAAAGATACTGGGCTGCTTCGTTAAAGCTGTCCTTATAGGTGTTAAAGTCATCAATCGTTTGTTCCTCCGACGGAGAACGGCAGCTGTCTAAGGCTACCAAGGAAATGAGGATCGCCGATGACGTGCAGCTACTCAACAGAAGAGTGGACAAAATCACAACGATGATACAAAAGCTTTTGGCTATCGTTTTTGCTTTCATAACCAGGCGCCCCCTTATCCTATAAAAAGCTCACATTCCCTCTGTTTCAGTATAGCAGAGATGTGTGATTGTCGCAAGAAACATTTGCGTTTGTTACAAGTAGCAAGTTGATTATATTTGCTTGCGGGGCGATGTGGGCATTGCCCCCTACGCAAAAATGATGGGAAAGCAGACGCTTCTCAAGTCTTCCCTTTCGAGGTAATTTCCCCGCTTGGAACGGCGCAGAAACTCCGCAAGCCTTCCCCTTGGAGGGGAAGGGGGACCGCCGAACGGCGGTGGATGAGGTGGAAAAACGGTGGATTGAAGTATGCTATTGGTTTCCCGCAATACTACAAATGTGCGCAACTATTATATTGCTAAAATCTTATTGGTTTTCTGACACCTCATCCGCCTCGCTGCGCTCAGCACCTTCTCCTCGAGGAGAAGGCTTGCGGGGTCAACAGGTTTGATGGAATCTATAAAGCCGTTACAAACTTACGGTGTTCTTGCGTACAGGAAACCTTGCGCCCGCCGCGGATTTGTGCGTAATTCGTGGGGCGATGTGGGCATCGCCCCCTACGCAAAGATGGTGGGAAGGCTTGCGCTTACCGCGGGTTTGCGCGTCGTTTGGCGGGGGCAGCTTCTATGCGTCATCGGACACGCACATAACAACAGCCTTCCTCATGTCGAGGAAGGCTGTTGTTGTCATATGTCCGAATCCGGGCGCGGGGATACTGCCCCGCGGCGGGTTCCTCTTACATCACGATGTCCGGCTCGTCCTTTTCGTTGATGGACAACCGGTTAAGCAGCGTCAGCCGCGCCGGATGCTCCGCGTTATTCTCCACCGAATAACCGTTAAACCGCATCATATTGGCGGCGGTGATGTCGCCGCCTTCCGCGTACAGGTACGGGCCGTTTTCGTGCAGATTATCCGATCCGGTATTCAGCAGCCGCACATGTTGGCTGTTGCGAATATCCAGATAGGTGTGCACGCCATAGGCAAAACAGTTCATAATCACCTGATTGTCCGCGTGATCCAGCCGGAAAATGGTGGTCTTTTTGCGGGTGATGGGATTCATCAGATGCGAGAAGCCCTGGTGCTCGTTGATCATCCCCGGCGCCTGCGGAAACAGCTTGGTGTACAGATCCCGTTGGTACCGCACCAGCACCGTGCCGTTTTGCAGACAGCCTTCCACAAAGCCATCCCGGCAATCCGCCAGACGGAACGCGTTGAAATAGCAGCAGGTGGTCACTTTTTTGATAAAGTGGCGATCACAACCGGTGAAATCCACACCGTAGCAAGCGCCCGCGATCGCCATGTTCATGGCGTACACGCCCGCGCCGCAGCCGCGCACCGCATACGGATAGTTGTGCACGGTCACATCGTCTTTTTCGCCCTGCGGTCCGTTTTCGGGATACAGGATGCGCAGTCCGGCGATGCCGGCGTTGTCGCCCGCCAGTGTCACCAGCGCGGTGTCATGCTCGGGATCGGGAGTATCCGCGCCGCACAGCGCGAACAGCTTGGTGCCCTCGCTGCAGGGATGCTGGTCGCGCACCGGCACCGGCGAGCTGCCCAGCAGCAGCACCCCCTCCGGAACGGTCAGCGGTGCATTCAAACGATAGTTGCCCGCCGGCAGATACACCACACCGCCGGTGGAAGCGATCGCGTCCAGCGCACGCTGGATCGCGGCGGACGCGTCGGTCTGCGCCGTTTTGTCCGCAAGATAGGGGGCCGCGGCGGCGTTGATCATATGATCCGCCGGGCGCGCGGGATGCATAGTGTAGCAGGGGCTTTCCACCAGCTTCTCGGGATGCTCGTGCAGAATATGGTTGCCGCTGACCGCGCCCTCGACGGTGGTGCCGGTCAGCTTGACCAAACCCTCGGTCTGGTTGATGATCGCGTATTCGCTGCCGCTGACACGGCTGTTCGCCAACAGCGTGCCCCAGCGGGTATCGATGGACTCGACCTGCACGCCGATGTCGCAATCCGACACATCCAGGTCAAAGAACGGACCCGCAAACTCGATGCGTTTGCCCTTGACGATGCGCACACCGATGTGGTAGTGATCCAGCTTAAAGTTGGTCAGCTGCGTCCATTCCAGATCGCCCAGAATCAAACCGGTGCCGTGCCGGCGGGTATAGGCATTCAGCTTATCCAGCGGCGCGGCGGTCAGCCCCGCGCCCGCATTCGCCCAATAGCGGTTGGACGCGGTGATGTTTTTCCATGTGCCGACATCCGACTGGTTGTACGCTTCCGCGATGTTGAACAGGAAGGTACCTTTCAGCGTGTCAAGGCTCATCATCTCGTGCACGCCGTCCACCACATTGGCGCCCACGCCGCGGTAGCCGTTGATGACGGTGCAATTGATGATCGAATGGAGCATATTGCCCGCAATATAGAAGGTGAACGGATAGGGTTTCACCTCGTCGATCGACTGGTGGGGATAGTAAATGGTCAAGCCATAGGCACCGGCCGAGCCGCCCACAGTGATGAGGGCGGGCAGCGGCGCGTCCACGCTGTCCACATCCGCCAGCAAAATGGTGCCGTATTCGTTGCCCAGATCGGGATCCTGCCAGTCACCGCGCAGAGTGACAAACGGCGGGAGAGTCAACGGACCGGTCACACGATAGCGACCAACCGGCAAAAACACGGTGCCGCCGCCGCATTTGGCGCAATCGGCGATCGCCTGACGAAGCGCGGGAGTGCTGTCCTGCTCGCCGGTGGGATCCGCCATATACGGCGCTTCGGTCGCGATGATGTCCGCAATCACCGGATCGGTCGTGGGATATTTGGTTTTGATAAGAGTTGCCTGCATTCTGATAACCTCCTCCCATTTTATCGGCGCTGCCGAAAAATGGAACTGTTGCCCCCCTATTATAGCCAACTGACCCCACAAGTCAACCATTATTTGGGAAAAGGCAAAAAACCGGAATTGTGCCCAATTTTCCCCCTTGAAAAAGGGGAATTCGGCGGTTTTCTCTAAAAGAAAATCGCCCTTGACTGCAAACAAAACGCATTATTTAAGCGGCAAGCGTTGACGGACGCCCCAAAGTGCGGTATACTTAGCGATACAAACTTGTGTGTTCGTGCTTAACGGAGGTGCGTTATGAGCAAAGCCCCCAAAAAATCGCCTACTATTTTTTACTGGCTATCGCTGGTGTCGTCGGTCGCGGTCGCGGTGCTGATGTTTGTGCCGTGGTTTTTGCTGCGGGCGACATCGTTCGGTATCTACAACGATTCCGGCGTGTACACCCTGACCCAGATTCCGAACTTTCTGAAAACGCTGACCGTGTATGTCAAGGTGAGCAGCGATACCTGGGTATCCACCGCAGCGGTTGCGGCGATGTACGGCGTGGCGGCGCTGTTTGTCATCCACATCATCTGGACGCTGGTGACCATGCGGCGCACCCCGCCGCGCGGCATTATTCCGGCAGTCGCAGCGCTGCTTTCAGCGGCGGCGTTTTTCGTGATCCAAGGGCAATTCTCCGGATACATTCAAAAGAATTTGCCGCCGGATTTCGCACATATCGACTTTTTCCCGACCATCACCCCGTTTTTGGTGGTGTTGTTCTCGGTGGCGACGGTGGTGTTTTCGCTGTTGAACCGGCAGGAAAGCCGCGCGTTGTACGCGGTGCAGCACCCGCAGGAGATCGTGTTCCCGCCGGAAAACCCCGAACCGGTGTAAAAAGCAGGACTCCCGAACAAATATAAAAGCCGGGTGCTCCCGGCTCAAGATAAGATAGGTATAGTAAACCGGCACGCTTGGCTCCTAAAGGTTCAAGCGTGCCGGTTTTGTTGTGCACCCCGCGAGGGGCGCGACGACCACCGGATACTGGGCACACGCTGCGACCACCGATTTCAATCCACGCGCCCCTCGCGGGGCGCGACTTTTCATTTTCGCAGGCGGGCGATGGCGGCAAAGGTGCGGGCGCAGTTGTTTTCGTCGTGCAACGGGAAAAACGCCTCCACCCGCCGCCGGTACGCCTCCGGATTCGCCATGTCGCCCGCCAGCAGCGCCTGCAGATCCGCCAGCAGCGCCTGCTCGGTTTTGACCACCGGGCCAAACCCGTCGCGTTCATAATCAAAATAGCCTTGTTGATAGTGATACCGGCGGAATTCCTCCTGGTCAAACTGGTAGTATATCACCGGCTTATCCAAAAACGCCACATCAAAAAACACGCTGGAATAATCGGTCACCAGCATGGCGCAATCGGTCAGCAGCCGCTGCACATCGTGGGTGGATTTGTCCGCCAAAATCACCCGCTCCGAGCGCGTTTGGAACAGCGGCATATACCGCTGCATCTCCACATGGGGATAAAATACCAGCCGGTAGTCGTATCGCTCCAGAAGCTGCGCCAATTCGTCCGACAGCAGCAGCGACTGGTACGCCCGACAAAACGCCGTATCCGCAAACGCCTCGCCGGACGGGTAATGCGCGCCGCGCCATGTCGGCATCAGCAAAATCATCCGCTCGCGGTGATCGTTGCGCATCAGGTTATCGAACCGGCAAAATCCCACATATTGCACCACCTCCGGCGGATGACCGAAGGTATCCCGCACATACTCGTACTCCGGTTTGGCGCCGCACACAAACATATCCAGATACAAATTTTCGCGGTGCAGCCATTTCATCTCGTCCTTGGTGACGCCGTGCTTCAAAAACACCTGTTTTCCGCGCGGTTTGATGCCGTGCGATGCCAGATGGTAAAAAATCATCAGATCCGGTGCCGCCGGCTGCACATGGGTACCGATCAGGTAATCGGCGCTGTAATACAGCAGATAATGCATAAAGCTGCGGAAATTCACTGCCCCGCCCAGCGCATCGATCTTGTCGCGATCCACGCTGTCCGACGTAATGACATAGCGGGCATTCACTTCCGGGTGCTCTTTTTTTAAGTATTCATAAAGCCGGTAGCCGTTGTCGCAGGCGTCGTTGCCCCGCTCGCTGACCAGCCAAACGCCACGCAAACGGGGATTCACCACCCGGCATATCCAGCCGGCCGGCATAAAAAATACCATCAGCAACATCTGCTTGGCGTACGCGAACAGGCGCAAAATTTTGGTTCCCATATACATTCCCCTTTATCCATGGCTGCCGTTGTGCGCGGACAGCCGCATCACCAACCCGTACCAATGCGCTTTCAGCAGCAACAGCTTGATTTTATCGTTGCGGCTGTACGCCATGCTCAGCGGCGTATCCCGCACCGCCCCACGCACCGTCGCGCTTTGCATCTCTTTTTTCAGCATCGCGATCTTTTCGCCCGGCGCGACCGGCGCCAACCCGATGTTTTTGATGGTCATTTGCAGATCGCGCACGGTGCAATATTGCACCATCCGCCGGTGCATCGGACTGTCCGAAAGCCCCCACGCTTCCACCGCCGCGCGGGTCGCGTTGCTCAGATAAAAATTGTACTGCTCCCGATTCGCATGGTAGGAGGAGGACAGCGACGCGGCATCGGTCAGCGTGTAATGATACAGCGGGCGGCGGGTGCACACCAGGCACGCGGGATCGTGACTGTAAAACGCAATATAAAACGCGCCGTCCTCACCGATGTTCATCGCCGGAAACCGGATGTGGTGCTGCTCCACAAACGCGCGGCGCAGCAGCTTGCCGGTGATGAAATACGCGGTTGCCAGCTTATCGAAATGCTCTTTGAACGGCTCGCCGCGGAACACACCATCCAGCGACGGCAGTGACTGTGTCGTTTTCACCAACGCCCCGCTCGCATCGTGATAATCGTGGAACCGGCCGCCCACCACGATATCTGCCTGCTCCCGATCCGCCAGCTCGGTCAGCACCGCGGCGGCATCCGGCTCGACCCAGTCGTCGGGGTCCAAAAAAAAGAGGTACTCCCCCGTCGCCAGATCCAGCGCGGTGTTGCGTGCTTTGGAAACGCCGCCGTTCGGCTGGGTCACCACCCGAAAGCGCGCATCTTCCCGCGCGGCGGCAGCACAGATGGCGCCGCTGTTATCCGGCGAGCCATCATCCACAAAAATCGCTTCAAAATCCGGCATGGTCTGCCGCTTCAGCGAGTCGATCACCCGCGGCAGCTCCTGTTCTTTCCGATACACCGGCAGAATAAACGAAACCTTCGGCATACGCCCCTTCTCCTTTCGGCACCGACCGTCACGCCCGCTCGGGCGGTGGCGCAGCACGCATTTCCTCGCGGATACGCGCCGCGACCTCTTCTTTGTCCAGCGGCTTCCACCCCCGGTGGCTTTTTTCCTTGCGGCGGGCAAACGCATATCCCAGCACGATCAGCTTTAATCCCACCGTGCTCCAAAAATAAAACGCCGTATTATCGGTCAAGTAGGTGATGGTCATATATCCCAGCACCATCATATACATTACCGCGGTTTCCTCGCCCGCGTACTTTGCCCAAAAAATCGGGTACACGATATACTGGATACCCGCCCACAGGCAAAAGCCGGGGAAGCCGATTTCCACAAACACCTTCAAAATATCGTTGTGAAACGCGAGCGCCCGCTTGATCAATCCCGTAGCCGCCCACTGGCTCACAATGGTGTCCACATATTCAAATCCGCGTCCCATATAGGAAAAGGACAGCTGATAATACGGATTGGCGAGGCTCCACATATAATCGCGTCCCATCATATCCACGCCAAGGGTGTTCATCAATTGGGTCACGAATCCGTGGCGCACAGCGTAGATAAACAAAAAGAACAGCGTCACAAAGGATACGCCCAAAATCAGACAAAACCGCAGCTTATGCTTGGACCGCCGCAGCCAAAAGCCCAACAGGATAAACAGGATCACGGACGGAATCGCCACCCGCTTCATCCCCACCATAAAGAAAAAGCTGCACGCGATCAAAAACCGGTTGGCAAGGCTTTTTTCCTCTTTGGTGCCGCGCGGCGCAAAGGCGGCGTAGTAAATAATGAGCTGCCCGAACACAAAGGTGAGATCGTGGATCTCCAGACTGCGGGCGTAGCCCTCGGCATCGCCAAAGGTCAAAAGACAGGTAATCAGCGACTGGATGCTCGGCACCACGCCATAGTTGGGAATCTCCAGCAGCATGATCGTGCCGTTGGCGATGCACAATCCCAGCGCAAACAGATGGATGCCCTGTTCCCCGAACAGGTAGATGGTGGAGATCGCCGTCATAACCGCAATGGTCTGGTACAGGATTTTGGAAAAGCCGCGGGTCATAGAGGCGGCATCGATAAAATTCATGATCCAAATCGCGATCGACCACAACAGAAGCGCCGCAATCAGCGCAAAATACGCCAGCGTGGGCGGCACCATCCCCTTTGCCCGTGACGGCTGGGGACGGATAAAGGCATACGCCACCGCGATCATAATGACCCCCACGGTGATCACCTTGGGCAATCCATACAGCGCCGCTGTAATGGGCTTCCATTCGCCCATCGCCGCCGCCGCGATCAACAGCACCACCGCCATGCGAATAAAGAGAGGGCGCTGGTCGTTGGCACAGATTGCCAGCGTATCCGCCGCTTTTCGGCGCGACAGTTTTGCTTTTTCCGTTGCGGTCGCCACGAGCGTCCCCCTCCTTTCCGAAAATATGCCGACATCAGCGGTCAAACAACCGCCGTTTGACATCGCGGAACATATCCGCAAACTCTTTGAAATTGAACAGCACATTCACCGCCACAAACAAAGCGGCGATCCACAAGGCGTTGACAAACGCCACCCCGATCACATGGAGATACCCGGTGGCGGCGCAGCTTTCGGTACCGATCGCCAGCAACACCCCCACCAGCACCACCGCATTGATGAGAATCTTTTTATACGACTGCCAGCAGCTGCGCTGCAAAATATGCTTGGCGGCAAACCACAGAAGCGCGTTGATGCGATAGAACAGCGCCACGATGGTGCCGATCAAACAGCCGATGATGCCGAACTTCCATGTGGCGGCGAGCGAAATCACCAGATTGATAACCATTTCTATAATCGCCTGGTGTTTGGTTTCGTCAAACTTGCCGGCAATGGATTGCAGCTGGATCAGCGGAATTTCCACCCCGCTCATGATGGTCCAGGCGGCAAACATCAGCAGCACCGTCGTGTCATCGTAGATCGCGGCATCCGACACCCCACTGGTATACAACCGGATCACCGGCATCAAAAACGCGGTGATAACAGTATAGGCGATGAACAGCAGCATATAAAAGATGGTTTCGTAGTTATTAAAGTTCTTATCAAACTTTTTCCGGTCCGAATGGTACAGCTGCCCGAATTTGAAGGTCATGCCATCCGAAAAAGACGCCACGATCTTGGAAAAGTTGGCGAAGAACAGCGAAAACACCGCGTAAACGCTGGCGTAGTTCATGCCGCACATAAACGAGATGATGACCGTGTCGGTGTTGGAGAAAATGCAGCCGGAAATTTGGTGTACCAACACCGATTTTTTTTGCGACAGCGCCGACATATCGGGGGTCGCGTGCCAGTTGATCCAGCGGTAGTGCCGACGCACATACAGTATCACAAACACCACCTGAATAATGGAAGGCAGACAATAGGTCGCCTGAATCAAAATCAGGTTGTCCGAAATCAGCAAAAAGGTGAGCCGCAGCACATTGGACAAAATCATGGTGATGGTGGTCAGAACGGTGATAATGTACCGCTTGCCTTCCACCTGCAAAAACGCGTTGTATTTGCCGCGCAGCGAAAAGGAGATGATGCCCGGAATACCGTACAGCATCACCAGTGTGCTGACGGTGGCATAGCTCAGGGTGGTTTTCACCATCAGCGGATACACCAGCGCAAACACCACCGTCGCCGCGGTATACACCACGCTGGAACGCAGATAAAACCGCCGCGCCGCCGACAAGATCGCGTTGATGCTGTCGGTGTCGCCGTTGGCGACCGGTTTGTACAGCGCATATTGCGCCGACAGCCCCACGCCCGCTTCCAGCAGCGCGAGATATGCGAAGATATTTTTGATGGTGCTGTCCAATCCGTTGACATCCGAACCGAAGTTGACCAGATACAGCCGCGGAATGATGAGTCCAAACACCACCACGATGATCTGGTTGGACAGGCTGGCCACAATATTCAGCACCACGCGCTTGTTTTTTTCATGTAAGGTTGTCGCTTTCGCTCCGTCCATGGTCACACTCTTTTCTTCGTTCAGGTCGGCAGCCCGACCGCTTGCATCCACTTGTTCCATTTCCATTTATCCGCCAGCTTGATGATCACAAACGGCACCGCCAGCCCCGCCGCCATACACGCCGCCACGGTAGCCAGCGCGGGCAGATGCAGCTTTTCGTATAAAACAATGCCCAAAAACGCACCGCAAAGCGGTTGGTGATACACATAATACGGCATGGTGTGCCGTCCAAACGCCGCCAGCCGGCGCAGTGGCTGCTCCAACAGGCAGCACGCCGCCACAATGCCCACGCACCAACCGATCGTCACCGCGTTTTCCGCGTATCCCAGCGGCAGCCCCGTGACCCACGACGCATACCACTTGGTCGGCGGATACAGGGTCAACCCCGCCAAAAGCACGCCGCACGCCGCTCCGACGGCGCACAGCCGCCGCGCATAGCGGCGAATAAAGCCATCGGTCAGCAGTGTGCCGACCAGGAAAAACAGCAGCTTTTGGAAAAACGCCTTAAACACCCATACCCAGCCTTCGCACACCAGCATATAAAAAGCGGGCACCAGCGCGATCGCCACCCATTTGACCACCCGGGCACGCGCGCCCAGCCATTTGTCCGCCAAAAAGGCGACCATCACATACAAAAACAGGGTTTGCAGATACCACATATGGAAGCAATAGGGGTTATCGTTTTTCAGCATCGCCAGCAAATATTGCGGCGGCGACACAAACGCATACGCGCTGGAGGCAAGCATAGCGCGCACCGGCGGCACCAGCTGCACCGCTGCAAACACGACATAGATCAGCACCGAATAGGTCACCCACGGCAGCAGCAGCGTTTTCGCTTTCTTTTTCAGATACGCCCCCGTTGTCAGCGAGGCGTTGCGCGCTTTGGTCAGCGCGTAGCCCATGCCGGACAGCATAAACAGCAGCGCCACATGAAACCGGTACACAAACAGGTAGGCGATATCGCACCACGCCGCATCGGCGCGCATCGACTCGCGGAAGGTGTGCCCGAAAATGACCAACAGCACCGCCACCCCTTTGGCGATGTCCATATAGTCGATCCGCTTGTTTTCCTGCATACCCGTTACCTCTTGCTCATATCCAGATACAGCTGCTGGATGCGCGCGGCTTCCGCCACAATATCGTATCCGGCGGCGCGCACGATCGCCACGCCATCGGTTCGCGGCGCGGGCGCACGCAGCAGGTCACGGATGCGCTGCGCCCACTGGTCATCGGTCTGATCCAGCGACACTCGGATCGCGTTGTCCGACAGCACGATCTCATCGGTCACTGCATCCGAGAACACGCACGGCAACCCCGCCGCCTGCGCTTCCACTCCCACGACCGGCAGCCCTTCAAACAGCGAGGGCATGACAAACGCGTCCAGCGCCTGGTACCATTCGTTCACATTGCTTTGCAGCCCCGCGAACAGCACCTTGTCCGCGATCCCCAGCTTTTGCGCCTTTTCCTGCATCGGCGAAAACAGCTCGCCTTCGCCGATCAGCACCAGCATGGCGTTCGGGTCCAGCCGTGCATACGCCGCGAACATATCCAACAGCCGGGTGTGGTTTTTTTGCAGATTGAACCGCCCGACATTGCCGAGCACGGTTTTGCCGTCCAATCCGTAGCGGGCGCGCATCTCGCGGCGCACCCGCTCGTCAAACGCGAAGCGGTCGGTTTCGATCGCGTTGTGCATGATCATGCCCCGCTCGCTCCACGCCTTTTTTCCAAAATAATAAATGCCCGCGTCGCGCCCGCAGCTCCAAATCTCGGTCGCGCTGCCCGCCAAAAACTGCTTGCAAAAAATTTTTAGCGGCCATTTGTAATCGCGGATGATGTGGGTGTTGTGGGCATGGGCGATGCGGGTTTTCAGCCCCGCTTTTTTCGCGCCGTTCAGCGCATACAGCGCCATCGCCTCGTTGTGCGCGTGCAAAATTTTGATATCCGGATGCTCCCGCACGATGGATTCCACAAACCGCATATACTGCGGGTAGTGGATGGGGTTCAGCCCGGGGCTCAAATAAATATTCCCGCCCAACGCGCGAATATCGTCGTCATAATCGCCCGGCTTGGGTTTGTTGACCAAAAAGTCGAACTGCACCACATCGCGGTCGATATGGTGGTAATAGTTCATCAGCATGGTTTCGATGCCCGCGCGGTCCATGTTGCTGACCGAATGCAGAACCCGTATCATCCCATCACCCATTTCCTTTATCCTTATCGTATCAGCTGGAACAGCCGTCCCAACCGTTCCCAGCGGCCAAACCGCCGCGAGCGCAGCGCCTTTGCCTCCTGCTTCATCACAAACGGCAGCCCGCGCGGGATCTCCTCCCCCGCTTGTTGCTCATACAGCACGCAGCAGCGCCGGAACACCTGCCGCCGCTGTTCGGGCGGCAACCCCGCCACATTGGCGTAGCAAAAATTCGACAGCTGCATCACCAGACTGCGCCAAAACAGCTCGTCGTGCGGCAGCTCCAGCGCCGCATCCCACAGCAGCAGCTGTTCCACGATCGCACAGCTCAGCACCGCGACCGGGCGGTTTTGCGAGGTGGCGGTGATGCCGCCGGAATTTTTGCGCCACAGATACACCGTGTCCGCCACCGCCGCGACCCGTTTTGCCTGCCGGAACACGAGAAAATGGATGATCGCGTCCTCGAAGCAGGGGTAGTACGAGGGAAACCGCACCGCCTCAAACAGCTCGCGCCGGTACAGCTTGCCCCACGGCATTCCCGGCAGATCCAGCCGGTCGGCGCGGCGCGCGCCCTCGTATACCGTTTCCACATACCGCTGCACACTGCCGCGGTGGTCGTTTTCGTCGATATATTGCCAGCCGCCCTGCACCACATCGGCGCCGGTTGCCTCGGCGGCGGTCACCAGCCGCTCCACCGCGGCGGGCAGCAGCACATCGTCGCTGTCCACAAACATCAGGTACCGTCCGGTCGCGTGCAGCAGCCCGGCGTTGCGCGCTTTGGCGGCGCTGCCGCCATCGGTCAGCGTCACCACCGTCACCTCCGGGCGCGCGGCATACGCCTGCAAAACAGCGCCGGTTCCGTCGGTGGACCCGTCGTTGACCACAATGATCTGTATCCGGCGGGTAGTTTGCTGTGCCAACACGCTGTCGATACACGCCGCCACATAAGACGCGGCGTTGTAGGCGGGAATCACCACCGACACCTCCACCGCCCCATCAGCGGCGGGCAGCGGCGGAAACGCCAGCGGCTGTGCCGGCGGCGTTTCGTGGATCGCCTCCACCGCGCGGCGCGCCGCGTCGGCATCGGGAATCGCGTCTTTTTTTCGCAAAAACGGCGCTTGTGCGGCGTAACACAGTACGCCGCACAGCTTTGCGCCGACCGCGACCAAGGACGACAACGGAGCGTTGCCGGTTTTGGAATACATCCATTGATACGGTCGTTGATTTTTAATCATCGGTTTTCTCTTCATCCCCGACGGAAGGCTCCGTCGTGTCGTCGGTGGAGGGGGCGGTCGCTTCCGGCGCGGCAGGTGTTTCCGTTTCCGGTGCGTCCTTTGCCGCATCGGCATCCGGTTTTTCCTCTTCCACCGCAGCGCCTTTCAGCTTCGCCTGCGACAACCGCAGCAGCTCGCGTACCTGGTAGACATTATCCTCGGACGAGGTTTCCCACGCCGCGGTATACTCGATCGGATACTCGGGATTTTGCTCGTTGTATTCTGCCACCTGCTGATCCAGCACCTTGACGATGGCGGCGGCTTTGCGGTTGCTGCACTGCTCAAAGAAGGCAACGAAGTTGCCAACGCCGTTATAGCCGACCATGCCGTCGGTGTCGCCCATCTGCCGGACGATGCCGGAGAAATCGCGCAGCACATTGTCGCCGACGGTGTAGCCAAACCGTTTGGTGACCTCGCGCAAATTATCCAGCCGCACCGCAAAGCAGGTGAAATCGTCCGGCACCACGCGACCCGCCAGCTCTTCGATATATTGGTTCAACTTATCGCGGTTGGGCAAACCGGATTTCTTGTCGGTATACAGCAGATAGTCCACAAAATCGGACAGCCGCCCGATCAAGATCGCGCTGCCGCAGCCGATCAGGAAAAACAGCACCGCCGCCAGCGCCAGATACATATTCACATTGACCGACGCATACACCCGCACCGAGCTGATCATTTTCAAATAATCGGCGCTGATCGACAGGTTCAGCTCCTTGCTGGCGATGCTGACGATGTCGTAGTAGCTTTCCAGCTGCTTTTCGTAGGCATCAATGCTCTGCGCCAGCTGCTGATGAGCCGCCTCGGTGCCGCTGCTGCCGGAACCGACCTTACCGAATTTTCCGGAAATCTCCTTCAAAAACGCGCGGTCGATCTTGTCGGCTGCCACCGTTTTGTCGATCGAGATCAGCTCCAAAATCAAACCGTCGTAGGTGGTTTCCGCCTTGGCGCCGGAGCCGGTGCCTTTTTCGATATCTTTCAAAATATAGCTGTCCGAAACGATCTCACCCTCGGCGGTGATATACCGCCCGATGATGCCGTTATTCTTTTCCACATACTGCTGCATCAGCGTTTTCAGATCGTTGCGCTGGGCGGTTTGCACGCTTTCCCGCTGGGTAGAGTTGGAAATTTCGTTGGCGATGTAATTGCGCAGCACCTCGCCGTCCTTGACCTGCGGTCCGTTCAGCACGCGGGCATACAGCTCGGGGATGACAAAGCTCTTAAACTGCGAATAGATCTCGTACAGATCGGCAAAGCTGTATCCGGTTTTGGAGGAGCGGAAATCGGGATAATCCTCTTTTTTCGACCGCAAAAACTCCAGCATATCGTTGGTGTCATCCTCCAGCATCCGGATGCACTCGTAATAATCGTAGCCGCCGTCCATCAGCTTGGCGGACGGGTTCAGCGACAGCTTTTGCTCCACATATTTTTCGGTATAGTAGGTGCAATAGCTCTGCATGATGGCATCCAGCACATTGCGGGCATACTGTGCGCCGTACTGACCGCCGACCACCAGATTCACCTTGTAGGTATCGGGAAAATAGGTGACCGCTTCGCCTTTATCCAGCAGCGATTCGTTGATGGTTTTTTGATCTTCGGGAATGATCTCTTCCACACTGCATCGCGACCGAATCACATTCAGCGACCCGGTGTTGCCCAGATCCTCCATCGCCTGCGAGATCACAGAGGAGGAATAGATCTCATCCACATCCAGTTTGGTTCCCTTCGGGGTGAACCCCTCGCTGATACCCGAGTTGGTGTATTGGATCACCACCGAAGCGGTGTACTGCTGCTTGCCGTTGGCATACCAGTAGATGGCGGCGGAGCCGATCAGCGCCACCAAAACGATCAAGGCGCGAAATCTTTTCAGATAGCGCAGTATCTCAAACTTTTTCATGCGCCTTTTTCTCCTTTCTGCCAACCCGCATATAGCACACCACAAAGCCGACCACCAGCACACCCGCCACCTCCATGGCGGTTTTCTTGAGGTTGATGCGCTGGGTAAAGGACGGCTGCGCATAGTTAAAGGTGATATAATTCCGCGCTTTATAATCGATATACGCTTTGTCCAGCACAAACAGATCTTCCGACAGATCGTTCAGCGCGTTTTCCAGCTTGTTGATCATCTCGCGGGCGGATGCCAGCTTTTGCGCACCGGTTTTGCTCTTTTTCATCTTGTCGATCACATACGAGGTATCGACAATTTCCTGTTTATAATCGGTTGCTTCCTCCAGCGCCGCATCGGCGCTGCGCGCCATGCGATCCATCGCGGTTTTGGTGCGCGACATATAGTATTCGTCCAATTCGTCGGTGGTCGGGATCATCACGATGGAGGTCATGGATTTTTCGTACATCTTGATGCCCGCTTTGTCCGCGTTGTAATACGCCATATCCTTTTCGGCGGTCATGCTGTCGATCTTGTTTTTGTATTCCAGAATACTGGTCAGCATGGCGGGGTCCTTGCTCACGCCGCTTTCGATGATATACGCCGTCGCGTTGGGAATGTCATAGTTGACGATATTGGTGAGCCGCTTGTCCATCTCGGTAAAGTTGTTGCCGGTATCCTCATCGGTAAAGCTCTTGTTTTCCGTCACCCGCGCCGACAAATACCGCGTCAGCTGCTTCACCCGCAGCTTCAGCTCGTTGATGCGCAGATACGGCTCGCTGTCGGTGGTCACCTCCAGCTTGGTTTTGAGAATCTCCTGGTTATCGCAATAGTTCTCCAAAAAATACGACCGGTAGGCTTTGCACACGCTTTTCAGCATATCCGTTACCTTCACATTTTTCAGATCCAGCGATCCGGCGTCCAGCGAAATGCGGTAGGTGGTGCAGATATAGTTGTCGTCGCCGCTGGCGTTGCCGGTATCCACCGGCGACAACCGCAGACATCCGGACAGCTGCTCCGCCGTTACATGATCCTTCAGTCCCGCCAGCTCGATGGCGCGTTCCAAAATCGTGTCCGACAAAATCTCGTACGCGTTAAACCGCGTTTTGTTGGGGTTGAGCCCCGATGACGCTTCCGCATAGTTGAACGACAGCTCCACCGTCGCCTGATTGCTGCTGGTGACATAATGAAAGCTGCCCAGCAGCAGACACAACAGCAAAACCACGCACACCAGCCGGTATTTGTTGGACCAAAACACCCGAAAAACGCTTTTTAACCGGTCTTTCATCTTTTTCATCGCAGCGCGCCCTTTCCTATCACAATCAATCTATCACCGCTTTGGTCAGGAAATATCGATCACCGATATTTCGGGGATATTGTTGATACGCGGCACATCGCTGGAATCGCCCAGCCCGCGGCTGACGATCAGCTTCGCCTTGTTTTTCAGCGTATACTCGCCGCCGGAATATTCCGGAAGAAAGCCCTCTTCCGACGAATACAGTCCCCCGACCTTCGGCAGTCGGACAATGCCGCCGTGGACATGCCCCGCCAAACCGAGATCAAATTTGTAATCCGTCAACACTTTGGAAAAATAGGTGGGCACATGCGCCACAAAGATACGATAATCGCTTTTGTCGGTTTTCACAAACTCTTCCACAAAGTCCTTGGCACCGTAGTTGGCAAAATCCTCCGGTTTGCCCTCGACTCCGGCAATGCTGATGGTGCTGTTGTACAGTGTGATCTGCTCGGCGGAATTGCGCAGCAGCTTTACCCCCGCCTGTTCAAACCGGTTCACCAGCTCTTCGTCCTTTTGGATAAAGATTTTGACATCCTCGTGGTTGCCAAGCACGCCGTAAACCGGCGCAATTTTGGTCAGCTTTTCGCAAAGCGATACCATCTTATCGTAACCGGCGACCTCGTCGATCACAAAATCGCCGCCCAGAATGATCAGATCGGGCGCCAGATTGGTGATTTCGGTGGTCAGATCGCGGTTGTCCTTTCCATATTCCCGCAGATGCAGGTCGCTCAAAAATACCACCCGCACATCGTGCTTCAGGCTTTTGGAGCTGGTCTGGTAAAATTCCACCGTATAGTGCGTTTTGTTGTATTCGATGTTCCACCAGACCCCCGCTGCCAGGCTGAGCACCAACACCAGCGACAGGAGCACATCAAACCATCTGTGTTTCTTTTTAACCGGTTGGCTGTTCGCTTGGCTCGGCTTTTTCTTCATAGTCATCCCCCTGGGCTAGTTTTTCCCAAAACGGTTGGTGTATAGCGTCGGACAAATGGCATACGCCAGCGCTTTCAGCTTGCGCTTCGGTTTATACGCGCACCGCAGCGGAACCGTGCGCCCCACCGCCAACTCATCGCGTTTGGCGGGATCATACCGGCACACACAATCCAGATATTTCCACGACAGGTCGTCTTCCAGCAGCCGCCGCAGCCGGCGCGGCTGCACCGTGCGGTACAGCTCCCACTGCTGGTTATAAATCTGCACCCGATGGGTGAGTTTTCTAAGACTGGCGGCACTGTTGTTCATAATAGAGCCGGTGCGGGCATTGTCATAATGATAAAACGCCCGGTCGCTCAACACCACTTTTTGCGCCGCCAGCAGCGCCCGCGGCGTAAATTCCTCGTCTTCGTGCATAATGCCTTTTTGGAAATGCAGGTCGTTTTGCTGCAAAAATGCCCGGCGATACAGCGACCGCCACGCCTCGACCCGCAAAGCCCCGCCGGACAGGCAGCCGATCAAATATTCTTTGCCGGTGTAGACGCGGTGGCACGCCAATTGTGCAGCCACCGTCTCAAACCGCTGCATCGCCGCCGACGGCTTTTCCAACGCGGCCCGCCCGATCACCATATCCACATCCCCCGCGCCGGTTTCCGCCAGCAGCGCTTCGCAGGCGTCGGGTTCCAGATAATCATCGCTGTCCACAAACAGCACATACTCACCGGTGGCGCGCGCCAAGCCATAGTTGCGCGCGTCCGACAAGCCGCCGTTCGGCTTGTGCAGCACCTGAATGGTATCATAACGCGCGGCATATTCGTCACAGATCGCGCCGCTGCCATCGGTGCTGCCGTCGTCCACCACCAGCACCTCGATCGCGGTCATCGTTTGCATCACAAGCGAATCCAGACACCGCTTGACATAATCTTCCACATTGTATACCGGCACCACCACCGATATCGCTGCTTTTGTATGGCTCATGGTCGGAATCCTCCTGCGCCAAACGGCGCCGCCGGTTATTTTTTCACCTTGCGGTATATCGTCATCATCTCGTCGATCACGCGGTCGTAGCTGTAATGCTCACGAATATGCGCTATCTGCGCGTCGACCGCCTCCGGCAACCGGGTATCGTCCACCGACTCGCGCAGCGCGCGCGCCAGATCGTCGATATCGCTGACCGCGAACGCGTGGCCGAAATCGCCCAACACCGCAGTGTTTTCCACAATATCGCTCACCAAACAGTTGGCGCCGCAGGACATCGCCTCCAGCAGCGTCAGCGCCAGCCCCTCGGTGTGGCTGGGCAGCACATACAGCGCACAGCTGCTGTACAGCGCGTGCATGATGTCGCCGGACACAAAGCCCGGCAGCACAATATTCTCGTCGCCGTCGATCAGCGCCGTCAGCTCGCGCCCGAAATCGTTGTCCGGCATCTCGCCCGCGATCACCAGCTTTTGCGATACACCGGCGCGCTTGTAAGCGGCGATCAGATCCTGCGGTCCTTTTTCCGGCGACAGCCGCCCGATATACAGAATATACGAGCCTTTTTCCAACCCGTACGCCTCGCGCAACAGGTGGTCGTCGGTCGGCGGAATAATGGAGATCGCGTTTTTCACCAGCGCGGTATCCCGCCCATAGGTGTCCAGAAAGTACTGGTGCATCTCCTCCGACAGGGTCACCACCTCGTCCGCATACCGCGCCAGCACCTTTTCGCCCAGCTTCAGATACCGCGAAGCAAAGCTGCCCCATTTATCCACCCGCCAGTTCAGCCCGTGAACCGTGGCAACGGTGCGTTTGCCGAACAGATGCGCCAGCACCAGCGGCACACTGGGGCCGATGGCGTGATAATGAATCACATCGTAATGGCGAAACAGCGCATGGATGGTGGCGGTGAACGAATAGATCATCGCGTTCACGCTTTGCTTTTTCAGCGTAAAGCTGCGCACCACATGCACACCCAGCGCATCATACTTGTTGTGACCTTTTTGTTTGCCGCGGTTGTAAACGGTGACATCCTCGCCGCGCTGCGCCAGCCTTGTCGCCAGCTCATACACCACGACCTCCACACCGCCCGAACGGCAGGGAAAATCCTTGTGTCCGATCATCGCGATTTTCATATTGGCACCGACCCTTTTTACTCTCCCTCGCGGCAGAACATCACATAGACGGTTTTGAAAATAAGCCAGATGTCCATTTTCAGCGTTCTGTGCAGGATGTAATCAATATCCAACTCCACCCATTTTTCAAACGGAATATCGTTTCGGTTGGGCTGCACCTGCCACAGGCAGGTCAAACCGGGAGTCACGATCAGCCGGATCTTATGAAATTCGCTGTATTCCGCCACCTCGTTCGGCAGCGGCGGGCGCGGTCCGATGATGGTCATATCGCCGCGCAGCACATTGATCAGCTGGGGCAGCTCGTCCAGGCTGGTTTTGCGCAAAAACTTGCCTACCCGCGTGATACGCGGATCGTTTTTGATCTTAAAAACCGGACCGTCCATTTCGTTTTGTTCCATCAACTGCTCGCGGATCTGTTCCGCATCCGGACGCATCGTCCGAAACTTGTACATTTCGAACTCTTTTCCGAATCGTCCGACACGGGTTTGCTTAAAAATGGGGTTGTGGTGATCGTCCAAAAAGATGACCAGCGCAATCACCAGCATCGGGATAAACAAAAACACCAAGGCGATAAAGGACAGCACCACATCCACGGTGCGTTTCGCCCGCCAAAACCAGCGCTTGTTGTGTGCGTTGCATATCGCGAGGATCTGCTCCACCTTTTCGCGTTCTGTTGCGTCCTGAATGTTCTCTTCAACGATGTACGCCATAGTCTCTCACTCCAGCTTGAGTTTTCCATGCCGCATACACCAAAATCGTGCAATATTACCATTCCTCCGGCAAAGCACCGGTTCCACCCTCTGCAACGTTCCCCCACAAAAATATCTTTGCTGTCCGGTACCTTTCCGGACCCCTTTTTCGTCATTTTTCGCCATCATCGGCGCACCGTGTGGAAAAAAGTGACAAAACCGGCAATATATGGCTGCGCATCCGCTTCGCCGGAAAAGTCCCTCATCTTTCCCAGCGTTATGCGAGCTATTCACCAGCGTATGTGAATATATATAAGGTTATAATACCATACCTACTCGTGAATAGCAACCAAAACCGTTGTTTTCACGCGATGGACGGTGCTTGATTTATTCGCCAAATGTGCGGCAAAACCAGATGCTTTGACAAATTTTTGCACCACCAAGCCTGCCGCACCTCGCCTCTTTATGCACGGCGGAGGAAATACCGAGCATTTTGGTAGTCTATATATTAAAATTTACACGCACCCTCGCAAGTGCAACCCTTCCCCTTTGAACATATGCGGCGGGCGCAAGCCTTCCTCTGACGAGGGAGGTGGATTTTTGCGCAGCAAAAAGACGGAGGGAGAGAGAAAATATCGCCCGACTTAAGTGTTGTCGTAACCTTATCTCTCCCTCAGTCTCGCTATCGCTCGACAGCTCCCTCGTCAGAGGGAGCCGGGCAAGATAAATCCGGAATTATAAATGAGTGTGAAACCAAAGCCGGCGAGCTTTCGAAACCCTTTCGATTTTCGCCAGTCCTATACAACAAAAGGCTGTGCTCGTCGAACACAGCCTTTTGTTTAATTATCCATTCTTGATCGCATCCAAATAGGTTTCTCCCACCCGCACAAAGGGCGGCAGCAAATCCATCGCACAATCGCTTGTTTCCGTTTCTGCTTCATTCTGCCGCGGCAACACCATCTCTCGCTCCACCGCCATAAGCACTGGGCGCGCATCCTCCGCCACGCCCAGCTCTTTTTTGTTTTTCTCCCATTGCTCTGCCAGCGGGAACTCCTCGCCATCCACATTGGCCATCCACTGTGCCCGCGAATCATCGTAATAAATTCCGTAGAGCACATCTGTTGCTAAACCAAACAAAAACACTTGTCCACGATACACCACATAATCCCAATTGCATCCCTCTTGTGGAACAAATTCAAAATCCAATCCTTCTTCGCGCGCCTGTTGATAAAACCGAAATCCGTCCTCCCCCAAAATTCCGCGGCGATATGGCACGCCTAACTCCTGACAATACAGCGATTGCTCGTAGCGTTTGCGGCGTGATGGCTCTCGCAGCCAACCCACCAACGCGCAAATACCGGCAACAAGGAAAAATATCAAAATAAGCGGCCAAAACGCCACGCAAAGCACCACGATGCCCACCTTGCGTCCCGTTCCTTTTTTCACACATCCACCCCCGCTCAACGCCTTGTCTTTTTCGTTCATTTCCAGCGTAGCATAATTTTACGCAAAAGTAAAGCAACTGTCTAATTCCCACCCTATACAAAAAGAGCCGATCGGTGATCGGCTCTTTTTTGTATTATATATTACACATTGGATTTGCTCTGTTTGGTGACCCGTTTCACGCTGATGGTCAGCGGAATCATAATCGCGTAAAACACCAGAACATACACCGGGAAAATCCACATGCCTGCCCATTGACCTAACACGCCGCACAGCAGCGGCACCAGCATGATGCCCACATACGAAAACGCCATTTGCACGCCGATGACCGATTGCGACACATCCTCGCCAAAGGTTTGCGGCGCCAGATAATTGAAGTTCGGGAACAACGGTCCGTTGCCCAATCCGACCAGGAAAAATCCCACCGCGCTGATCGCCGCCGGTCCGGGGATCAGCAAAATCACCAGCGCCGCACCCAGCACACTCTGCCCGACACGGATGATGCTCCAGCTGTGCAGCTTTGTCGCCAGCACACCGGACAAAAACCGCCCCAGCGCCATTCCCACATAATACAGCATAATCACCCGCGCAGCGTGATCCGTCGCCATGTGTTTGAATTCCACCAAAAAGGTGCTGCCCCACACACCGCAGCTGTATTCGATGCCGCAGGAGGTGATGAACATCCCGCACATCTGTTTGACACCGGGGATTTTCAGCGTTTGCGCCAGTGTCAGCGTTTTGGTTTCCGTTTCCGCTGCGCCGCCTTCGCGACCATGCGCCTTTTTCCACAGCGGCAGAGTCACAAACATCAGCAGCGTGATCGCCAGCTGAATGAAAAACGCGATACGGTATCCCCCGCGCCAGCCGCTTTGCCCGCTGATCACCAGCGACATAATGTAGGGGCTGACCGACACTCCGATGCCGTAAAAGCAATGCAAAAAGCTCATATGGGTGGCGGAATAGTGCAGCGCCACATAGTTGTTCAGCGCCACATCGATCGCGCCGGCGCCGATGCCCAGCGGCACCGCCAGCAGGCACATTGCCCACAATCCGGGCGCCAGCGAAAACCCGATCAACGCGATCGCGGTCAGCAGCGTGCTGACCGCCGACACCACATTGGTGCCGAACCGCGCGATCACTCGCGCACTAAGCAGGCTGGACACGACCGTGCCGCAGGACACGATCACCGTGACAAAGCTGCCAAACGAAATCGGCAGCGCCCATTCGGCGTAAATCGCCGGCCACGCGGTACCGAACAGCGAATCCGGAATTCCCAGCCCGATAAAGGCGATATAAATAACCATCAACAATATCGTTGCCATAACCTGTACTCCTTTGACAGCAGTGGTTTTATGTGTGCATCAGACGATTTTTGAATTTGCGGGCAGCGCCGCGTATCCCATGTCGCTGCACCCCCAATATCACTTTCCGCCGATTATACCAGCGCCCAAATCGCTGCTTTCCCTCGACTCGTCCGTATTTTTGAATCAACTTCATCATCTTGCGGCGCATGCGGGCATCCCCTTTGCTGTGCCAGGACGCATGATAATGATGAATGGAATAGGAGTTGTCGGTGGTGAGAATCTGTCCGGTTTCGTAATCCTTGGGATTGAAATACTCCACCGGATATATGGTGGCATCCGCCACCCGCTGAATGCGATTCTCCGGCTTGATGCCCCATTTTTGGAACACCGCGTGGTCGATCTCCACGCAGACAGCCGCTGCCGATTCGCCATTTTCTGTAAAATAAGGGCGATGTTCATACCCTGCCATCAGCTCTTTGAGCAGCTCCGTTCCTGCCTCGGCACCAAACCCCAAGCCGGTCGCCACCACACCGGGTGATTGCGTGCCGAAGAAGGCCTTGTGTTCCAGAAACGGGTCCAGCGATTTCAATACTTCCACATCGGTATCCAGATAGATACCACCGTGTTCGTACACAATTTTCAGTCGCGCATAATCGGTCACATATGCCCACTTTTTATCCTTGTACGCCCCCGCGGTGTAGGGGATCGCGTTCACATCAAAATTGGATTCGTTCCATTCGATAATTTCATAATCCGGGCAAGAAAGCCGCCAGCTTTCAATGCAATCCCTTGCCGTGATGGGCAACGGGTTCCCGCCAAACCAGCAATAATGGATCACCTTTGGTATCATATGGACACCCCCAAACAAATCCACTCCGCACCCTATCTTAGCGCGCGATTTTTCGCTTTGTTGCGTTGCGTTTTGACAAAAGCACGAACACATTATATCACATCAACCGTGCGATGCAAGAATGAAAAACAAAAGAATTTTCCTTGCAAAAAAGCCCTGTTCGGTGAACAGGGCTTTTTTCTGCGGGTGTGTTACTCCCGCGAATACACAACCCGAAACCACTTTTCAGGAAACAGCGTTCTTCCCCAGTTTCGGAATGGTAAAAAGAACTTTTCCGATAATGTTTGTACCGTATACAGGCTCTTTATCTTCGGTATTATTATGATCGCCTTTCGTTACAAACATAGAAACCCCATCGGCATCTTTCACGATTCCGGCAATACGATGCACCACCGTATACCCATCTGACTGATATTGAATAATATCGCCGATTTCCAACTTGGAAACATCGACAGGGCCAACAATCACCACATCCCCGACCTGTATGTCCGGCTCCATACTGCCCGTTGCGATCGCGACGGGTTTCACAGGAAACAGCCCGCTGTTAAACATCAGAACAAGCGCCGTGAAACCGACTATGATCGCACACACTATGAAACACGATCGTCTATTTCTCGGATGGGCACTCATGTTGATCCTCTTTTCTTTGTAAGAGCCACAGCAAGAAGGGATAACAGCGCCGCTGCTGCACATACAGCCGCGAGGGTGCTGCGTTCGCCTGTGCTCGGTGAGGAAGCTGCTCCGTTTTCACGGGGAAAGTTGCCCGGTTGTACGGATCTGTCAGAAAACAGGAAACGCGCCGTAAAGCGTTCGTTCTGCATATCCATTTCAGCCGAAGAGGCCTTGGCGCTCACCACCATAGACAGCAAGCATGTTCCTCCGGGCAATATTTTTTGTGTACCGTCCGTAGACGGCTCCGCCGTTTGAACAGACAGGTTGTCGCTGACCTGATCCACATCACATTTCTCGTAATACACAGCATTGTCGCTTCGGTTTTCTACTGTCATATGGATCACCGCCCACGCATCCGGCAGAGAAAAATCCGCCGCCATTTCCACCCTATCGTTTTCAACGGCTGTTACGGCACATTCCGCTCCCTCGGACACGTCGTATGTGATATCGCGTATCGCGACCGTCGCCTCTTTGCCCGCCAAGGCGGATGCATGAGATTCAGCCGCATCCGCCTTGGCTGCCATCGGCATTAACAGAAAACCAACAGACAAAATCAGCGCGCTGATTTTCTTGAGAGGCGTTTTCATTGAATCGTGACCGTGGCGGAAGGAGCCGTTTCAACAGGGGGCTGGTCAAACACCAGCTTGACATGAACGCCGCACGTTCCGCTGAAGGCAAGCGCATCCGTACCCACCGCTTTGACAACAAATTCAATAGTGGCGGTTTTTCCGGGTTCCACCGTAACAGAGGAGAGATCCGGTTTTTCAAGAGTAAAGCTGGCGGTATCGTCGCCCGTGAGAGAAATCTCGGTTTCACCAAGGTTGGCAGCCGCGGTTCCGTTGTTGGTAACACTGATGGAATATTTGGCCCAGGCATGGGGCAAAGTGAAATTCACTTGGTTGTATGCCACCGTCGTGTCCGTGAAGGACGCGTGATTGCTCCCGCCGGCAGCTTGCTCCGTCGTGAATTTGGCTATGCTGTAGCAGAATTTCGACCATGTTTTCGCCGTGCCGCTGTACAGACCGCTGATGTAGGCGACCGTGTAATTCTGATAGGTCGAGGGGAACTTGGATTTCAGCAGCTTCTCGGTATCCGCCACAAAGCCGTCCATAACCGCTTTTGCCGAAGCACTTGCCGCAGCGGCGCTGCCATCGTTTTGACCATTCACATAGCGATAGTACATTTTCAGATGATCCGAAAGGCAAAGCGTGCTGGGATCATCGCGCATACCGTTCATCTGATCTGCGGTTGTGTATGCCTTCAAGGTGTCCACGCTATACTTGGAGGTATCAATAGCATAATAGTTGGTATACGGGCTCATGGCTTCATTGGATTGTGTTCCCATCAAGGCGCCATCATTGACCCATGTACTGCTGCTGATAGTTGAAGCAAGCAGCGTGTCGTCCTTTTCGCCGGTTCGGTCAAAAGTCGTCACTTCCTCAATGGTGTATGCCCCGCTGGATGTCGTAAGCGACGCATCACTCACCTTCACATCCCATTTTCCATTCGCGGTAACAGAGCCCTGTGCCGTCAACTCTGTCCGCCATGCAGCAAATCCGATGGCAAATGTTGACGCAGCGATGGCGGCAATAGCCACCACGGCCGTTGCCGCTGTTGTAAGGGCAAACTTGTTTTTGGCAATTGTTTTCATCGTACAGACTCCTTATCTCTTTTTTGTCGGCATACCATCACCGACTATAGATATTGTCATCTGCACGTGTAAAAACCGTTACCAAATAACAGTAAAAAAGGAGTAAACTTTACCGACAAAAAAGTCCTGTTCACCGAACAGGACTTTTTTCTGCAGGTGTGTTACTCCCGCGAATATACCGTCATACTGACACCGTCGTCTTTGACCAGAATATCTTTCGGCATCGCGGCGAATTTGATGGTCACAAACAGATTGCCGACCGCCCCCGACACATTGATGATCTGCAGCAGATACACGACCCAAAACCATGGCGCATTCACCACACCGTTCACAAGGGCAATCACAATTCCCCATAGCACCACCGGCGCGAGCGCGATGAATATGTAGGCGGTTTTGTCATAGTAATCGTCGCTGCGTACAACCACATACAACCCCGTAAAGCCATAGCGAACCTTTTTCGTGCCGCAAAGTTTCATCGCCACGCCGTGTGTCAATTCGTGCAACACCAGACAGACGATCATCAGCACCATCAACGCCACCAGCCGGAATAGCAAGGCGATCAGCCCCTGTTCAAGTCCCTGCTCGGTGTCAAACATGGTGGACAACGGCACCACGAACGCCATCGGTACCATCATCACCGCTGCCACCAACAGTGCCGCCGCGTTCACCAGCACCGCCATCTTTTTATCCTTTTGCAAATCAACCGCGTAAATTTCCCGGTATCCCTCGCCCAAACCGCTAACCGCTTTCATCCAACCACCGCCTTGTTGTTATTTGTTAAGGTTTTCACTACTCCCCATGCGATACGGTGTATCGCTTGTTGATGACTTTGTTATTCAGGGTAATGTACGATGCCTTGCGGCACCTAAGTATCAAACGTCGACCACCCTCGCCATGTGCATACACCGGTTCAAACCGCCCTGTGGTATTTCGGAGTTCTTTCGACAGAATTTGAACATACTCTTTCTTTTTACCAATCACCGTCGGACAGGCAAAAGACAGCCGATACCGATACCGGTTTTTCGTCATTTTGGCAATCAAAATATACCGCGGGTTTTCGATGGGCGACAACAGTTCTGCCATGGCCGTATTGAAAACATTTTGGTCGTGGACAGAGGCGTTGCGCAAATGCAGCGAAACGCAGCTATTCTGTCTATCCGCCACTGTTTCCACCTTTGCAGAAGAGGCGATCAGCCCGCATGCGCACAGCGTTTTGTAGACGGCTGCCCCCAATGTCCGTACCGATCGGGCAGGGTCGCGGTGCGACAACCACTTCACTGCGCCGCGTCCCAGCGCAATAAGCCCCACCGCCATTACCAATAGCATCCCCACCGAAAGATACGCGTTGCCTGCGGCAAGGGCCTTTCTCAAGGTTGCAACCACAAACACTTCCACAGCGGTCGTTATGCAGGTAAAAGCAACATTCCAAAAAGTGAAGATCGGCACGCTCTTTTCTGCCGGGACCTCCGACTCCACCTGCGTAACAAATCGACCGTCCGCCACTTCGCCCTCCCATTGGCGAGCCACTTCGCCGCGCTGTCTGGAAAGCGCCAGCATTTCGGCGTTTATAGTAGCAATACCCGCCGAATCATAGGGAGGATGTACCGCTGTCACGCGCTCGATTCCGCTTTCGACCACACCGGTCGTATAATGGGGTCCCATAAAAGAATCGAACCGGCGTTTGAGCACCTCATAATCATACGAAACAAGCTCGGTTTTGGGCTGGCGAAGATACGCTGAAATGCGCTCCAACGCCTTGTCCTCGAAGATGTATTCCGGCTCAACCGTTACCAGATGCCAAATATTGGCGGACTTGTCGGGATCATTTTTATCCACACGAATCGCACGCCCGCGCATTTGATTGGACAGCACATAGCTCCCCACAAAGCTTGCCAGAACCAGTGTGTTGATACACGGAGAATCCCAGCCCTCACCCAGCAAGGATTTGGTGCCGACAAGAATACGAATATCCCCCTGTTCAAACAACCGACCAACACAGCGCACCAGTCGATGAATGGAACCGGAACACTCCACAACACAGTATATCGTTCCGGAAATCGGCGTTTTCTTATGCTTTATATCCGCCAAATCCACATCTGCGGGCAAAATCACCAGCGAACCGGACAGCACTCCTATCGGAACCCGCAAATTTGTCCGGCGAAGCACTTCAAAAATACTGACCACATTCACCGATGAAAACGGCTCGTCGGTGCCGATTTTTGCCAAGTTCTCTTTTTGAATATAATCGGTCAACACCAACATCCGCAGCCGATCCCCCATGGCACCGGCTTCGCTTGCAGCAATTTTTTGAATACTATCCAGCTTCCCGACCGAAGAAATCAACGTTCGCTTCATTTTTTCGGTTAAGGTCAGCGTCACTCTGCGTTTGTCATACACCATATGTTGCTTTAGAATATTGGTGACAGCCACCTTTTGCTCTTTTGTCAACAGTTCCCCGTCCAGCAAAAACTGAAGCGCGATCTCTGCATAGGAGATGTTAAAGCGCGGCAGTCCTTTGTTCGCAGTCATCTGTTTGACCAGCTTTTTATCCAGCGGAAGCGCATAATGATGCAGCAGCGTCATCAGCGCCATATACTGTTTTGCCGATGAAAAAAGAAGATCGTAATCCGTTTGTTCATTCAGCCACTGACACACCAGTGCAAACAAGTCCAGCGAACGCAGCTCTTCCACCGCACGAGCGGCTCGTTCTTTATGTGTGCGAAACATGGCGGTTTCTGAAGAGACGGGATAGTTAAAATAGATATAATCCTGATGCGGGCAAAGCGTTTTCTGCCCCACCAGCTCCGGCACAAATATTTCCTCGTCAATTTCACCGCAAATATTCACATACCGCCGCCATTCGGAACCCTCAGCATCATAGGGAGGCGTAGCAGTGAGAGATATGATCTTGATATCGCCATCCAGCGCCGTTATAAATTTTTCCAACGCCCGTTGCCATTCGTTTTTGAGATGATGTGCCTCATCAAGGCAAATGGTTTTAATTCCGGATGCCCTCATAAGTGCCATCAAATCAATATCCGAACAATCTGTATCCTCATCATCCACCGGTGATGCTTTTTCCACTGCCGTGTATAAGGCTTGATAGGTTATAGAATTCAGCAAACAAACCCGATGGAGATCAAACGAAAAAAGAGTGTCAAACTCGCTGGGGGTGTCCAAAAAAAGATCGCGAAAGCGCTCACCCCACTGCTGACGTATAGCAGTCGTCGGAGACAAAATAAGACAAGGCTCCCCCAACCGGCGAATCAATTCCAGTCCCAGAATGGTTTTGCCGCTACCCGGCGCCGCCACGATATTGATTTTTCCATCTTTGAGATATTCCGTTGTATGATCCAACACGCGCTGTTGATAATCACGAAATGTGCCCCGAAAACGCACCCCATCAAAGCGATTCATATAACCCTCATTATCTATCATGATGTATGTATGAATTTGTATACCCTTTGCCACAACAGCATTGTAACACACCCCAAAGGTAAAAAGCAAGACACCAGACCGCGTCCAACAACCGGGGCAAAAAGAACAGGACGCCTATTGGCGTCCGATAATTCACACTGCAAATCAAGTGATGTTTATATGCCCTTGTTTTACAAATATGGTTTACAACAACTCCAATGCCAAAAGCAACCACGCGACCCCAACAAAAAGAAATAGACGTCTTGCTCGCAAAGACTTTTGCTTCGCAACACTCCTTTTCTTTTGTTAGCCTACGCCCTCTCTTCCTCTGCCACCGGCAGCGGTCGGGCTAGGCGTGGTTAACAGCCGCGATGCGGCTATTAACGCAGAACCATCAACTCGAGCGAAACAACGAAAACAAAAAAGGACAGGACGCCTATTGGCGTCCTGTCCTTTTTTTGGCTCCCCCTGTTGGGCTCGAACCAACGACCCTGCGGTTAACAGCCGCATGCTCTACCGACTGAGCTAAGGAGGAATGTTTCTACCGCCCAGTATTAGTGGGCGGTAACTTGTGTCGGCGTCGACTTATCTTCCCGGGAGGCTGCCCTCCGAGTATTGTCAGCACGA
>OOBN01000151.1_pt1 | contig 75079 bp, 55 predicted proteins | sample 1671091 | NCBI WGS metagenome assembly OOBN01 (sample SAMN06348121, study PRJEB24527) | human gut metagenome | biome: human gut; feature: ankylosing spondylitis patient; material: feces | host: Homo sapiens | place: China | collected 2015-10 | reverse complement strand
ATTCGCCTAGTGGTCTATGGCGCACGCTTGGAAAGCGTGTTGGTGTAACAGCCTCACGAGTTCGAATCTCGTATTCTCCGCCAGCAGGGTTTTCGGAGCAATCCGAAAGCCCTTTTTTCATGCCCGAAAATGGCTTCCTTTCAGCGATTCCAACCAGTTTGGCCCATATGCCATTTTGCCGTGTGATGCCTTCGAATGACGTTGGAAACGCCGATATCGATGACACATTAGGTGACACACATGACGGACCAAATCGGTGTGTCACTCTATCGTCGAAAGGAACTCCGGCATGTTCGCTCATCCCAGTCCAGGGACATGTGCATCTGACGCCTCCCGCATCCACGTCTTCGTTGGGGAACGTGATGCTCCATGTTTACACTTTTTTACACTTTTTTACTTATTTACACTTGTTTACTTTTTTTGCATGCTGAAAAGAGTGATAAACGTTGGAATTTCAACGTTTTTGCTTACACTTTTACACTTGTCACTCTCTCTAAGGGGAAGAACACGCTCCAAAATCCTTCCCAGCCATTGGGATTCCTTGCATTTTTCAAGTTCGCGAAAGTGTAGCGGCGTGAATGTGTCGGCTTCGGCGGCCATGGTTGCGACGCCGGAAGGGACGATCCGATGAGCAGGAGGCGAAAGTTCGGTTCGGTCCTGGTGCGTTCCGCCCGCGACGGGCATAAATACGTGCAGGCCCGCTATCAGCCACCGGTATGGGCCTATTCCAAGTGGCCTGACCTGCCGAGGCACTATACGAAGAATTTCGATGCGGAATACACTGCGATGGCCGAAGCGTGGCTGGCGGAACAGGAACGGCTCATCAAGCTGGGAAGCTGGGAGCCGCCCCGAATCGAGAAGACCAAGGAACTAAGTTCGACCATAACGTTCCGCGAGTATGCGCTCGATTTCGTACAGAACCGCAGAAAACCGAACGGACAACGGATAGCGCCGACCACGCGCGAGAAGTACCTGCAATACCTGGACGATTATCTGCTGCCCGTCCTAGGCGACAAGCCGATGGGAAGCATTGGTCCGCGGGACATCGAGAAGTGGGCCGACTCCATGAGGGTGGGCAAGGCCGGCGAGGGTGCCTCCGTCAAGCACAAGGCATATGTGCTGCTACGCGAGATCTTCAGGGACGCGTGCGAGCGGGAATTGGACCAGGACGGTACGACGCTGCTCACTTCAAACCCCGTTCACATCCAAGTCCGCAAGCCTGCCGTTCGTTTCCAATTTGTGGATTTTGGCCCGGGCGAGCTGAAGACGCTGTACCGCGCCATGCCGCCGCGTTTCGCGGTCCTTATCTATTTGATCGGCGCGATGGCCCTCAGACCAGGGGAGGCATATGGTTTGCAGCGTAGAGACGTGAAGCTCAAGGACGACCTGTCCGGAGGAGAAATCAACGTCGTGCGCGCGGCGAAGGAGTATCGAGAGAAGGATCCCGAGACCGGGAAGATTCGCAAACGAATTCTTGTGAACAGCACCAAGACCGAGGGAAGCCAGAGAAAAGTGTTGTTACCTCCTTACATCTGCAAGGCATTGGACCAGCATCTGCGGTCCTTCGTAGTGGATCGTCCGGATGCGTATCTGTTCACTGGTCCGAAGACGGGAGATGTGGTCAACGCCCAAACAGTGCGCAACGCTTGGTATCGGGCGCGAAAAAGCGTGCCTTTGCTCGAGGAGAAGAAATCTCCCCTCTACGATCTTCGTCATCGGGCCATCAGCCATATGGCGGCCTTCACCAAGTCCATTAAGACCGTGATGGACACGGCGGGACACTCTCGTTCGGACACGGACCTTTATTACCAGCATGCGACTGATCCCGAGAGAAGAAAAGTCATCGATGGCATAGAGGCCGAAGTACGGGACTATGAAGCCGGACAGTCATCTGAGGACCGCATGACGGATGGAGAAGGCGGTGGATCGGACTCCGCCGAAAGCGTGGCACGGCTTCTGGACCGCGTCGGCGCGGGGGCCCGCATGGAACTCCTCAAGGCCATGGGCGATGAGGAAAGAGGGGAGGTGATGCGGCATCTATCACCTGAAACGTTGAACGAGACGTTCTCGCGGATGCTAACGGAACCTGACGTGCGCTAAGCCGTCTTGCCGATATCGGAAGTCATCACAAGGAAATGCCGTGAGAAATATGAACCTAGGCGGAACCTCCGCATAGGTGTAGTCGAAAGGCAGGTCGGAAGACCGGAAAGGATCGGGACAATGGCTTCCGTGAAAACAGACATGCAGCAACATCCATTGTCGGTGACGGTGCCCGTGGCAACCCAGCTGTTGGGATTCAAGGACACCAAAAGCATCTACACGCTCATCAGACAGGGCAAAATCAGAGCCCGCAAATCAGGACGTATTTTCCTGATCAGCTACAGATCGCTGGAAGATTACGTCGAAGGATGCTGAGGGGCATTGCAGGAAAGGAAAAGCGTCTGTCGTTGAACAACGACAGACGCCAACAAAACCAATGAACAGTGTAACGCAAAAAAACGGAAAAACAAAGCAGACTGACTATGTTCTGACGCCAATGCTCGATGAATTGGTACGGAACGTCGAATTCCTGGGAGAAAACGTGTGGTTTCCATCTGGAGCGATCACTATATTGGGCGGACGCAAACGCTGTGGCAAAAGCACCCTCGCGCTATATGAGTGCGCGAGATTCTCGGCCATGGGCAAGAAGGTCCTCATCGTGCAGCGCGAGGACGATGCCGGTCTCGTAAAGGCAAAACTTCAATGCATGGGCGCCGATCTGGGCAATATCATGCTGTACAAACGGCGTGCCGGCGGAATCGAGTACTGTGGCTTCGACGCCGGGGACCTGCGGGGAATCGTGGAATCGGTCGAAAGGATGCACACGGATCTCGTGTACATAGACCCATTGCATGGTCTCGCCGCCGGCCGTATGAACGACCAGCAGTCCGCCGACTGTCTGATCGAGCTCGACGCCATGGCGAAAAGAAACAACTGCTGCGTGCTGGGCGTGCTTCACGCGAAAAAGGATCCGGAGGACGTGTCATATGCCATTTCCGGATCCGACCAGTGGGTGGCCAAGGCACGTTCCTACCTCTACTTGGAAACGTACCCGAACGTATCCGATGTGGCCGTGTGCCAGCAGGTGGACGCGTCATACTCCGATACCGTCAACACCAAAATCCGATTCGGGATACGGGAATGCGTCGGCGACGATGGAAATACGTTCCCGGTACGGGTCGTGGTTGATACCGCGCCGACCGACGATACCGCCCAAGACTATCTGGATTTAAAAAACGTCATGAAAGAGGATAGGACGGACCCGGTGGTCAGGGAGGCCATGGCAGAATGGATGCATGCTGTCGTCCATTTGAATGGCAATCATATGCTGGCAAGAGAACTGTTCCATCAGGCGGAGAACAAGGACCGCAGGTGGACTCCCGCAAAGCTCAGAAAGGCCTTCTCTCTGGCCGGTTTGGGACAGACCAGGGCGGCTGAACGCGGCAGCCGTTCCATCGTCTACCTTAAGGATCCATCCGAATACTCGGGCGAGGAGGCGGAACGTCTTGGCAAGGGATCCACCCCGGAATCGCTCGCCAAGGAATGGGTCGCGACCGTGCCACGCTGAATTATCAGGTGGAACGTTATGTTCCATCTGATATTTTCTCCGCATCGGGGAATATCAACCCGGGCATGATGCACGGGTTGATATTCTGGTCCGATTTCGGTCGTTTTGATTATGGAGCTATCTGAGGGTGGATGTTGTGTGTGGGTGGGGAGATGCTCAAAAATCCCCGAATATCAGATGCGTAATAATTTCGCACCTGATATTTTCCGTCGTGTATCCGTAATTGTTGCGACCTTGATATTTTGACTGGCGTCGATTGCTTCGGCTGCGCAATATGGCCTTAAAGGTAAGTGTTGCATATGGAAGCGATGCAACGCTTAAAGAGTGTGATATCAACTGCGCCATTCTGCCGCAGTTGATAATTTCGCTGTGACGGCAACGTGCGCATGTAGCCCGCATCCCGCCGGGAATGGGTTTCAGACTGGGAGATGGCCTGCGGTCCCCAGCTTCGGAGGCGATCGACGGACGTTCAGAATATCAACTGGAACATAATGTTGCAGTTGATATTTCTCGTTGCCACGCAAAGCGGGAGGAACAGACAACAGAAACAGACGAACAGACGCAACGGATAGCAAAGCAAGACGAAAAAGCAAGAAGAAGACATACAGAAAAGAGAAGAATCACACAATCAAAAGCAGGCCAGCAGAACAAAGCAAAACGACAACAGACAGAAAAACATCCATACCCACAACCAAAGCAGAAAACCAAAAACTATACCTACCAAAAAGAAACCACGGGCGTCTTGCACCCTGCTCCGCGGCTGACGCCTGAAAACGGCGGAATACCGCCGTTTTATGGGTGCTGTTAATTCGCCGCCGGGGTTTCGACCCGATATCGGCGAATTAAGAGCGTGGCGAATGTGGGTTGGGCATGGAAAAGGCAGTGAAATATCCCCGTTGCCCGGTGTGCGGGAAGTTGGTCAACCAGAAAAACGAGGTCTGTCAGAGGACCACGGAGGCGGGAAGGAAGGGCGAGTATCGGCGGTGGCATAGGAAATGTGCCAAGGCTTATTCGAAACGCAAGATTCGGATGGAAAAGACTGACGAGTGTCGGCGTATTGAGAGGGAGCGGGACGACCGGCTGTTGGATGTGTGGCTCGGCCGGCAGGACGCTTTGGAGTTCCTGGGTCGTGAGATCGTCGACTACAACGAGTTCGCGCCCGAACATGACAGGGCGGTGGTCCGAATGGTCTACGAGCTCACCCGTCAGGCGATATTGATGTTCCGGATCAATCCGATGATCCCTGTTGACTACGGGGATGACTTCCGTTGGCTGTCCGCCGAGATCGGTTCGGACGGGATGGATCTGATCGCCGACAGTGTTCGATGGCATGGTGCGCGCAAGTGGCGTAATGACCCGGATGTGAGTCCGGAGGGCAGGGCTCCCCGCTCGTTCATGGGTCATGTCAAAGAGCCTGGGGAAACACTCGAAGACGTGTACACGGGAAATGTGGATCGTGAGGAGACGGTTTCCTACGAGATCGCGTTGAAACACATCTGGCGAGAGGACAACATCGCGGGAGGCCGATGGGCCGACGACCGTGGCCCATGGACGTACAAGTAAGAAGCGATATGGGAAAGAAAGAGAACCGGCAGCTCATCGGACAGACGGACGTCGGCGGATATGTGGCTGACCTCATGAATGAAATCGACCAGTACGGCATGCAGGGCGAAGCGGGACATATGCTGAGACACCTCGGATACGTGGGGCCGATTCCGCAGTAGAGGATAAGACAGACGGGTGAATCCTGGCGGTGAGCTCCGTTGCGTTCACTGGTGTGAAGAAAATATCAACTGAACCATTATGTCGTACCGATAGAACACTTAACTATGGAGATACTCTGATAGCCATTTCCGCCGTTGCTCCATAGGCCAAGGCACGGGCTCCATATGCAGCACGTTCACGAAGAAGCCGCCATTGTTGCTTTTTCCGTTCCTGCGGTTCCTGCCGAAGAGGCTCAGACGGATCAGCCCCTTGTCTTGGAGCCTGCGTGCGGCTCTTCTAATGCTGGATGCCTCGGATGAGAATGCGTCCATATCGTCCGGCAGCACCGGCGTAAGGCCCTCCCGTCGTGCGCGTTCCAGTAGTTTCCGCTCCTGTGCTCCCAATCCTCTGCTCACTGCCGACCTCCAAATGTAAGTGTTCTATCGGTAATCTATTATGGAGCAACCGATAGAACACTTAACCGCAAGCAACAGCCATTACTTCCCGATCCGTTCGGATCTACACCGACGTTAATTCGCCGATATCGGGTCGAAACCCCGGCGGCGAATTAACAGCACCCAGAAAACGGCGGTATTCCGCCGTTTTCAGGCGTCAGCCGCGGAGCAGGGTGCAAGACGCGCGTGGTTTCTTTTTGATGCCTAAAGTTTTTCGTTTTGCTTGGGTTTGATGTCGATATCTGTTTTTGGTCTGTTCTGTCTTTTGTTCTTGGTTCTGTGTGGTTTCTTTTTTCATGGTTTTCCTGCTTGTTGTCCTGGTGTCTTTTTGCTTGTTTGCTTATTCCTAATCTCATATCCGATGAGTTCGTTCCCGGCTTGCATTTCCGGCCGCCCGGAGTCGGAACCGTCCCATAGTGTGCGTGCTTGCACGCCAGGGCCAATGTCGGACGTAATCCACTAAAGCCGATATCGGTTCAAATAAATGGTTCAAAATAGATGTTTGGCTTCATTCCAACGATTCTCGATTTTTGGTCCTTGGTTCAAAAACGAAATGGTCTTGGCCTGCTTATTTTTGAATCGATATCGAAACGGGCATATTGGCTCCGATATCGGTATTAGCATCAATGGTCCCTGGTTTTTGGTCTGCCGCTTCATCGCGGATGACGGACCATGAGAATGGTCTCTAATCCGATATCAGACGGGCCCATTTGGTTTTTGAATCCCGATCCACAGCCCATGGAAACCGATACCAGCCAGATCAGACCGACATAACGACGGGAAATATCAGTTGGCGCATAATGTGCCAACTGATATGAATCCTCATAGATAGCTTCAAGGATCAAGGGCCACGATCCTTCCTAAGTCAGCCTCCGTAGGATGCGTACCACCTGCACACATTCCTCACGGTGAATATCTGATGTCCCATTCTGGGACATCAGATATTCTGCACTCTGCCGACCGCCTCTCACGCTGCCCTTGCGACGCAATTATCAACCGGGTCATAATGACCCGGTTGATAATTGCGTCGCAAGCTTTTTAAGTGTTGCATAGTTTTTATATGCAACACTTACTTTTGTAGGCTGTTATGTTTCAGGATAGCGCCGGCATAGCTTATCTTTGGCTTTATCGCAATGGGTTTGCCTGCGGCAAAACCGAACCGCAGACAAACCCATCGAACACGTCACTTATTCCATTCCTTCGGCCAGCAGGTGGGCTTGGTCTTCTTCTCGTTGAGCGAGGGTAGGCCGTTCATGATGTCGACGGTCTCCACGCTCACGCGGATGACCTTCTCGACCAGATCGACGATGTAGCGCGGATCGTACGAATACTCGTTCGGGTCGTTGACGATGCCGCTCTTCTTGTCCGTCGTGACCTGGTAACGGTCTATCAGCCAACCGATGGCGGTCTTGCCATTCACCACATATTCATAAGCGCGCGGCGGGATGCCTTCAATGGTCAGGTTCTCGGCCACCTGCAGCACGGTCAGGTCCTTGACCTTCTTGCCGGTCTCGGGGTCCGTGACCTTACGCGGATACGTCATTTTCACCGTGCGGCCCGGATCCGCGGAGTCGCCGGTCTCGGTCACGTCCCACGGCTTGACCTTCTCGTAATCGAGGTGGAGCTTGGCGAGCTTGCGCCCCGCATCACGGAACGCAGGGAAATCCATGGCCAGCGGGATACGCGGCAGCTCCTTCGCCAAGTTGTTGCCGAACCGGCGGCGGTACTCCCTGCTGTGCAGGATGCCGTACACGTAATAGAATATGTCTTCCTTGGTGATGCCGTGTATCCCCGGGTATGCTTCCTGGAACACCTTCAATCCAGCGTCGGTGATCGCGTCGTGTCGGACGTACTGTTCGCCTTTGCTGCTCTTGTCGAACACCAGCGTGCCTTGGTCGTCGCCGAAGAGTGTGTTGTACGCGATGGGAACATCGCTGGGCTTGGCCTCCTCATACCAGTACAGGGGGAAGCACTGTGGATCACCATCAAAATGGACATCCGGCACATTTCTGGTAAGAAGCGCATAACCGTTCGATATGCATATTTCTAAGTTCTTCGCTCCGCGGTACGGGAACAGTTGCGGCTGCAGTCCAGGTCTGTCATTGATTTGCGTATCGAACCATCCGTTGGTCTTGCAGAACGGACGATACGACATAGTTGATATATGGTCGTCGTTGAAATTGATTTTTTTGTTCCGTTTGATTCGAGAATATAGGAATTCCGACCACGAAATACTGTATTCGTCCTGTTTGACGGTTTGCCGGGGGAGCTGTTTCTCAGCGGTTTCTTGATAGGTCTTCAATTCCGTATTGAAAAAGGTGATTGTCTTCTTCATGTTCTCGGTGAGTTCCGGTTTTGAGAAGTTGTATGCCCATGCGTCACGCTGGGTCTTCACGCCTGCGGACCATGTGGAGAACAGGCCGGTCGGCAGTTTCTTCACGCCTTCCTGCACGCCCATGGGAATGAAGCTGAGATAGCTGTCGTCGCGCTGATCAAGCCAATCGCCGTATTTGTCCTGGTCGAGCGTCGTCCATGCGGGATCGTGGTCGACCGCTTCCCTGAGGATGCGGAGCTTTTCGTCGCGTGTCAGGTAGTCGCCGATGTCACGGTAATGGATGGCGCCGTTTTCGTCGGAGTTGGGGTTCTTCACCAGCATGGTGATCGCGATGGTGGCTCGGGAGCCGGATGCGAAGATTTTCCCGCCCTCGCGGCGTGATTCCTCTCCTTGGGTGCGCTGGTTGCCGCGTAGATTGTACACGTAGATGGAGTTGAACTCCTCCTTGAAGCAGCGGCGCACGCCCGCGCCGGCGGCCCCGGTGAGCCATCCGCCGTTGGACACAAAGCACACGATGCCGGAGTCACCGATCCTGTCGGACGCCCAGCGGAACGCGCGGATGTAGTGGTCGTACAGCGAGTTGTTCAACGTGGCGTCGCTGTTCTTCACGTACGTGGATTCGATGCGCCTGTCAAGGGTCGGGTATTTCGTGTTCCGGTTGCCGGTGTTGTTGATGTCGCCGGCACGGTATGGCGGGTTGCCGACGATGACCTTGATCGGCAGACGCAACTGCTGTTCGACGCGTTCGGTGTTCTCCGCGAACATGGTCGTATCGACCGGGTCGTCGGCCTCGCCCATCTGGAACGTGTCCGTCAGCAACGCCCCGGGGAACGGCTTGTAGTCGCCACCCATACGGGAGTGGTAGGACTGCTCGATGTTCACGTCCATGATCATCGACGCCAACGGCACGATCTCGTTGGAGTGCAGGTCGTGCTCGTACTTGTACGGCAGGTCCTCGTCATCGATGAGACTCTTGTCCTCGATGAGACGGCACATGTACGTGCCGGTGCCCGCGAATCCGTCGAGCACGTGCACGCCCCGGTCTCCCAAACTCATGCCGAATCCCCTCTGCAGAGCGCGCTGGACCATGTGCAGTTGGGCGTCGACCACTTCCGCGGGCGTGTACACGATGCCGAGCTCCGCGGCCATGTCCTTGAACGCGATGGAGAAGAAGTCGTTGTAAATCTCCTTGATGAGGTTCTGCCGGGCCTGATCGGACACGACCTGAGCGGCGCAGGTCCTCACCGAATCGTACAGATCCGCGAGCCTCGAGTCCGCGAACCCGCGTTCCAATCCCGCCTCGTACAAGTCGTCCAGCGCACGGTCCATGCCTTTGACGATGGGGTTGTTCGCGACGACCTCGGGATTGTCAAACAGGGACTCGAAGATCGGCCGGGTGATCTCGTGCTGGGCGAGCACGCTGACCGCCTCGGTCTCGGTGTAGTTCGAATTCAGGCTGTCCCTCAACCCCTGGAGGAACCGGGCGAACCCGTCGGACGCCTTGCCGGATCCGACCAGATGGGCGATCGCCTCGGCGCGCGCCGAAGCCACGTCGGCCACATCTCGGGTCCATTCGCCCCAGTACACCTTCGTGCCGCACTTGCGCACGATCTGCGCCTGGATGGAGCGTGCCAGTTCCCTCAGACTATCGACGTTCAGCTCGCCCTGCGTGGCTTCCTCGTCGCCATTGTCCGTCTCATCTGCGGAACCGGAATCCGTGGGGGCTTCGCCGTCGCCGATATGCGGCTTGGATGTCTTCTTCCTGCGTTCGTTGACGCGGCTGTCGTCGAGGATCTCGACCTCCACGATGTGGCTCAGCGCGTCGGTGTCACCCAAGGCTGCGGCGTTGATCTTCGCCTCGAGGCGTTCGTCGTGGCCACGCAGCGCGTTGACGACCTGCCAGACGACCTGGTATTCCGGGCTGTTGGCCAACGATATGGTTGGATCGACGCCTTTGGGCACGAAGATCGGTAGGATGATGTACCCGTATTCCTTGCCCTCGGCCTTGCGCATGACGCGTCCGACGGACTGGATGATGTCGGTGCGGCTCTTGCGGCTGCTCAGGTAGATGATCGCATCCAAAGCGGGCACGTCGATGCCCTCGGCCAGACAGCGAGCGTTCGACAGGATGTGGCAGGAGCCGTCGTCCTCCGCGAGCACGGCGAGCTTGTCCGCGCGGGTCAGGGCGTCCATGCCGCCGTCGACATGGTCCACGTCGAACGTGACGTTGCCGGCCGCGTCCATGAGCGCGTCGCGTTCCTCCCTGTTCTCCTCGCCCAATGCGACGGTGTACGCGTTGATCACGTTCTGGAACTCGTTGCTGAGCTGCTTCGACGCCTTGATGCTCGACGCGAACGCGATCGCGTGGCGCAGGAGACGTTTCGCGTCTCCTATGTCGACCTGCGCGTGCCTGCCGACAGCCTTGAGGCCGCTCGCGTGAGTGCGGTCGAACAGGGCCTTCCAGATGCCGATGAACTTGGCCTGGTCATCCACCTTGACCTCGATGGCCGAGCCGAGGTGCTGCTGCATGGTGGCGGGAAGCATGTCCTCGCCGACGTTCATGACGACGATCTTGTAGTCGGTCAGGATGCCCTTCTCCACGGCCTTGCCGAAGCCGAGCGTGTAGCACAGGCGCCCGTACATCTTCTCGTCGTCCATGCTCGCGATCGCGACCGCGCCCATCACGTCGGCCTTCTTCTTCGCGTTCGTATCGTAGATGCGTGGGGTAGCGGTCATGTACACGCGTTTCGCCGCATGGATGAACCCGTTGTCGTGGACCTTCTGGAAAGCGCCCTCGCCGTTGACGACGCCGGTGGTGCGGTGCGCCTCATCGCATACGATCAGGTCGAAGTCGGGCAGACCGAGCTGTTGAGCGCGGGCGACCACGTCGATGGACTGGTAGGTGGAGAACACCACGTTCAACGCGTCGTCGCGCCTGCGGAAGCGGGACGCGATAGTATCCGCGTTCGTGGTCGCGGGATACGGGATGTCGGACAGCTGGCCATAGCTCTCGTCGTCCTTGAGTTTGGACGCCTTCCCGTCGGAGCACACGACGTACGGGTTGATGCGGCCGCGCACCTGGTCGACCCATCCGCGCATGGTCTGGGACACGAGGCTGATGGACGGGGCGAGGAACAGGACCGTGCCGCCCGGGCACAGCTCCTCCGACAGTCGCAGCGAGGTGAGCGTCTTGCCTGTGCCGCACGCCATGACCGCCAGCGCCCGGTCGTGGCCCTTCAATTCCGTCTTGATCGCGTCGATGGCCTCACGCTGGTAGTCGCGCGGCTCGAACACCTTGCGTGTGTCGGCCGCGTCGCCGGTGAACGGGCTCCAGTCGATGTTCGCGTCGCGGATCCATTCCAGGTCGATGCGCGTGATGTCGCGGTCCTTGTGGTCCGTGATGTACGTCTCGAGATTATGGCTCACCGCGGGCGCGGTGTCCGCGATGATGAAATGCTTGTATCGTGTGTCGGCCATCGACGCCATGAAGAACGTGGACACGTCCTTGTCTGACAGCGTCTTTGAATAGCATTTCGCCTGTATCGCCCAGTACTCGCCGTCCGTGTCCTGCGCGACCAGGTCGATGCCGGTATCCTGCCTGCCCGGGTTCGTGGGCGCGTCGTCCCACATCCACACATGCTCGAACCGGTCCCTCCACGCTGGGTCCTGGGTGAGGAACCATTGCACGGCGCGTTCCCACCTCGTGCCCTGCTGGCGCTTGTCCACCGACTCCTCGACGATCCGGTCGAACACTTCATCGACGCTGACGGCCATGGCTGACTCCTCCGATTGGCTTATAAATCCGTAGCTTAGTTTAATGGATTACAAGTATTCGCCTAATAAAGGGCTGTGTGGATTTCTCCGAGAAGATGTCTGTGGCTCTCAATGCGCCAGTAGCATTTAGAACGCTAATGGCACGTTCAACAAGGTTCTTTGGGACAAGTGCCCTTGAAACCGCTGAGGCTAATCAACGTTCAGAGACTTCGTCAATAAAAGATTGAATCGCCTGATTCTATTCAGAATATGTGGCTAAGCATTGCGAGATGTCCGAATCGCCGCGCTCCTTATATTTCTGGATAAGGTCCCTGAATGTGACGTTTGAAGGGAGTCCTATTGCCGAAGCAAGATAATGACGAGCGAGATCGACGTCGCCTGTCGCCGGCAGGCAGGCTAGCGCTAAGGCACCGCGTATATCGCTTTTGCCTACAGTGCGCATGGGGATGATACTGAATGATTCGTCATCGTTGAATAGACAGAATGCTTCCTGTCCTACGTTTACTACCCCCTCTACAATGAATCGTCTGATTGTTCCAATAGTTATGACGCTACTTGTCCAGGCGATTCTTTGAAGTCCAATGGGAGAAGAAAGGTGCTTGACATCACCAGGTTTCAAGTGAAGTATGTTGGCTATTGCCTTAGTCGCATAGAATCCGCTTCCATCCTTAAGTCTTTGCGTGACGGTGAATCGAAATGCCCATCCCTTGTCTAGCCTGAAAAGCTTTGCGGCGGAATATGGGTCGACAGAGGACTTCGCGCCATTCGAAGATCTTCCCAAGAACACGACATTCTCTCGTACGGAGAAAGGTCCTTCGTTCAGTTTGGCCCATAAACTGCTTTTAGAAAAGGAGTATCTATCAAGTAGTTCATCGATTAGCGCGTCATATTGCATCGACCCATCATGAGCGTTCAGCATATCGGTGATCGTTTGCTCGATGCTGTTATATTCATCAAGACCCCAGTCGCGCAAACCCCACATTCTGACATCAGTCCGTATGGCGGAACGCGACTTGTAGAGTTTTTGACGGAAACCTTTCGCACTAGTGTTTGGATCCACGATTGCTTGCAGTTCCTCAGTTGGCATAGGTTGATTTTCTATCTCCAGGATCGCTTCGGCATATTCTCCGATGTTGCTACACAAAATTAAATGGTCCTTGTAGAAAGTAATTCCGCAATACTTGGCCCAGTCGATAATGTCGGCGAGTTCATCATCATACGTTTTAAAAGCAAGCAGAGCATCCTTGTCGAAAACGCCGTGCTGACTTGCTTGCTTGCCTAGTCTGTCCTTGAACAATCGTTTTGCTTCCAGAATCGATGGTGTGGCTAGCCAACCGTCTTTTTCCTCATATGTGAACCTGCAATAGTTACGTAACACCCATTTGACAGGAGTTGTCGAATTTGGAAGATACTTTTCAAACTCGGGAAAAACAGTGTTCAGTCTCGATGAACGTATGAATTTTTTGTCGTTTGTGAACAAGGAGGACAGCTTTTCATCAATGGAGAACTCATCAAATACGGGTTGCATCCTGTCTCGAAGGTTTTTCTCTATTTGCCGGATTCTTTCCCTAGTTACTCCCAGATCTCCTCCGATGGCTTCGAATGAACGCGGTTCTTCCATGAGGAAACGCTCATTGAATATTTTGTATTCACGCTCATCAAGATCGCAAATTGCGCTAGATAAGGCTAAAGGAAAATTGTCCAGTTGGATTGGCTCTTCATCTTCATCGGAATCGCTATCTTCAATGGAAATGTAGTCATCTAGGTTTTCTAATGATTCGAAAAGCTCGGTGGAAAATCCGATTTCGTCCATAGGAAGATTGTCATATGTGAAGGCGTTGAGCCTGTTGACTGCCTGTTTGATGCCTATTGGCATTTTAGAGTCGTAAAGCACAAGGAAGGGCCCTTCATTCCCTTTTCCATGAGTCTTCTTCCAATCCGTTATCTTCTTAAGGTTGCTCATCAAATCGGAATTAGTGTCACCGAACAAATCCGACTCGTTCAGAGTGCCGTTTTCTTCGCTTCTCATAAAGCCTCAATTCATTCGCGATAGACTCATGCTTATACTACCTATTTGATGATGGCTCGAGAATCTCGCATGCCTTTTGTGGAAGCAATGCTGCTTGATTTTATACAAGTCCCTTCCGTTGTCACGCTGACCATGCTTGCATTCTTCTGCTCGTGGTATTGGTGCTGTCCTTAAAAACAAACCGCGGAAAATCAACGTTTTCTATGCTGCTGGCCTGCGTATGAAGCCACCGACTTAAATAAAAAAACTTTGTGTTGAGGATTGGGATGAGGGATACGCCTAATGTCGGATCTATTGCCTCATGGCGGATCAATGTCAAGAAATATGTATGGGCTTGTGGGCTGACAGCCTTGTTTCTGGGTAGTGAACGATTCCCCAATTGGCTGTTCTCCGGCTCGGAACCCATTTCTGACGGGATTCGGACTGCCTGATCACGTTACTGTTTCGACGAAATTATCAATTGCGGAATAATTACGCAGTTGATATCACACTTTTTAAGTGTCGCATCGCTTCCATATGCAACGTTTGTTCTGGCAATTAATGTGATTGGAGCCGAATTGGAATATCTGACGGGCCATTGTGACCCATCAGATATTCCGTGCTTAAGCGCCTTCATACGTGCTGCTTGTCGGTCCTCGTCATGGCAGCATGGGCGTATGAAAAGCAAGAAGCTGCCGCCCCAAAAGCCCTACGCTTCGCTCCGGTCTGCTTTTGGGTTGCCTAAAAATGACCCATGATCCATATCTCGTTGCATCTGATTTGGTCGGATCTGGCGTGGAAGTCGGGGCAAAGCATATGTAACGGACCCATGACCCTTGGAATTATTAGGTTTGTGGCTTTTGAACAGAAAATGCACACTATAGACAACTCTATAAAGTGTAAAAGTGTAAGCAAAAACGTTGAAATTCCAACGGTTTGTTACTCTTTTCAAAACAGTGAAGAGTAAAAAGAGTAAATGTGTAAAAGTGTAAATCAGAGGCCCTGATAGGCGCTTAGAGTGACAAATAGAGTGCTACAATCAAACCAGTAATCGCTGAAAGCCTTGCTATCACTGGGTTTGAGGATAGTTGTTAGGGAATCTCGTATTCTCCGCCAGTAGGGCTTCCGGATGATTTCGGAAGCCTTTTTTTTTATGCCAAAACGGCGGGTTTTCAATAGCTCGCTGGCGTGGCTCGCTGCGGCACGTGCAACGGAAAAGTTGCGAAACAGTGGGGGAGTTGCGCATATCGCTGATTTCGTTCGTAACGGTATGCTACCTTGCGTTACGCTCGGAACGATGACCGTTGCCAGTGGAGAGATTACCGGCAGAGATTGCTTGAAGAGAGGGAGGGCAGCGATGGCTGAGTTCGACGATGAGCTAGATATGCAGCGTGAACTCGATACCCGCGATTCCCTGGCTTCGATGGCCCACTACCATGTGTCATCGCCGGGTGCCGTTACCGCGCAGGTGTTGCCGCCAAGCTTCATTCCCACTGCGACCGGCCGCATTCGCCCTGTGACGGGCACGATTCCCGCAATACAGTCGGATGCTCAGGAAAAACAGGCGCAGATTGGCCGTTCCGTTCGATCCATACGTTCGCTGGCTGCCGGCTCGCTTCGTAAATCGCAAGATTTCGATGCAGACGGTAGTACCGACGGCAACGGCAATAGCGGCTCCATAACGCCCCGCATAGCGTCCAGCGCCCCGCACTACGTCGATTGATCGTCGATTTTGACCGTCGACATTGCTTTCGACTTAAGTTCGATGAAACAGGCCTGATTCTAACCTAATTACAGTCCGCTTTATCGATTAGTCGTCGCAGCCGGATAATGCCCGATTATCAATCTGCCGTATTACTCAACAACAGCAATAAACGGACTTGCAGGCAATCCGAGATCGTTATACAGCAGACTGGAAATAACCGGATTTCCACTCCACCAGTAACGCACTTGAGTTACCGCGTTGCAATTCGAGCTTCCATCGGCGGCACTCAGCACAATCTGATCACCCTTAATCGTTGCCGTTGCCGAAACCCACTTTCCGGAATCGTCGGCAATTTCAAAACCTTGCAATGGCGTGGAAGTCGGCGTTGCAACGTTGGAAATACCATTCAAAGGAGTCGCGTCCGGATTCGCATCATAATCGGGCACGGTCGCGCTCGCAGTCTTCGAATAATTGGGCTTTTCCGCCTGCAAACCGGTTGCGGTGCCGTTCTGGAACGACAATACGATCGTGCCATCGGAAGCATGCTTCGCATGCGCGATAAGCGGCCCGTTGGGAATGGTCCTGCCTTCCGACATCGCCAGATATTGCGCTGCCATGCGCGCGCCGAGAATATCTTTGCCAAGCGGATGTATCAACGTTGAAGTGCCCTTGTCCGTATCAAGCGACACCGTCATTGCAACGTTGGAAGCATTGCGTAATCCGGCATTGCTCAACGTGTTCAACTGCGCGAATCGCACGTTTTGCGTGTACTGGTAGCCAGGCCAGCGTGCCAATTGCACATACAGGAACGGCAGATCATCCTGATCGAACACTTCACGATATTGGTTGATCAGCAGCGTCATCTGCGACTCGTACGCCAGCGCGGTCGCCTCGTTCGTGGAATCATTGCATCCCTGATACCACAGCACGCCCGCCACGTGGAACCCTTCCAAAGGCGCAATATGGTTCGCATAAATATCACCGCCTTGCACGTGACGTCGAATCGGCGTGCCACCCCATGCGGTTTGAATAATGCCGATCGGCACGTTCGGATGCGCGGCACGAAGCTGCATGGCAAACTGCTGCGCCAGATAACTGAAATGCTGCGAATTATCGGCGGTCGCCTCAAGCCAGGTGCCAGCCTGCTCATTCACGTCGCGTAACGGAAAATCCGTACCTTTCGAGGAATTGGCGCTCGCAACGAAGTGTACGTTGTTGTCGGAAAGCTGCTTCGGCAGATCGTCGGTCGTTATCAGACCTCCGCCGAAATTGTAGGAGTTGCCTGAACCCTCATAATATTGCGAATAATTCAATTCCATATTCGACTGTCCGGCAGCAATAAATACGTCGCCAACATACACGTTTTTCAGAGTCAACAAAGTGGTTTCGTTGTATAAAATCGTTAATGAATATGGTTTAAGACTTGCTTTTTGTTTAGGTAAGGTGCAGGTGAAATCGCCATTTTTGGAAATTTTAGCTTGTGCTGATGCTGATTTCTTTCCTTGGGAAATCGTTGTAATCAGTTGCGTTGGGTCAACAACTTTTCCGCGTTGTGAAGTGGTGGCCGTTCCTTTGACTACCAGCGTTTTCCCACGTTGGAAAACCATGTTCTCCAAATAGTAGGAGGGGAGTTTCACGGTGATGCGGGTCGCATAATTGTTGTTGGATTGCGCGGCGTTGTCGTTGCTGGAGACATTATCTGATGCGCTGTTGCTGCTATTGGAATTACTGCCGTTGACGTTTGCTGAACCGTCGCCCCATTTCGGTCCACAACCAACAATGATCGCCACCAGAATTGCCGCGGTCACTACCGCGGCAATAATCACGCGTGCCAGTCGTTTCTTCTTCAAGATGGCTCCCCTTCTGCGTCTGCAATGCAACGCTTGCAGCGTTTGTTTAACGGAGCAAGCTCATTAAAGCCTAGTCAATCTTGCTGCGATGCGCACAAATATGGTCATCCGTCAGGCTCTGCCCATTTCTGTCATCTCTTCATGATGGCGTCCCATGGGCCGGACTTTTATCGGTCGAGAGCGGTGGTCGTCCCATAATCACGCCACCCACTGTTCGTCCGTCTTCAGGAAATTCGCCTTGTTCGTAGGATTTGCGCCAACGATCGATCATCTCATCGGTGATCTCTCGACCATTTGCCGATGTCCAGCTCATGAGAGCCTCCTTTCCGTTCGTTTGGTCTTTCCCTAGTCTTGCACTTTTCTTTTGACGTGTTACTGCATTTTATAGCCGTGAAGTCTTGAAAATGGCGGAATTTCAACGTTTCTTCTTTTGCCTGCCATGTGACTCTCTTTTGCTTTTCTTTTGATTCTAAAATCAAAAGAAACGTTGGGTATGCGGAAAAGGGGTATGGAAGAGTTGGGAGAAACGTAAAGACGGTGAGGCTAATGACCGGCTTGGTTGACAGGCCTGGTTGGCTTGATTGGCCGGCTTGATCGGCTGGTTGGTTGGCAGCGTTGCGATCGGTTGATTTACTGGAGGAATTGATCGTCCAGCGTTGCGTCGGTCGCGTCGGCTGCGCCGGATTGGTCGACGGTGCCGTCCGTGGCGCCCGCGTCGCCGGCAACTCCAGCATCGCCCTCCGTGTCTGTGGCTCCGTCCGTTCCATCGTCGCCGGCCGTTCCGTCAGCGCTATTGTCGGTTCCGGCACCGCCATCGGTGGCCGCGGATTCGTCGCTCTTCTGCAAAGCCTGCTTGAACTGCTTGGCCTGCTTGTCGTACTCGGCTTTTGCGGCGTTGGCTTTGCTGATGGTAGCGGAAGTGTCGGCGGCGCAGCTCAGCGTTTTCGGCGCGGTAACTTCCGTCTGGTGCAGTTCGGCAAGCTTGTCGAGATCGTAGGACCCGTCGAAGCTGGTGAACGCTTCGGAGATCTTCGCCTTCAGCTGGAACGCCTTGGAATAGGAGGTGTTCATGGCCGTGACGGCTTCCTTGCAGTCGTTGAGTGTGGCCAGGTCGCGCATTTGCTGCGATGCGCGCACGCCTGTGAATCCGAAGACCGCGCCCAGAACAACGACTACGACGACTACGGCGATGATGATCTGGCGGTAGATGTGCTTTACGCGCTGGTCCGTCCAAGCGTCGCCGTCGCTGATGCCTTGCGCTATGGCCGCGTCGAATAGGTCTTGCGGTTGGTGGGATTCGCTGGATTCATGTGATTGCCGGTTGCTGATTTCAGCCGTGTTGCCGCTGCTGATTGTGCGCTCTCCGGTTGCGTTGGTACTGGTTGCGTTGGTTTCGACTTCGGTTGCTTTGACTTCATTGGAAGCGTTGCCGACAAGCGTATTCCCGGTATTGCCATCGGCATCGCTGGCAAATGCGCTGCTGACGGTCGAGCTGTTGACTGCGATACCGCTGGCAGCGGCGTCAGTGCTGTCGGCAGAAGTGTTGGTCGTTGCGCTTCCGGCAAGAGTTCTCGGTGTGTGTGACGAGGTACTTTCCTCGCTTGGCTTCTTGCCGTGCCGTGCCATAACCCCTCCAGAATCTGCCTACTATTCTGTACTCCCCGGTGACAGCTCCCGATTCAGGGCAATTGAATCACGTTCCGAGAGTCCACCTGAAATGCCAATATACAGCGTACGATACCCGTCCTTCCCCGATTTCCCATACTCGTGTTGTAGTCGTTAATGCATTCAGGTATTCTCTGGAGTTTTATTCGTCTGTGGTAACTTCTTAAAAATTTTTAGAAGTGTTGGTGGAAACTTCTTAAAATTTTTGAGAAGTGTTATGCTGGGATTGTTGGGTGTTTCGCAACGGACGGCGAAAGGAAGAACTTATGGTGCCGGATAATCCATGTGAATCGTATGCCATGCTGGTTCGTGAGTCCATGCAGTTTGACATTCCTACGCCGTCACGCCGCATCGAAATCATACGCGAGCTGCCGCAGCCGGCAGTGTTCAATGCTGTGCACATCATCACTGGCATCCGACGTTGCGGCAAAACGTTCTATCTTTTCCAGAAAATTCATGATTTGTTACAAAACGGCGTCTCGCGTAATGATATTTTCTATTTCAACTTCGCTGACGATCGTCTGCAACCAATGCAAGACACCGTGCTCAACGATATTGTTACGGAATACTGGCGGCAATATCCCGACTCTCGTGACCATGGCTGCTACCTCTTCCTTGACGAAGTGCAAGAATGCGCCAATTGGCAGGGATTCTGCCAGCGCATAGCCGAACATGAAGCTGTGACGCTAGTCATTACTGGATCGTCTTCGAAACTGTCCAGCGAAGAAATCGCAACGAATTTCCGAGGAAGATCGCATCCGCATGCCATGGCGCCGCTGTCTTTCCGTGAATTCTGCGACTTTCGGGGAATCGAAACGCCTACAGCGGGCAGCACTCTTGCCGATGCCGTGTTTTCGCCGCGAGAGGTCACCCGGTTTGAAGCTGCCTACAACGATTACCTAACTATTGGCGGCTTCCCTGCAGTGCAACGTATGGTTGAAGCTGATCGTATTGAAACGCTCCAAGGTTACGTGCGGGACGTGGTTGCGCGTGACGTTGCCGAGCGTCTTGGTCGTGAAAACATTACTCTCGCCACGCAGATAGCGCTTTTTTTGCTGCGCAATACGGCCTGCGAGCTGTCTACCAATGGTCTTGTGGAAACGTTGCGAGCGGTCGGCTGGAAAATCTATTGGGATAAGGCGAATACGTTACTCGAGCTGTTCAAGCAGGCATTTCTGGTGTATCAGCTTGAGGAGTATTCCACCATGCTCAAGCCGGGTAGTACTGCGGTGCCGAAAATGTATGCCGTCGATCAGGGTATGGTTTACGCGGTGTCACGCGCCAACCAGCAAGATATTGGAAAACGACTGGAAACTGCGATTTTCTGCGAACTGCAGAGACGAACTTCCGGTAGGCGTACGGAAACAATCACTTCGTACACTATGCCGACGTCCAAACAGGAGAAAGTTGACTTTCTTATCGGCGATGCTCTTGCTACGGAACCGTATGGGCTTATTCAAGTGTGTGCCAATATGGGAAATGAGAAAACCAGGGCGCGAGAAATCGGCTCTCTGCAAGCGGTTATGCAACGTACCAACGTTGATTCCGGCCTGATTCTCACGCTTAACGAGGGAGAAACCATCGAACTTCCCGATTCCACTGGCACGATCCACGTACTCCCCTCCTGGAAATGGTCCCTCTACGAAGCGTGATGGGAAGGTCAGCGAGAATGCTGGAAAGGAGATATGGAAATGGATGATGCCATATCGGTGCCCCTAACGAGCTAGTCGATTCTTATCAGTGTGTAATGCGTGAGATGTGGGGATTGGGATGATTTTGGAGTTGGGGATGGACGGGGTTGTGGGTTGCAGTTAGAGTTGACGATTAGGGCGTTTGCGCCGAATATTTGGGGTTGATGACTGTATTCAAGAGAGGCTGACGAATGGTTTCGCCACATCATGTTGTGAAGATCGTGACTGCGCTGTCTGCGGTTGCGTTGACTGCTTCCGTTGCGGTTGCGCCGGCTTACGCATTGCAGGATATTGCGATTGAGGATTCTGTTGCGCAAAGCGGTTCCGTTACTGCAGATAATGGTGTTGTTATGCAGTCTGACGATCAGCCGGATGATCAGACGGGCGACCAGCAATCGCAAGACAGCATGCCCGACAATCCGAATGCGAAACTTCCGGATAACGTCAGTGACGAGATTTCCGACGATGCCACCGTGGTTTCGGAAGACCTGGCCGTCACCTCCGAAGGTGAGGTCAAGAACATCGAAACTGGCGAAATCGTGACCGATCCAACATTGGTCGGCACGAAAGATCAGCAGCCGGATCCGCTCGCCAAAACCAACGGCGAATCCTTCATTCCGGTCAGTGCGGAAGATGTCAAAAATGCTGTAGCCGACGCGAACGTACAGCTCTCCAAATTCGAAAGCAATGAATACGGCGCGCACTGGGGCACCTACAACAATTCGAAAGCTTTTTTCGACTACCAGAACAACCTGTTCGTGCAGCAAGCCAAAGGCGTGATCGACGTTTCCGGATGGCAAGGCGACATCGATTGGGCCAAAGCGAAAGCCGACGGCGTGGAAGGCGTGATCATCCGCCTCGGCTACGGCGAAGGCAACAATGCCGACAAGAAAGCGCAACGTAACATTTCCGAATGCAAGCGACTCGGCATCCCGTTCGGCATCTACTGGTATTCCTACGCGGACACTCCGGCGCTCGCCAAAGAAGAAGGTACCGACGTGGTCGCCAAACTCAAGCAATTCGGTGTGAATCCGAGCGACTTGGCGTACCCCGTGTACTACGACCTGGAAAAGTGGACCTGGGAAGGGCATCAGCCGCCCACCGACCCGAACGTGTACAACAATATCGTCAACAATTGGTACAGCGCACTACAGTCCGCCGGATACAAGAATCTTGGCGTTTACTCGTACACCAGCTACCTGCAAGGACCGCTGAAACATGCCGACATTTATGCCAAAACCACGTGGGTGGCGCAGTACGGCGCTCGCATGGGATTCGACTCATTCCCGACCAACAGTCGCGGATGGCAGTACACCAGCACCGGCAAGGTGGACGGCATCAGCGGCAATGTGGACATGAATGCGTTCGGGAATAAGGAGTATGTGAATGGCGGGAGTAGCAATAGCGCAACTTCCTATGAAGTTAAGGGCAATATGGGAGTTGAGTGGCGCTCGATTGGCGCGGAGAAAAGCGTTATTGGCAAACCAATTGCGAATGAAGTTTGCGATTGGACTCAGGGTAGGGTGAACTGCTATCAGAATTTCGAAAATGGTGCGATTTCCTGGACTCCGTCAACCGGTGCGCACTATACGACTGGTACAATACGCAAGGAATGGGCTCGTCGTAATTATGAGCATGGCGTCTTGGGGTATCCGATCGAAGACGAGAAGAAGTTGTTGAATGATTGGAAATATCAACGTTTCCAGAATGGCGATATCTGGTCTCGCGGAACGAAAGAGAGCCGCATTGTTCTGTACAACTTGCGTGATTCTTTCTATAAGAATGGCGGGTATTCGTCGTTGGGCGGTCCCGTGGCGGATGAGGAGAGCATGGGCCGTGGCTGGTGGCGCCAGCGTTTCCAGTATGGCGATGTGTGGAGCAAGGACGGCACGAATTATCGTTTCGTGATCAAGTTCGATCTGCGTGATTCGTGGAACCAGCATCGTGGTTTCTCCTGGTTGGGCGCGCCTGTGGCGAACGAGGAGAACATGGGCAACGGGTATTGGCGCCAGCGTTGCGAGAACGGTGATGTGTGGACCCGTAACGGGGCTTCCGAGAAGTACATCGTGATGCTGAATCTGCGTGATTCTTTCTATAAGAATGGCGGGTATTCGTCGTTGGGCGGTCCCGTGGCGGATGAGGAGAGCATGGGCCGTGGCTGGTGGCGCCAGCGTTTCCAGTATGGCGATGTGTGGAGCAAGGACGGCACGAATTATCGTTTCGTGATCAAGTTCGATCTGCGTGATTCGTGGAACCAGCATCGTGGTTTCTCCTGGTTGGGCGCGCCTGTGGCGAACGAGGAGAACATGGGCAACGGGTATTGGCGCCAGCGTTGCGAGAACGGTGATGTGTGGACCCGTAACGGGGCTTCCGAGAAGTACATCGTGATGCTGAATCTGCGAAAAGAATACTACGCTAAGGGTGGTTTCTCGAAACTTGGAGGACCGGTTTCGGAGGAACGTAACTTGGGCTCGATCTGGAGACAAGATTTCCAGAAAGGGTCGATTTACGCACATTAGAAATGGTGTTTCGACTCTGTAGTAGAGTTTGTTCCCGTAAAGAATTGATACCAGCTTTATGCAGGTAAGGATTATTTCATGATGGCTAAAAAATCCATTGTAATTATCGGCGGCGGTCCCGCTGGCTTGACTGCGGCTTACGAGCTTCTTAAGGATAACGGCTCCGAGCAGTATGAAGTCACTGTTCTTGAAGCTTCCGGCGAGTTTGGCGGTATTTCCCGTACTGTGCGCCACAACGGGAATCGTATGGATATCGGTGGTCATCGCTTCTTCTCGAAGGATGACCGTGTGATGAATTGGTGGAAGACCATTCTTCCTCTGCAGGGTGCTCCGTCTTACGACGACAAGAAGCTGAATCGTGCTCATGACATGGAGCCTGGCGGCCCTGATCCGGAGAAAATAGACGAAGTGATGCTGAAGCGTCACCGTGTTTCCCGTATTTACTGGCATGGCAAGTTCTTCGATTACCCTGTGAGCCTGAAACCGCAGACCCTGAAGAATATGGGCTTCATTCAGACCATGAAAGTGGGTTTCTCCTACCTGAAGTCCCTTATTCATAAGCTTCCGGAAGATAATCTGGAAAACTTCTATATCAATCGTTTTGGTAAAGCCCTCTACGGAATGTTCTTCGAAGGATATACGGAGAAGCTTTGGGGCCGTCACCCGTCTGTTATTTCCGCTGATTGGGGCTCGCAGCGTGTGAAGGGCATCAGCATTATGGCGGTGCTTAAGGATGCTTGGGGCAAGCTTGTTGGCAAAGAAAAGAAGGCTGGCGAGGGTGAGACCTCATTGATTGAAGAGTTCTGGTATCCGAAGTTCGGTCCGGGCCAGCTGTGGGAAACCGTCGCTAAGCATGATGAAGAGTTCGGTGCGCATATTATTAAGCATGCTGAAGTCGTGAAGATCAACGAAACGGCCGAAGGAAAGATCGCTTCTGTTGTTTATCGCGATAGCGAAGGGCATGAGCAGACTCTTGCGGGTGATGAGTTTATTTCCTCCATGCCTGTGAAGGATCTGGTTGATTCCATTGCAGCGGGAGACCAGGCTACGAAGCCGGTTCCGTCGGATATGAAGAAGATTGCCGATGGTCTTCCGTATCGTGATTTCGTGACGGTTGGTTTCCTTGTTGATCACCTGAATCTCAAGAATGAAACGGATATTCCGACCTTGGGCAATCCGCAAATCGTTCCGGACTGCTGGATTTATGTACAGGATACCAGCGTGAAGGTTGGACGTATTCAGGTGTTCAACAACTGGAGTCCGTATCTGGTTCAGGATGTCGACAACAAGGTCTGGATTGGTCTGGAGTATTTCTGCAATGAAGGCGATGCTTTCTGGGAAATGACAGATCAGGAGTGCATTGATTTCGCGGCTGATGAGCTTGTGAAGATGGGAATTATCGCATCAAAGAACGATATTCAGGATTCTCATCGTGAACGTGTGAAGAAGGCATATCCTGCTTACTTTGATACCTGGTATCAGATCGATGATCTGGTGAAGTGGCTGGATTCCTTCGGAAACCTGTATTGCGTTGGACGTAATGGCCAGCACCGCTACAACAATATGGATCATTCCATGGCTACTGCTTTTGAAGCAGTCGATAACATCAAGAGTGGTCGTGGAGATAAAAAGAACGTCTGGAATGTGAATACCGACAAAGAGTATCACGAAGAGAAGTAAAAAGTAGAGTGGCGCATAGTGGGTGATGTACCTCTATGCGTCACTCTATTTTAAGAGAGAATGAAATGAGAAAATTTTGGAAAAACATGTTGTTAGTTTCCGAAGGAAAATGATTTTTTCAAGTCTTTTTTCTTTACTGTTCTCCTTTTTAATGGTATTAGGATACTCTTTTTCTAAAACGCATAGTTTTCAGTTTTTTGATAGCTGTAAATCGTTTATCTCATTCTGCGTTATCTCGTTAATAGCATTTGGGATTATGTACGCGGTTCTTTCTCGTATGAGCGTGCCTAAAGAATCGGAATTGTCGAAGAACTGCAGGAAAGTACGTTACCCATTTTTTTCTGCTTGGGTACTGATTATTGTTGCTTGGATTCCTTATTATGCGTTATTTGCGCCGGGACTAGGGTTTTATGATAGTCTCTGGCAGCTGTCGCAGTTTTATGGCTATACTTCATATAATTCTCAGCACCCTGTCTTGGCAACTCTTGTTATTGGTGTTTTATTTTCAATTGGGAAACCGTTGGGAGCAAATTCCCAGTTCTTTATCTACACGAGTATTCAAGTACTGCTTGTTTCCGCTGTTCTAGCGTTTATAGCATGGTTTGTATATCAGCGTCTGCTTGTTGCAGAAGGTGAAGAGGGGATTAATCGAGTCTTTTGCTTGTGGTGTGTGCTTGTTGGTTTTTCCGCGCTGAACCCGCTTTTCCCGCTGTACTCATTGTCTGTTTTAAAAGATGTACCTTATGCTGCCGCGATTGCGGTGATGACGGTTTTACTCGTGGAAGTGATCGGTGACAAGAAAGTGATAAATGAAAGGACGTTTGTCGTCCTCTTTTCTTGTGCCTTTATGGTGATGAGTGTCTTCCGCAATGAAGGTTTGATTATTGCGATTGCATGTGCCGCTCTTGTTTCTTTTGTTCAGGTGAAAGATAAAAAGAAATTATACACTTTTCTTTCCGTGGGCTTGGTTGGTGTCGTTGCTGTTGCGTCATTGATGAGCTCGGCATTGATTAATCCGCAGAAGGGGAGTCGTATTGAAATGTTAACGATTCCTGTTCAGCAGATTTCGAGGGAGGTTCGGGATAATCCATCTTCGTTTACGGCTGATGAAAAGAAAAAGTTAAACGAGATGCTTGTAGATGATGCGCTATGGAGTGATCTTGGTGCTAAATATTCGCCCGAACTCGTTGATCCTGTGAAAGTTCTTTTCAGAAAAGATTTTTCGTTGAGAGCATTTCTGAAGGTATGGGGCCGTCATCTTGTTATACATCCAGATACCTATCTGTCGGCGACATTTTCTGGAACATTTGGTTTCTTCTACCCATGTAGGGCAAGTATTGGACAAGGCTCTGTATATGACAGTTTCCAATGGATGAATTCTCAGACAGTTAGTGGGTGGAAACAGTATATGGGTGTTCCGGATGAAGAATTGTATCCGACATATTTAGGGGAAACGGAAAATCTGCGTGAGAAATTCTTGCAGTCATTTGCGAAGCTGTATAAAATCCCGGTCGTTAATCTGATTGTAAAACCAGGAACATATTTTTGGATTGGGTGTCTTGCTATATGTTTAGCTTGCTTTAAGCGCAATTATAAGCTATTGATTGCAATGGTTCCTTGTGTTCTGGTTTTCTGCGTATGTCTGTTGTCTCCCGTGAATGAGAGCGCAAGATATGCTCTTCCTCTAGTTTTTTCGGCACCAGTACTTTTGATTATTTCCGCGTGTATGCCCTTTAATAGGTTGGAAAACGGTAGTGGAAAGTAAGGTCTATATTTGATTGTGTCGAGCAGAGCGACATGACAACTATTCAGAAACCAAATAACAGATGAAGACAGAGAAAAACAGAGAATCCGGGCTGGAGCTTCTCCGGATAATTGCAATCATTCTTATTGTTTCTCATCATTTAGTTGTTCATTGTCCCTTTGATTTGTGGGCAGAACCTTTTTGTCTGAAACGTCTCTTTTTCCAGTTTCTCTACAGGGCGTCAGGAAAGATTGGAATCGCTTTATTCCTTCTTATCACCGTTTGGTTCCTTGCCGATAAGGAAATATCGCTTCGACAGGCTGCGAAAAAAATTTGGTCGCTGTGGAGCATCCTGTTTTTCTGGAATCTGAGTTCTTTGGTGTTGCAGTTTATTATTGATCCGACTTCTGTAATTGCCTCGACATGGCTTGACCTTTTGTTCCCGCTTACTCGAAATGAGTGGTGGTATGTAAGCAGTTACTCGGTTTTCATGCTTCTGCTGCCTTTTGTGCGAACGTCTTTACAGAAGATGGGCAAAAGGCCTCACCTGCAATTATGTATTTTAATGATTGTCTTGTGGGGACTTTTAAGGTTTGTTCCCGGGGCGAATCTAGGTATGGGGCTTAATTTTGTTGGTTTCTGTTATGTTTTCACGTTACTTGCTTACTATAAGTGGTATTCATTGAGGCTATCTCGGTTCACTTTAAACGTTGCGGGTTTGCTGGGGCTGTTCGCTATTGTGATTTGGAATGCTATCTTGTCGGCGGTATGGGTCGGAGATTCGGACAATCTTCCCATCTATCTTGAACCGGTTCAGGACGAATGGTCGATTCCTATTCTCGCGGTAAGTTTTGCCTTGTTTGGTCTTTTTCGTGGGATGCATTTCCATTCAAAGATAGTGAATCATATTGCTTCGGCATCATTTGGTGTTTATCTGATTACTGAGCAGCCGTTTATTCGTAAGCAGCTATGGTTCAATTGGGTCAACCTGTCTGTTTTTTATAACGACAAATACGCGATTTTGCTGTCTGTGTTGTCGATATTCGTTGTTTTTTGTGTTGCGACTGTGTTGGAGCTCGTGCGAAAGAGTTTGTATAGGGTTGCTGTGGATCGGTTGTGGACGAAGCTCTTCGATAGAGTATGGCCGAAAAAATCTAGTGACGGATATTGGAACGCCTTTGCTGTTCTTTAGCCGAAAGCAGTCTTCCTTCGCTCAGAATTCGAAATCTGGTCAATGAAGTGTTTAGTGTGCTTTTGACTAAGAGGGAAAGTACTATTGCACATATGGCTGAAGAGACGTTTACTCCTAAGAACATCATCGTGACCGGTGGCTGTGGTTTCATCGGGTCGAATTTCGTACATTACGTGGTCGACCATCACCCGGACGTGCACGTGACCGTGTTGGACGCTTTGACTTATGCGGGCAACATCGAGAACATCGCGGGCCTTCCCGAGGACCGTGTCGAGTTCGTGCATGGCAACATCTGCGACGCCGAGCTGCTCGACAAGATCGTGCCGGGCCACGACGCGATCGTGCACTACGCGGCCGAGTCCCATAACGACAATTCGATCGCGGACCCGGAACCGTTCCTGAAGACGAACGTGGAAGGCACGTTCCGTCTGCTCGAGGCCGTGCGCAGGTACGGCATCCGCTACCACCACGTGAGCACGGACGAGGTGTACGGCGACCTCGCCCTGGACGATCCGGCCAAGTTCACGGAGTCCACCCCGTACCATCCGTCCAGCCCGTACTCGAGCACGAAGGCCGCGTCCGACATGCTGGTGCGCGCGTGGACCCGCACGTACGGCCTGAGGACCACGATTTCCAACTGCTCGAACAACTACGGCCCGTACCAGCATGTGGAGAAGTTCATCCCCCGCCAGATCACGAACATCCTCGAGGGCGAGAGACCGAAGCTGTACGGCAAGGGCGAGAACGTACGCGACTGGATCCACACCGAGGACCATTCCAGCGGCGTGTGGACGATCCTGACCAAGGGCAGGATCGGCGAGACCTACCTGATCGGCGCGGACGGCGAGAGGAACAACATCACCGTGCTTCGCATGATTCTGAAGATGATGGGACAGAGCGAGGACGCGTTCGACTGGGTGAAGGACCGTCCGGGCCACGACCGTCGATACGCGATCGATTCCACGAAGCTCAGGACCGAACTGGGTTGGACGCCCACGCACACGGACTTCGAGTCCGGCCTGAAACAGACCATCGACTGGTACACGGACAACCGCTCCTGGTGGGAGCCGGCCAAGGCCGCCACTGAAGCCAGGTACAAGCAGCAGGGCCAGTAAGACACATACGAGAACGGTCACACCCCAAAGGGCGTGGTCCCATGATGATTCCCATCTACGGCAAAGGATTTACGAGGGTATGGATTTCGAGAAGGATTTGAGGGTCGAGGAGACGAACGTTCCGGGACTGCTGGTGTTCGACCTGCCGGTGCACGGCGACAACCGTGGCTGGTTCAAGGAGAACTGGCAGCGGGCGAAGATGACCGAGCTCGGCCTGCCGGATTTCGGTCCGGTGCAGAACAACATCAGCTTCAATGCGAAGAAGGGCGTGACGCGAGGCATCCACGCGGAACCGTGGGACAAGTACATCTCGATCGCCACGGGCTCCGTGTTCGGCGCGTGGGTGGACCTGCGTCCGGGCGAATCCTTCGGCCAGGTGTACACGACCGTATTGGATCCGTCGAAGGCGATCTACGTGCCTCGTGGCGTGGGCAACAGCTTCCAGGCGTTGGAGGACGGCACCGCGTACACGTATCTCGTGAACGCGCATTGGAGCCTCGAGCAGAAGAAGACCTACACCTTCGTGAACCTCGCCGACCCGGAGCTGAACATCCAGTGGCCGATCCCGCTGGAGGAGTCCGAACGCAGCGAGGCCGACCTGCACCATCCGATGCTCAGGGACGCCAAGCCCATGGCCCCGCGCCGCACGATGGTCACCGGCTGCAACGGCCAGCTCGGCCACGCGATCCGCGACTACGTGGAGGAGCACGGCCTCGAGGGCTTCGAGTTCAACGACATCGACACGTTCGACTTCTCCGACCCGGCACAGTACGGCCGGTTCGACTGGAGCCTGTACGGCACGGTCATCAACGCGGGCGCGTACACCGCGGTCGACAAGGCCGAGACCCCGGAGGGGCGCGTGCTGGCGTGGAAGGCGAACGCGCAGGGACCCGCCCTGCTGGCGCGCGTGTGCGCGGAGCACAACATCACCCTGGTGCACGTGTCGAGCGATTACGTGTTCGACGGGACCGCCGAATTGCATGACGAGGAGGAGGCGTTCGCGCCGTTGGGCGTGTACGGCCAGTCGAAGGCCGCCGGGGACATCGCGGTCGCGAATTGCCCGCGTCATTATATCCTGCGTTCGAGCTGGGTGATCGGCGAGGGTCATAACTTCGTAAAGACCATGATGATGCTGTCCAACCGCGTCGCCGACCCCGGGGACGGTCTGAACGAGGTGACCGTGGTGGACGACCAGTACGGGCGCCTCACGTTCACTTCGGATATGGCGGACGCGATCTTCCACCTGTTGGATTCCGGTGCCGGGTACGGCACGTACGATCTGACCGGTTCCGGCAGGGTGGAGAGCTGGGCCGGCATCGCCAAGGCGGTGTTCGATCTGACGAACGGCAACGGGGACAGGGTACGCCCGATCTCGACCGAAGAGTACTTCCGGAACGCGAAGGATCCGGTCAGCCCGCGCCCGACCCATTCCGCCCTAGACTTGGGGAAGATCGAGGCGACGGGATATTCGGCTCCGGACTGGGAGGAGTTGCTAAAGGCATACGTCGCCAAGGAACTGACCAAGTAATCCACGGGGAAGAAACTTCCTGATAATGCGATGAAACCGCGCAGACTCATCTGCGCGGTTTTTCAATATTGGATTGACCTACTAAGCTAGAAACGCTTATCGATCAGAGACACGTCAGAAAGCAGGACGATTATGAAGGGCATCATCCTTGCCGGTGGTTCCGGTACCCGCTTGTATCCGTTGACCACGGTCACGTCGAAGCAGCTGTTGCCGGTGTATGACAAGCCGATGATTTACTATCCGCTGAGCGTGCTGATGATGGCGGGCATTCGCGACATCCTGATTATCAGCACACCGCATGATCTGCCTAATTTCGAGCGTTTGCTGGGCGATGGAAGCCAGTATGGCGTGACTTTCTCCTACAAGGTCCAGCCGAGCCCGGACGGGCTGGCACAGGCGTTCCTGCTGGGTGAGGAGTTCATCGACGGCGAGCCGTGCGCGCTTGTGTTGGGTGATAACATCTTTTATGGCAACGGGTTGGGGCGTACCCTGCGCAAGGCTGTCGCAGTGGAGCATGGTGCTACAGTGTTCGGCTATTACGTGGATGATCCGGAACGCTACGGCGTGGTCGAGTTCGACGAGAACAAGAAGGCTATCTCTATCGTAGAGAAGCCGGAACACCCGGCATCCAACTATGCGGTGACCGGCCTGTATTTCTATGACGAGCGTGTGGTCGAATTCGCCAAGCAGATCAAGCCGAGCGCACGCGGTGAATTGGAGATTACTGACCTCAATAGGATGTATCTTGAGGATGGCTCTTTGAATGTGCAAACGTTAGGTCGTGGTTATGCATGGCTGGACACGGGCACGATGGATAGCCTGTTTGAGGCTGGCGAGTTTGTGCGTACGGTTCAGAGAGCGCAAGGTCTGCCGATCGCAGTGGCTGAGGAAATTGCATTCGAGAATGGTTGGATTACTCGAGAGCAGCTGATGGCAGCCGCCGAGAAATACGGCAAAAGCCCATATGGTAAGCATCTCAAGGATGTCGCTGAAGATAAAATCATTCTCAAGTCAAAGAAAGATTAGAAACTGTGGTCCTTTATTTTAGAAAGACTTCGGTAAGCTGATGATCAGTGTCTGAGTTCAATTACGATTTGGAGGAAGTTTGAACCTGTTTAGCAAGCGTAACCGTGTGCTTCTTCGCGAGCTCACCGTTACAGATTTTAAATTACGTTATCAGCAATCTGCTTTAGGATATTTGTGGTCTATCCTGAAGCCTCTGATGCTATTTGCGGTTATGTATATAGTGTTCGCAAAGTTTCTGGCGATGGGAGGGGATATCCCTAACTACGCTGTGTATCTTTTGGCTGGCATTTCTTTTTGGACTTTTTTTGCGGAGGCCACAACACAGGGCTTGCAGGCGATTGTCTCGCGTGGAGATTTGATTAGGAAAATCAATTTCCCTAAATACATCATTGTTCTGTCAGGAACAATCTCTGCGTTGATTAATCTTTTCTTCAACTTGATTGTGGTCTTTGTCTTTGCCTTGTTGACAGGGGTTCAGTTTCGCTGGACAGTGTTACTTTTGCCATTGAACATTCTTGAGATGTATCTGTTGGCATTAGGCATAGGTCTCTTTTTAGGATCTCTTTTCGTGAAGTATCGTGATGTTGGGTATCTTTGGGAAGTGGCTTTGCAGCTGTTCTTCTACGCGACCCCGATTATTTATCCGATAACGATGGTGAGTGCTACGCATCCTTTCATGGCAAAATTAATGATGTTGAGTCCTATGGCTCAGATAATTCAAGACATCCGGTATAACCTAGTTACAGACTACACGCAGACGCTTTGGTCGATGTGGAACAATCCGCTTATTGGCCTGGTTCCGCTGTCGCTTGTTGTGATAGTACTGGCAATCGGTTCTTGGTACTTTAACAAGAGCTCCAAGCAATTCGCTGAGGTGATGTAAGTGGTAGCGATGAATGACGATATTGCGATTGAAGTCAAAGATGTTTCCAAAAGCTTCAAGTTGCCGCTTGAGAAGGCCTCTAGTCTGAAACAAGCGATCTTTAACGCTGTAAGTGGGAAAAAGGGGTATGAAGAACATCAGGTTTTACGTGATATTTCCTTTAAAATCAACAAGGGAGATTTTATTGGAATTGTAGGACGTAATGGCAGCGGAAAGAGTACGTTGCTGAAGTTGATGGCGCAAATATACTATCCTGATTCTGGAAGCATCAACATTAACGGCGTTTTGGTGCCATTTATTGAATTGGGCGTTGGCTTTAGCCCTGAACTAACCGGACATGATAACGTTTATCTCAACGGAGCCCTGATGGGTTTTTCAACCAAAGAGATTGACGCAATGTATGACGATATCGTTGATTTTGCCGAACTTGGTCAATTTATGGAACAGAAGATCAAGAATTACTCCAGCGGCATGCTTGTCCGTTTGGCGTTCTCTATGGCTATTCGTGCTCAGTCCGATATCCTCCTGCTAGATGAGATCTTGGCAGTTGGAGATGAGGCTTTTCAGCGTAAATGTTATGCGTATTTTGCTAAATTGCGTCGCGAGAAAAAGACCGTTGTACTTGTTACTCATTCCATGGACTCGGTGCAACGTTTCTGTAATCGCGCTATTTTGATTCATGATGGTGATCTTAAAATTGACGGTACTCCTTTGGAAGTCGCGCAAGCATATCAAGAGTTGAATAGTCAGCGTCTTGATCTCGCTAACCTTGAATCTCAATTTTCTGGTGGCGACACTGAGATGTCGATCTCCGAGAAAGAGGAGGAAACTCGTCAACGAAGGGAGAATGTTGATTTCAAAATATCCCATGAGATTACTGACAGCGAGCTTATCTTTAATCTAGATATCCTCCCGAAGAGAAATTTAGAAGATGCGGTTTTGACTTTTGTTATTAATAGCGAGGTCGGAGAGATTGTTTTCCGTGTCGCCAGCGATGATAAGAACGTTAATCAGAAAATCGTGTTTTCCGAGGGGAAAAATATGCATCTACGCCTTTCTGTAGATAACATTTTTCCTAACGGCATTTTTTCAGTGCAAGTAGCAGTGAAAAAGGAAGATAGAAGCGAAAACTATTTAATGGCAAACAATGCATTGTTGTTCGAGGTTCATGCTCCTGTCGACGTGAGCCAGAATTGGAAGCCTGACTTCGATTTCGTTCTGTCTCCAATGGAGGGATAATATGAAATACGGCCTTTTCAAATATGAGACCGAGAACATCGGGGATGAAATTCAGAGCATAGCGGCAAGGCGTTTTTTGCCATCGGTGGATACTTATATAGACCGAGACAGGCTGGGTGAATACTGTCCTGATGAGGAGACAAAAATAATCACTAATGGGTGGTTTATGCATGCGCCGTACCAGTGGCCTCCGAAGTCCAATAAAGTGATTCCCCTTACTGTGTCAATGTATATTGATCAGGCTGACTCTAAGGTTCTTGATACTTTTTTTAACGATACGAGCATTCATTATCTTAATGACCATGGTCCTGTAGGAGCGAGAGACCTTTCAACGTTGGAGCTTTTGCAGAAACATGGGGTTGAGTCTTATTTTTCAGGTTGCATGACTTTAACTCTGCAAAGGGACCCGGGTATTCCCAAAGGCGACTTTGTCTTAGCGGTGGATGTTCCTCAGCCTGTTGTGGAGATGGTTCAGGGTCATACTAACCGCTCAGTCATACAGGCATCTCCGTATTTTGATGCAGATATGAGTCAAGACGATCGTCTTCAGTTAGCTGAATATTTCTTGTATTTGTATCAATCGGCTTCTGCTGTCATTTCTACGAGGCTGCATGCCATGCTTCCGGCACTTGCACTTGAAACGCCGGTCTTTTTAGTCAAGGATCGGAATAAATACGATGAAAAAAGGTATGCCGGATTAGCTGAGCTGGTAAACAGTGCGACTGATGAAGAATATCTTAATGATTATTCACTTTTTGACGTTGATACACCGAAGGAAAATCCTAAATCGTATCTAAAAATACGTGAACAACTAATTAAAAGAGTCACTGATTTCACGGGTTATGATAGTGGCAGCTCTTTTCGAACGGTTGATTTTTCTCATATCGCAGATAATGAATCGTATATAAGGCTTTTTACAAGAGGTTTTCATTCCCTGAATCGTGCACTTCTTTTGGAAGGTGATAAAGAGTGGCTCCAGGAGCAGTGTGATGATTTGCGCAGAATTCAGCAGCATCTTGATGAGGAACTTCAGGACGCTCGAAAAATGCAGAAAGATCTTTCTCTTCAGAATGATATTTTGCGTAAACGCATAGAGACAATGGAAAAATCTAGTTCTTGGAGGATAGGTAGGACGATTACTGCTCCTGGACGTAAGCTGAAAGATATGATCAAGGGGAACCAGAAGTGAAATATATCAGCGTTTTTTTTCAATACCTTCGGTCTAACGGAGTTAAGGTCACTTTTGAGCGGTGCATTTCTTTTATAAAACGTAAGCTGAAGCGTTCTCATGCGGTGCAAAGCGTTATTTCGAAGCGCCCTATTGACGTTATGACATCCGTGGAGGATGTCGTCAAAGCTGATTTTGTTGCTGAGCCGTATGTTGCGCCTAAGAAGGTTGATAAGGCAAAGTTAAATATTGGATGGGTTCTTTCGCCCATCAGCATTGGTAGTGGCGGTCAGCACACAATCGCTCGTTTTGCGAAATCGTTGCAAGAGCGCGGACATAATGTCACCTTTTTCATCTACGAGAGCATCTCACAACAGCCAGCTGATTATTCTCACCAGTTGTTGAAAGAACATTTTGATATTGATGTTCGTTGTCTGCCTATGAGTCAGGCTGACAAAGAAGACATCGATGTCCTGTTCGCGACGGGATGGGAAACCGCTTATCCTGTTTTCAATATGAAGAATCCTGCCCATAAAATGTATTTCGTTCAGGATTTCGAGCCGCTCTTTTACGGAATGGGCTCTAAAGCGGTGTTAGCTGAGAACACTTATCGTTTTGGTTTTTACGGTATTACAGCTGGGCGTTGGCTGACGAAAAAAGTCGGAGAATACGGTATGAAAGCTGATTTTTTCGACTTCGGCGCAGATCTAGATATTTATCGTCCTACTGGAAAAACTTCAAAAAAGAAGCAGATTTGTTTCTATGCAAGACCTGTGACTGAGAGACGCGCCTTTGAAATTGGCGTCTTGACTTTGGCGAAGTTCCACCAAATACATCCTGACTACAATATCGTTTTCTTTGGTTGGGATGTATCTGATTATGACATTCCATTCCCGTACGAAAATCGAGGAATCGTCAGTCCTGTGGAGCTTTCTTCGATTTACCATGACTCTCAGGCATGTTTGGTGCTTTCTTTGACGAACGCATCGCTTCTTCCTCTTGAACTGCTTGCTGCAGGATGTGTTCCTGTAATGAACGATGGAGAGAACAATCGTTTGGTAATTGGTGAGAATTCAGATATTGTCTACACTCTGGACTCGCCAATCGAATTGGCCAAAGGATTGGATGAAGTTGTCTCTGACCCTGACATTGAAGCAAGATGCCAACGCATTTCTAAGAGCGCGGAAAGCTCATCATGGGATGCATCATATGAGAAGTTTGCGAAAATTATCATGCGAGAGGTGACTACTGCCAGCCATGAGCGAGATTAAAGCCACTGTTTTCATTCCTACTTATTATGGTGAAGACAATCTTGATGAGCTTTTTGGAAGCCTAATTAAGCAAAAGACAAATTTCGAATACGAGATTCTTGTCATTGATACGAGCTCAAAAGATCGTACTCCTGAAATAATTAAAGCCTGGTTGCCCAAGTTTAAGCATTTTCGGTATGAAACCATTGCAAAGCCTGATTTCTCACACGGAAGGGTACGTCAGCAGGCGGCTCAAATGGCTCAGGGCGAGTATGTTGTGTATCTGACTCAAGATGCAACGCCTGCTCATGATCGGTGGCTGTACGAGATTATTCAGCCGATGGAACGGTTCCCGATGGTTGCCGGTGTCATGGGCAAGCAAGATCCTCGTCCTAATGCTCTTCCCCTGCTGAAAGAGGAGATAATACGGACCTTTAAGCAGTTTGGTCCAGACTTCGGAACGACGCTTTTCTATGAGGATGACTTTATCGACTCTCAACAAATTTTTGATCTAGTTACATTCTATTCAGACGTTAATTCGGCGGCTCGTAAGTCTGTGCTCCTTGGAGACGTTCCATACCAGGACGTGCCGTATGCTGAAGATCAGAAGTTTGGCGAGGATCTCGTCAAGCACGGTTATGTTAAAGCTTATGCGCCAAGAGCTAATGTGTGGCATACTAATGAGATCAAATTACGTGATTACAAGAAACGTATGTTTGATGAGATTGTCGGCGTACGACGTGTTGGCAAAACAATGGACCCAATTTCCATGCCATTCGTCATTAAACAGATGATTCGTGCCTATACGTTAGGCTCAAAGTTCATCCTGCAAGATCATCAATATTCATGGAAACGCAAATTGTATTGGCTGGTAGTCAATCCACTTTTTGTCGCTGAGAAATGGAAAGGCGTGCGGGCAGCTATTGCTGTTGATTTAAACGATCAAGCGACAATCGATGCAAATTCTTTGGAAAAGCAGCAAGAGAAATAGTAAACGTGCGGCATTAAGTTGCCGCACGTTTACTATTTCATATTCTTAATTTTCGCATCGTATATTCTTTTTTCTATCAGTCTCATCCGCTTAAGCGAATTGCAAATCATTCTATCTTTAAGAGAAAGAGACTTGATTAGATTTGAAACTTGCAATTGGTCAATTCTAAACTGTTGCTTTTCAGTAGAACTCTTCGCAGCCTTTCCCTCATCTTTAAGATTGCCCGTAAGAGTGTAGTAGCTTCGCGCTGGTATAACACTATTCTCTTGACACAGAATGAAGTTTTTCTTAGCTGCGACGATGTGATCATGATAGAACGAGGCACTACGCATCTTATGTGTAACAGAGTCAGGCCTCTGCAACCAGTAGTACAGGGTTGCATCAACGTCAACTACCGTTTCCATCCGAAGATATAACTCTCCGGCTATTGCAGTGTCCTGAGCGTAAATACCCTCGGGAAACCGAACTCCATCCCATACTTTTCGTGCATACAAACGGCACCAATTCGCCTCATTAAAATAACGAGCTTCAGTGTTTTTGCCAGCCATCTTTCCTAGAACGCGAAATAGCTTGCTGAAAACAGTTTGATATGACTGCAGAGGATTGCTAAAAGATGTTGTTTTGCCTGTAAGAGCTGTGCCATTTGAAGCTTTCGTTTTGATTTCTTGGATCTGCGAAATGCCAAACTGTTGCCAACGGGCTTTGCTCATATCAGCATGATTGGAGACTAACGCATGAAATAAAATTTCAATATTGTCTCGTGCCATTATGTCATCATTATCAATAAAAGCGATGTAATCACCTTTCGCCAAATCCAGTCCAGCATTCTGAGCTTTGGCAATACCTCCATTTTCTTGGTGTCTTACAATAATTCTGTTGTCGGTAGAAGCATATAAATCACAAATTTGCGGCGAAGAATCAGTGGAACCATCGTCGATAAGAATAATCTGGAGATTGCTCCAAGACTGGTTTTTGACTGAGTCGAGACAAAATGGCAGATATTGTTCTGCATTATAAACGGGGATAATGATTGAAACGAGTGGCGTCTTATCCATTGTTTCCTTCTATCGTGTTGTCTTCGGACTCAAAGCTTTCTTCAGTCTACACTCATGAAGTCGCTTTCTTTTAGATAGTTCTTTCCGGAGGTCTGATCGTACTGTACAAGCTTGTAGTCTGCTAGTAGTTGCTTTTGCGTCTTGCTCATGCTGGTAGAATCAGTCACTGTGCCGTCGGATTGAAGATAAGTTGCTGTTCCGAGCCCGATTCCGCCCCTATTCGAGATGACACGGCTAATCGCAGGTATTTCCTCGTGGAGTTTAGTTAGCAAAGCTAGGTATGGCGAAATTTTTGCATTCATATGCTCAGCTGCGGATGACATGAAATAATTAGATGAAGAAAAAGCTGCTTCAGAGTCGTCAAGCTTAACATTTGCAGATGGTGACGCATCGTTTGACCAAATGAAATAATCGGTTTCATGAAGTAGGAACGAATCGTCCGGATTTTGTTCTTCTTTTAAATAGATGCCTGGAAGATGATCTCCATAGAAAATGACTGTAATAGGCTTGTTGATCTGGTTCAACTGGCTGAGGAAGTCAAGTGTTGCTTGATCCGTGTATTTCAGGCCCGTAGAAAAAACGTTAATCGCACTATGCTCATCGTCAGGTGTGTCATCGGTAACAGAAGATTGGAGGACGTCTTCCGCTTCATAGTAGTTGCTGTAAGGCATGTGGTTTTGCATAGTGACGACTTGCAGAAATTCTGGATTCTTTTGATTCTTGATCAAATCCAAAACATCTTGATAGGTGGAGGAATCACTCACATATGGTGATTCTCCTATTTTTTCGGTATGCTCGACAGGGGTTGCGCTGTCGAGAGAATAAAGGTGCGAGAAACCAAACTTTTTATAATTTGTGTTTCTTAGATACATGCTTTGATAGTAAGGGTGCACTGCCTCGGAACCGGATTCTCCATATTTCTGTGTCCAGATCTGATTAAACGAATATGGGTTAGATTGAGTCGGTACGAGTTGCTGATAAGGAACAATCATTGAATCGCTAAAATTCGCCAAAGAAAGACCTGTGAGAGCTTGGTATTCAATGTTGGCGGTTCCACCTCCATAACCAGGCGAAAGCATGGTGCCGGATGTAGTGGTTCCCATGATATTTCGAATATTCGGAATGGGATCTTCATCAAAAGTAATATCAGGGAGTCTGGTGGGGTCGGCAAATGTTTCTGACAGTATCATGATGGCAGTGCTGTCGGTCAATTGCTGTGTTCGGGACTTATTTATGGAATTTGCAAGCTTTGAATATTTCTTTGAAATTGCCTGCATTTTCTGTTTTGAATAACCTTCAGGTTTATCCATCGTGGGAGCCTTTGTCAGGCTTAAGAAGGTCGTCGCAGGACCGTTATTTCGGGCATCTTCTGCTGCGTCGAAAAGTGTGGGCGTATAACCTTGTTTGGCTGCCCACATATTTGACCATGACCCACCAGTTCCTAAGTTTGTTGCATAGGATGCCAGGATGACTACACTAACCACGGCGGCGAGGGCTCGGCTGAATGTGCCGACGGTGTTTTTCGCACTGGCGAATGGTTTGCGCCATGAACAGTAGATAAAGCATTTACGTCTATCGAGTAGGAAGAGCAACAAACAGATAGCAATTATCCAAATGACGACTGTGACGGCATTTTCGACGAATTGCTGTGAATTGTCAGGAATAAATGAAGCAATATTGCCGGCGTCTCCTCCAGATATAAAAGTAAAATCCGCTGGAATGATTGGTTCATTACGTAATTGTATTTTTATGCTGTTTGCTACGCCAAAAGCTGTTATAGCTGTTCCGAAAAGAAGTGTCGCAATCCAGAATCTGTTGGTGACAAAAATGAGTGCGAGATAAATAAGACCGAGCCCGACAAAATTAACCAAAAAGAGAGATTTCTGCTCAAGCCACATTTGACTGACGAATTTGGTGACTTGCCCTGCGACGCTGTTCAGAATTTTGGTTGTCTGATCAACTTCATCGCCTTTATCGTACGTTGGTTCGCTATACATTCCCCACTGAAGGAAGATGACCTCGGCAGAAGTCAATAGGGTGAACACGATGGCGTAGAACGCATAGGAGAACCTCATGCGCTTCTTCCACGGGCCATATGCTTTTCTAAAGAATTTGATGATGAGTTGAACGGCTTTGAAATTAATAAAAGTATGCCATGCGTTTTTTACTGCTGTGGCAGCGGTGTGGATGGCGTGACCGGTAACTTTGGTTGCTTTTACAGCCGTGTGCCCTGCGGTGGAAAGCGTTTTTGCCGTAGTATGTGCGGCTCGTTTGCAAACCGAGATGACCTGATTCAAAGGCTGCTCAGCGGGTTGATGGGGCTGGAGCTCAGAAGAAGCGATTTGTTCGTTATTGTCTATTTCGGCTTTACTGACGGATCCACTGGAAGCCATCTCCGGTAAACAGGGCAGGGTGCCAGCGCCTGAAATAAAGATGCTTGTGTTATCGGAGATGGCGTGAATTGCTGATTTCTGCGTATACAGTTTTGAACCGTGGTGGCCTGAAAGGGCGGATGGGGCGCAAGCGTTGCTGTCTTCGTCATTCGCAAGAGGGCGATATGTTCCACCCGCAATCGGCTGCTTAGTAAGTTTTACGTATGAAGGTGCACAAGCGTGACGGTCAGGCGAAAAAATAGGCATCGTCGCATCCTTCAACAAGATAGCCCCTTATAATTAGGGGCTCTGTACAATTAAACCGGATACATTTTAGTGTTCAGCTGTGGACGAACGGGTATCTCGTAGATATTTCCGGTCAGCCTTCCAAATCTGCCATATATGAGGTAGGTGTGAAATTGCTCCATGAACTATGCAACCCTGCCGGTACCCTGAAATGGTGAGTAGTGAGTTTTTCAAGCCGCGCAACATCATCGTGACCGGCGGATGTGGGTTTATCGGAGCCAATTTCGTGCGCTATGTGGCACGTAACCATCCTGACGTGCACATAACCGTGCTCGACAAGCTGACGTATGCCGGAAATCCGCAGAATATCGCCGGTCTTCCGCAATCCCAAGTCGAACTTGTGCAAGGTGATATTTGCGATGCTGCGTTACTGGAACGTATCGTGCCTGGTCATGACTCGATCGTGCATTTCGCGGCTGAATCGCACAACGACAATTCCATCGCCAATCCTGAACCTTTCATCACAACAAACGTGGAAGGCACGTTCCATTTGCTTGAAGCCGCCCGTAAGCATGACGTGCGATTCCACCACATCAGCACCGACGAAGTGTACGGCGACCTCGCGCTCGACGATCCATGCAAATTCACCGAAAGCACGCCGTATAAGCCGTCTAGCCCATACAGTGCGTCGAAAGCGGCATCCGACCAGCTGGTGCGCGCGTGGGTTCGCACGTACGGGCTTCGCGCCACGATCTCCAACTGTTCCAACAATTACGGGCCGTACCAGCATGTGGAAAAATTCATTCCACGCCAGATCACTTCCATCATGGAGGGCGTGCGGCCGAAACTGTATGGCACAGGCGAGAACGTGCGCGACTGGATCCATACGGAAGACCACTCTTCTGCGGTGTGGGAGATTCTTACACGCGGGCGGATCGGCGAAACATACCTGATCGGCGCGGATGGCGAAATGAGCAATATTGCCGTGATGCGTATGATTCTGCGGCTTATGGGATGTGCCGAAGATGCGTTCGACTGGGTGCGTGACCGCCCCGGGCATGATCGGCGTTACGCGATTGACTCCAGCAAGCTGCGTACCGAACTTGGATGGAAGCCTGTGCGCACCGATTTCGAAGCCGGTTTGCAAGCGACCATCGCTTGGTATGCTGCCAACCGCGCCTGGTGGGAGCCCGCCAAAGCCGCCACCGAAGCCCGCTACCGCGCCCAAGGCCAGTAAAGCGCGTCGGACGGGAGCGTTTGTGACGGTGCGTCATGGTGGATGCGACGCAGCTTGGCAACTGGGTTCGGCAAGTGGCGATTGGGAAATAACGTGTTGCAAGTAGCTGACTTCGTCAGGAAATGCCTCCGGTCGGACTGTCGAATCTGCCATATATAAGCCAGATACGGTGCGAAAGCGCTTGTGCGGGGGTGAAGTCGTCCAAAACGTAACTTTGACCCCGTTAATAAGCTCTTTCGGGTTTTTGCGGAAGGGGGTATCGATTTGCGGTATGGGCGGTTATCGGGTTGTGAAAACGTTGCGAAAGTCATCTTTAACGAGGCCAAAGTTGTTTGAAAACGCAACTTGGCCCCGTTGAACGCAGGGGCGGCGGAGCTAGGGGCGGCGCCCTGTCGGCTCGTCTGGCTCGGACGGCTTACTTGGCGGACTCGAGTTTGAGTTCCTGGCTGGCGATCACCGACTTGGCGGCCGCGTCGAGTTCGTTGGTGATGTTGCGCAGGTTGTCGGCGTACGTGCGAATATCGTCTGTCGCCTTGGTGAAGTCGCTGGCATTGCCGTTCGCGGGGCATGTTGGCGCGTTTTCCACGGCTTCGGCCAGCGTGATCGCATCCTTCAGGGTTTCCAGCGTGGTGCCGTCGGCCACGTCGTCCACGGTGAGTTTTGCCGCATCTTCGGCTTCTTTCTGAGCCTCTTCGAAGTTTTGCTGATGCGTGGCGAGCGCCTTCGCGTTCAACGCGCAGGTGTCGCTGGCGGCTTGCGTCATTTCGCGCTTATTGGCGACTGCGATGATGGCAACGGCTGCGAGCGCGATGGCAACCACTGCTATCACGGCGACGATGGCGATGGTCTTGCGCTGTCTCGCATTGTTTTTCTGCGTGGTTGGCTGCATTGCTGGTTCCTTTCTTCTTGTGCGGTTCTCATTTCGGGCAAAACGTTGCGAGTATACAAAAAACACTTCCGAAAAACGATTTACCACTGGAAATAATGTGGATTATTTTGCTATGAAAGGAATTTGTTTGTGGATGGGGGTGCTGGGCGCGTCAGGAGTGCGTGGCATTTATGCTGGAAGGAGAAACGTTTTAAGGGGTTTGAATGGCGTATCGTGCGACGTTGAAGGATGTGGCCGCTGCTGCGGGGGTGTCTGTGACGACGGTTTCGCTGGTGTTGAATAATCGGCCGGCTCGCGTGTCTGAGGAGAAGCGTAAGGCCATTGCCGATGCGGCGAAGAAGCTGAATTATGTGCCGAATCAGAGCGCGCGTAGCTTGGTGACCAAGCAGTCCCAGCTGGTTGCGCTGATCGTGCCTGATATTGAGAACTTGTTTTTCGCGGCGCTTGCCAAGTGTGTGGAGGATGAGTGCGCCGCGCAGGGGTATTCGCTGATTGTGGCCAATTCCGATGATTCGCGTGCTGCGGAGCATGAGTTGTTGCAGCGTCTTCCTGCCCGTGGGGTGGATGGGGTGATGTTGATCCCGGCGCGTGAGTCGTGTGTTGGGAGTGCTGTTGAGCAGCTGTGTGAGGATGTGGCGCTTGTGTCGTGCCCGGTGGTGCTGATCGACCGTTTGACGCAGTGCGGCTGGTGCGATGCCGTCGGTTTTGACAACTATCTTGGTGGTCGTTTGGCTGCCCAGTATCTGTTGGAAGGTGGTCATACTCGTATTGGCATTGTCACCGGCGATATTGCGGAGTCGAGTGCCGCGGAGCGTCGTCGTGGTTTTGTGGATGCCATCGAGCAGTCGGGGAAGCATTTTGATTCTTCGCTGTGTGTTGAGGGTGATTACCGTTTCGATAGCGGCTATCGTGCCGCGAATCAGATCATCGATGGCGGGGCGACGGCCGTGTTCTGCTGCAACGATGTGATGGCGCTTGGCTTCCGTCAGCGTATGGCGGAGCGTGGGTTGCATGTTACTGAGGATATGCAGGTGATTGGTTACGACAATATTCTCAAACGATTCGGTCTTGGTTGGCGTATGACCACCGTTGAGCAGAGCGTGACTGATTTGGCCGCCGCTTGTTGGGGTATGTTGCGTAAGCGGATTGATGTTGCGGTTCGTGCCAAGTCCGGTACGGAATCAGGGGATGCCCGTCCGTGGCTTTCCGATCCGCAGGTTGAAGTGCTTACGCCGAAACTGGTGCAGGCGGCCTGCGCGTAAACCGCCATTTTTAGATGCTGCAGACTGGTGCAAAACGGGTGGTGCAGATCAATCTCGGTATGTGGTGACGTAAGCATCTCCAATATGCTGTAATCGTTGGGAATACAGGCAACACGCCGTGTATAGGTGAAGAATTTGCGTTCTTGATAAAACGCTTTATCATAAATCTTGTCAACACAACACAATCGAGAATGCGCTCGATGTATAACTGACGACGCACCCGTATGGTGGCGGACCGTCGTCAGGCCGTCAAAGAGGAAAGGCACACACATGAAAAAGATGATTCTTGATCTTGATACCGGCGTTGATGACGCGCTTGCCATTTCGTATGCTCTGGGAAGCCCGGAGATTGAACTGATCGGCATCACCGGCACCTACGGCAACGTGCTTGTCGAGCAGGGTGTGCGCAACGCACTGGCCGTGACCGACCTGCTCGGCCACCCGGAAGTCAAGGTGTATCAGGGTTTGCCGCACTCCAGCACCACCGATCACTTCGAAGTACTGCCGATCTCCGCGTTCATCCACGGCGACAACGGCATCGGCGACGTGGAAATCCCCGATTCCAGCCGTTCCGTCGAAACCGAATCTGCGGTCGACTTCATCATCGACGCAGTGAAGACTTATGGCAAGGATCTCGTCTACGTGCCGACCGGCCCGATGACCAACATCGAAGCCGCACTGAAGAAAGCACCGGAAATCAAGGATGAAATCGGCCAGATCGTGCTCATGGGTGGCGCACTGACCGTGCCCGGTAACTGCAACGCCTGCATGGAAGCCAACATTTCGCAGGATCCGGAAGCCGCCGACTACCTGTTCCGTTCCGGGGCGCCGACCACCATGATCGGTCTCGACGTGACCCTGCAGACCCTGCTCACCTACAAGGAAACCCAGCAGTGGCGCGACCTCGGCACCAAGGCCGGCAAGTTCCTGGCCGACATGACCGACTTCTACATCAAGGCTTACGAAACCACGTCCCCGCATCTGGGCGGCTGCGGCCTGCACGATCCGCTCGCCGTTGGCGTGGCAGTGGACCCGACCCTCGTCACCACCCTCGACATCAATATGAAGGTCGACGTGGAAGGCCCGACCCGCGGACGCACCATCGGCGACGAAACCCGCCTGAATGACCCGGCCAAGACCATGAAGGTTGCCGTCGGCGTCGACGTGCCGCGCTTCCTGAACGAATTCATGACCCGCATCTCCGGCCTCGCAGCCAAGGCTGAATAAGCGTAACCGGCCAAGCAATCGCGTATCGCATATCGCGCAATTCGAGAGAATCAAGGATTTTTATTATGTCTAACAACACAACCGCCGTGACCGGCACCGCATCCGCCGATCCGTTCGATGATCCGGTGACCAGCAACAAGATGGCCATCCGCGCCCTGATCCCGCTGCTGATCACCTTCGTGCTCGGCACCCTGTGCCTGCAGGGCTTCAACCTGGTGTTCCAGCAGGTCGGCGCCGACGTCGGCGCACCGAACCAGGCGTCCCTGATCACCGCATTTCCGAGCATCGTGCTCGGCATCGTGTGCTTCATCTACGGTTCCCTGGGCGATTTCGTCTCCCTGCGTAAGCTTGTGACCGTCGGTCTCGTGACGCTGTTCGTCGGCTCCATCTTCGGTTTCGTGGCAAACTACTTCTTCGCCGCAAACCTGTGGACCGTGATCATCGCACGCGTGCTGCAGACCGCAGGCGAACAGGTGGCAGGTTCCGCCTTCCTGGTGGTGGCCACCAAGTACCTGCGTAACGATTTGAAGGTCATCTTCTTCGGTCTGTTCACCGCCGCATACCAGCTTTCCGCATCCATCGGCGTGTTCGCAGCCGGCATGCTCAGCTCCATCGCATGGCAGTTCCTGTTCCTGATCCCGTCCGTCACCATCCTGTTCCTGCCGATCCTGCTCAAGACCCTGCCGTCCAAGAGCGGCAACGGGCAGAAGGTTGACGCATTCGGCTTCGTGATCTTCGGCTTCGCCACCGCATTCCTCACCCTGTTCTTCTCGTACATGGCATGGTGGATGCTCGTGGTCTCCCTGCTGCTGTTCGTGGCATTCGCCTTCTACATCAACAAGGCCTCCAACCCGTTCATCACCCCGGCGTTCTTCAAGAACACCCGCTGGCTGCGCGCCATCTGCCTGATCCTCGTGTTCTACTTCGTGAACTACGCACTGAGCCCGATCTTCAACGCCATCGGCACCAACATCTACGGCATGACCACCACCCAGGTCTCCCTGCACATTGTGTGGGCCTTCGTGGTCGCCGCCGTGGTGGGCACCTGCTCCGGCATGATCATCCGCAAGATCGGAATCAAGGCCGGCATCGTGACCGCAGGCACCCTCATGTTCCTCGGCTGGACCGGTGCGGCATTCTGCGTGAACTCCGGTTTCGTGGTGCTGACCCTGTGCGCATGTGTGTTCTACGCAGGCTGCGGCCTCATGTACTCCCCGGTGGTCTCCACCGTGCTGGGCACCATTGAAAAGGACGAATCCGGCCGTGGCGTCGGCATGAACGATCTGGCCATGAACGTTTCCCCGTCCATCGGCATCGCCATCATCGGCAGCCTGCTCGGCTCCAACGCCCTCGCAGGCGGCTCCATCACCGGCGCAACCGGCACTGCCGCCAACTATGCCAACCTGCTGCTGGTCGCCGCCGGTACCGCACTGCTTGGCCTGATCGTGTTCTTCGTCTTCAAGAAGAAGATCTACGAAGGCAACCATGCGCTGGAAACCGAGGAATCGGCAAAGTAATCGCACATTACATCCTCAATATAATAAAAATGGGGATTTGCGATAATTGCGATTACTGAACAACACTATTTCGCAAATCTCCATTTTCATAAATCTTCTTTTGATGTAAGGAAGGTAAAGATGAGCGCGACTGAAGTTCTCTCCGCATTGGACCGCATCCACGGCACAGTGTCCGTAATCGGCTCGATGAACGCGGACTACACCGTCACCGCACAGCGTCTGCCAGGGCCGGGGGAGACCATCACCGGCGGTCCGCTGCAGCTGCTGCCGGGCGGAAAATCCGGCAACCAGGCGGCCGCCGCAGCGCGCATCGGCGCAACCGTGCAGATGTTCGGCGCGGTCGGCTCCGATTCCAACGCCGACTTCCTACTCGGCGCTCTGGGCGAGGCGGGCGTGAACACCACGCATGTTCGCCGCGTGCTCGGACCATCCGGCACAACCGTGATTACCGTGGACGCAACCGGCGAAAACACCATCGTGTACTCGCCGGGATCCAACGCGCAGGTCACCGTGGATTATGTGGAATCCGTGCGCGATGCGCTGGCACGATCTTCCGTACTTGGCCTGTGCTTGGAAAGCCCGATCGAAACGGTGACGGCCGCCGCGCGCATGTGCCATGAAGCGGGCGTGAAAGTGCTGCTCAACGATTCGCCGTTCACCCCGTCGCTGCCGGCCGAACTGGTTGAAGCATCCGATATTCTGCTCGTCAACGAGCATGAGATGGTGCAGCTGCTCGGCATTGACGAGCCGGAAAACGACGATTGGGACGGTTTCGATTGGAATCATGCGCTGGAAGCAATGCGTGGATTCGGTTTCGAACAGGCGATCGTGACGCTCGGCGGCGATGGTTCCGTGGTATTGGATTCCACTTCGGCAACGCCGATCCAGCGCATTGCCCCCGTGCGTGTGAACGCGGTGGACACCACCGGCTGCGGCGACTCCTTCATGGGCACGGTGCTAGCCGGTCTTGCCTCGGGCATGGCGCTTTCCGAAGCGGCCGAGCTTGCCTCGTATGTTTCGGCATACGCCGCCACAGGGTATGGTGCGCAGGCCTCCTACGGCAATGCCGCGCAAATCCGCGAAGCATTCGCCAAATAACGGAAGCGAGGATGCCTATCGGACGCTAGCCAGATTTCTCTTTTCTCTCTTGATACGCGGGGTGCCGCATCCTACCGACGCAGGATGCGGCACCCCGTTTTTGGGAAGATCTGACATTAAAAAACTCGCCGACCGGATGGGGGCGAGTTTTTGTTACGTTGAAAAGATTGCGCGAATCAGGCGTAGATATTGCGGGGACGCATGTCTTCGGGCAGACCATTGAGCAGCGTGGAAACGGATCCGGATTCGAACACGGAACGGATGCCGGCGGCCAACAGCGGAGCCACGGACAGCACGGTCATGTTCGGCAAGCGCTTCTCTTCCGGAACGGGCACGGTGTCGGTGAGCACGATTTCCTTGGCACCGCAATTTCTCAGGCGTTCCACGGCCGGGCCGGACAGCAGGCCATGCGTGGCAACCAGCGTCACGGACTTCGCACCAGCGTTGTTCAGTGTGCGCACGGCCTCGCAGATGGTGCCCGCGGTGTCGATCATGTCGTCGACCACCACGCAGTCGTGACCTTCGACCTCGCCGATAATGCCATGCGCTTCGGCATGGTTCGGGCGGGTGGTGTCACGGGTCTTGTGAATGAACGCGAGCGGCAGATTGCCCAGCTTCGCGGCCCACTGTTCGGAAACCTTGATGCGGCCGGCATCCGGAGACACGATGGTGGTGTTCTCAAGCGGCATGTTGTTGCGCACGTAGTCAAGCAGCACCGGAGTGGCGGTGAGATGGTCGACCGGTCCATCGAAGAAACCCTGCTCCTGGGCGGCATGCAGATCGACCGTCATAATACGGTCGGCGCCGGCTGCGCGGAACAGGTCGAAAATCAGTCGGGCGGTGATGGGCTCGCGGCCCTGATGCTTCTTATCCTGGCGCGAATAGCCAAGGAACGGCGCGACCACGGTAATGGAACGGGCGGAAGCGCGCTTCATGGCGTCAACCATAATGAGCTGCTCCATAATCCACTTGTTGATCGGCTCGGTGTGCGCCTGCATCACGAACGCATCGGCGCCACGCACCGGCTCGGTGTAACGCACATACATCTCGCCGTTGGCGAAATCGTAAGCCGTGGTCTCAAGTACGTCGATTCCCAGGTATTTCGCGGTTTCATGGGCCTGCTCAGGGTACGCACGACCCGTCACCAAAGCCAATTTCTTATCCGGGGTGCCTTCGAGAATCGCCGACATGCTTCGCCTTCCACAAATCTAGAGTCGCGTAAATACGGTACCAACCGTACAAAAATAGCCGTATTCAATATAACAATGCGGGTGCCCATGACGCGCCTGCACCACAGAACGTGCGCAATTACCGCTCGTCCAGCAGAAGGGCTATGCTGAACAGGTTGTCTGAACTGTATCTTTATACCTTTCATATATAGATGCGTGAAGGCAGTACGCATACACACTCCTGCCATGGAAGGTCCATGGCCGATAGTCCGAAGGAGGTGGGTGATGTCTGCGCATAAGTACGAACTGATGTTCATTGCCGATCCTGAGCTGGATGAGCGCGGTCTGAAGAAGTTGACCGAGCAGTATCTGGAAACTGTCACCAAGGAAGGCGGTGCTGTCGAGAACATCGACATCTGGGGCCGTCGCAAGCTTGCCTACGAGATCGCCGGCAAGACCGAAGGCAATTACGTTGTGGTCAACTACTCCGCTGAGCCGGCCACCAGCGACGAACTCGATCGTCTGCTGAACCTGAACGAATCCGTCATCCGTACGAAGATTCTTCGCAAGTAAGTAATTCCAAGCTTTTCAAGCTGCAAAACAATAAGCTGCAAAGTAAGTAGGTAACGATGGCAGGCGAAACGATTATCACTGTGGTGGGTAACCTCACGGCTGATCCCGAAATCCGTACGGTTGGCAACGGCTCGTCCGTGGCCAGCTTCACCATTGCCTCCACTCCGCGCACCTGGAACCGTAATACGGGCCAGTTTGAAGATGGTCAGGCTTTGTTCATGCGCTGCTCCGCGTGGCGCGACATGGCCGAACATTGCGCGCAGAGCCTGAGCAAGGGCATGCGTGTGATCGCGCAGGGTCGTTTGCAGCAGCGTTCCTATCAGGCGAACGATGGTTCCCAGCGCACGGTTATTGAGCTTCAGGTCGATGAGATCGGTCCGTCCCTGCGCTATGCGACCGCCCAGGTCACCCGAACCTCCAGTGCCAACGGTGGTAATTTTGCCGGCAATCGTGGCGGCAATGCTTTCGCTGGCGGCAACGGCGGGTTCAACAACGGTGGCTTCGCCGGCAATGCCGGTGGATATCAGGGCGGTGCCGGGTATTCCGGTGGCGCTGGCTATCAGGGTGGGGCTGCCGCTCCAGCCAATGCCGCGCCCGCCGTGCAGCCTGCTCCGGCATCGGATCCGTGGGGCAATTCGGATAATTCCGGTTCCTCATCGTTCGGTTCCTTTGGCTCCTCCGAATTTGGCGGAAGCAGCGACGAACCGGAATTCTGATCCGACCCGGATCGCAGCTTAAAAGAAAAGCAATTTCCAGATTTTAAGGAGAACATCAAGATGTCACGCAAGAGGCCGCAGCCGCCGGTCAAGCCGTTTAAGAAGAAGCCGAATCCACTGAAGGCCGCTAAGGTCACCGAGATCGATTACAAGGACGTTGCCCTGCTGCGCAAGTTCATCTCCGATCGCGGCAAGATTCGTTCCCGTCGTATCACCGGTGTTTCCGTGCAGGAACAGCGTGAGCTCGCCAAGGCTATCAAGAACGCCCGCGAGATGGCTCTGCTGCCGTACGCCACTTCCGGTCGCTGATCTTAGAGAGGTTTGAAAAATGGCTGAAACTAAGGTTATTCTCACCAAGTCCGTCAATCACCTGGGTCACCCGGGCGACGTCGTGTCCGTCAAGGCCGGCTACGCTCGCAACTACCTGATTCCGCAGGGTCTGGGCTTCGCATGGTCCAAGAACGCTGCCGCCCAGATCGAGGCCATGAAGCGCGCTCGTCTGGCCAAGGCCGTTGCCACCCGCGAAGAGGCTGTTGCCGCCAAGGAACTCATCGAGGGTTCCGTCGTCGAAATCGCCGCCAAGGTCTCCGAGTCCGGCAAGCTGTTCGGTGGCATCTCCGCCGACAAGATCGCCATCGCGCTGTCGTCCAAGGCTGCCGTCAACCCGAAGAACATCACCGTGGATCCGATCAAGACCACCGGCGAGTTCGCTGCAACCGTCGCTCTGCACCCGGAAATCTCCGCTTCCTTCACCGTGAAGGTTGTCGCTGAGTGATTCGGCCCCATTCGCTATGGCTGCATTCATTGCGGTTACGGCGAATGACTTCAGACTGAGATACGTCTGAGCTTAAGCATGGAAAATCCCCCTGCACCAGCTGAAAACAGTTGTGCAGGGGGATTTTCATACTTTATTTAATAGCTGTAGCCACCGTCATCAAGCGTGACCGTGACCTTGCCATCCTTGTTGACCGTCAACGATTCCACACCATTGATATGCGCGTTCGGAATGATCGCATTATCGGTTTTGGCGACGCTGTTCGAAAGCAGCTTGCGCTGGTTTTTGCTAGCTTGAGGATCGGCAACGCTGCTGCCCTTAGGAAAATTGTGAAGAAATTGTAATTTCAAGTCTTGTCTGCGCTGGTCGAGTGGTGAATATGATGGTTGAATCGCGTTTTCCTGCGACTTTCGTAATATGCTGAAATCGTTGGAAAATAGCGGTTTTACAATCGCGACACGCCGAGAGTTGCATTCTTCTTGATTCTGAGTATATTTACTTCTCGTGCTCAGCGAGAACAAACCTCGCAAGACCAATGCCCCTTTAGCTCAGTTGGTTAGAGCAGCTGACTCTTAATCAGCGTGTCCAGGGTTCGAATCCCTGAGGGGGCACAGATGAAGCCTTGGAACTCCGGTTCCAAGGCTTTTTTTGTTTTCCGATTTCTGCATGGCCGTCCGGCAAGTCGCCGGCTTGTCGAAACTTTTTGTGTTCGACTTCCAGTGCGGGGAGTAGTGTTGGACGCTGTTGTCCGCCGAGAGCGGAATCGACATCAATCTGATTCTTATTGAGAAGAAGCAATAGAGGAAACAGCAGTGGAATACTCGACTTTTGTCAAACTTGCGGCCGAATTCTTCGGTACCGCCATTCTGATGATCTTCGGCAACGGCGCTGTCGCGAACGTTGAACTGAAGAACACCAAGGGCCACCATGCGGGCTGGCTGAACATCGCCATGGGCTACGGCTTCGGCGTGATGATCCCGGTGCTCATGTTCGGTGCCGTCTCCGGCGCGCACATCAACCCGGCCATGACCATCGCCCAGGCTGTGAACGGCCTGTTCGACTGGAGCCTCGTGCTGCCGTACATCATCGCCCAGCTGCTTGGTGCCGCCGCAGGTCAGCTCGTGGTGTACATCACCTACTACCCGCACTATAAGGACACCGAAAACGCCAACGCCATCCTCGGCACCTTCTGCACCACCGACGCCCACAACGACCGCATCAACTACTTCGTCAACGAGTTCTTCGGCACCCTCGTGCTCGTGTTCGGCGCCCTGTGCTGCCTGTCCATGCCGTGGGGCGAAGCGGACCACGCTGCCGCTTCCATCGTGGTCGGCTTCATTGTGTGGGGTCTCGTGACTTCCATGGGCGGCCCGACCGGTCCTGGCCTGAACCCGGCCCGTGATCTCATGCCGCGACTGCTGCACGCCATCCTGCCGATCCCGTCCAAGGGCTCCTCCCGCTGGGGCGAGGCTTGGATTCCGGTTGTCGCCCCGATTCTGGGCGCTATCGTGGGTGCGTTCGTGTTCAAGTTGTTCGCCTGATCGCATTCAATCATTCGTGACTTGTTTGCCTGACCGTCGCATAAGTTGCGTTTGATATATGAGAACTGTTGCATAAAGCCTGTTTTCCTCGGAAAATTTCCGGTACGGGGGAAGCAGGCTTTTTGCATGCCTACTGTTGGCTGGTAGTGTTGCCGCGGAAGAGATATGCTGCCACCTGCATAACAACAGGATAAGACTGCGGAATAAGCGGAAATAAGACCGCGGAACGTAGTTACAGACCGAAATACGCGTTGAACTCGGTTTGGTCGAGCACACGATCCGAAGTATTGATGCGGACGGCATCCCAACTGAATACGCCAAGCGCTTCGTCGGCGCTCATAGGCTGCGGTTTGGTGTGTTTCAGGTCTCCCTGCAATCCGAGCAGCCATGCGCAATAGCCGATGATCTGTTGCGCGGTGGCGCCGTGTGCCGTGAGTATGCCGAGATCGAGCGAGCGCTCGCGTTTGGCAAGGCGTTGGCCGGCTGCGTTGTCGATGAGGGGCAGATGCGCGTATGAGATGGTCACATCGTCAGGTTTATTGGAACCGTCGGCAGGATGGAAGGGCTGTGTCGGTTCGGAAGGCTTGAATCCCGCGTTGATAAGGGCTTTGCGAATGTAGATTTGCAAAGCGTTGGAGCGAAGCAGATCACGGCCGCGCACAATGTCGGTGATGCCCATGTCGAGGTCGTCCACGGTGACGGCCAGCTGGTAGGAGTAGATGCCGTCCGAGCGGCGCACGATGATGTCGCCGATGTCGTGGGCGAGGTTGTATTGCTGGGTGCCGAATACTTCGTCGTGGAAGGTGATGGTAGTGTCGGCGGTGGCGATGCGCATCGAGTGGCGGTCGTTGTTGGCGAGGCGTTGTTTCGCACGCTGCGGTTCGCTGGCGATGAGGCGTCGGCATGTTCCTGGGTACACGGTGAAACGATCGCCTTCCTGTGGTGCAGAGGCGGCGCGGATGTCGGCGCGCGAGCAGAAGCAGGGGTAGATGAGCGGTGTTGCCTCAGAGGTGGCTGCTTCGTTGCTTGCTGTAGTGCTGCAGGGCTTGGAATCGTTGGAACCAGTACTGATAATATCGCTGATTTCGTCAAAGCTCAGCTTGCTGAGAAGCTCAAGCGCTTCTTGGTATAGGGCGTGTCGCGACGACTGGAATACCGGTTCGTCATCCCAACCGAGACCAAGCCATTCGAGATCGCGCATCATGGTTTCGGCGGCGCCGGGAACCACTCGTGGCTCGTCGATGTCTTCGATGCGCAGCCGTATGGAATCACCCGATTTGCGGGCGGAAAGCCATGCTCCGAGCATGGCGTAAACGTTGCCGATGTGCATGCGTCCTGATGGGGTTGGTGCGAATCGGCCGGTCATGGCTGCTCCTTTGGTGGGTTGACTGTGGCAGTACGCAACTGTACCCGTTGGGGTTTAGCTAGGTTTAGCGTAGGGCGATTCAGGTGGCGTGAGCCCCCATAGCCTTACGTTAAAGTGGTAGTATATGCCGTTCGGGCGCGTTCGTTTGTGATGGTAATCTACGAGCACGAGAATGGTATTCCGTTTTGTCGGATGAATGGGGTCGATATGACGAAAAGGCAGTTTAGTAACACGGAGGTCGAGTATCTTCGTGCGTTGCCGGCGGTTGAGTCGGTTACGGAAAATCGGATCACGTATTCGCGTGATTTTCAGATCAGTTGCATGCGCCGATATTTGGATGGCGAGCGGCCGAGCACGATTTTCACGTCGGCTGGGTTGAGCCCTGCGATCATCGGGCGCAAGCGTGTGGAACGTAATATCGCACGTTGGAAAGTGGATCTGGATATTATGGCGGCCGCAAGAAGCAATTCCACGACGGGCGCCTTGTCTTCCGACACTAGGGAACGATTGGTGACTGTGCAGTTGGGGCAGATTCGATCGCTGACGTGTCAGGTGCTTGCGTTGAAGGAACGCGTTGATGCTTTGGAACGCAAATTAGACGAATCGCAAGGCTGAATTTGAGTTCGCTGAGAAAATTTTTTTTGAAGAAAAAAGTTTTTTCGGCGCGTGTTTAGTAAATCTTGCATATAGTTGCTGTCGGACGGAGTCTTTGAAGTTCCCCCTTCTACTGCCGTCTGTTTTATTAGCCCGTACGGATATCGGTCGCTTTATCGCTTCACTTCAGACCGTCGTACGGGCTTCTTCTTACTCTGGTAGAGGTAGTTGGGATTGAACGCAAGAGGCTGAACATGACTGCATATATGGACCATAAGAATCTTGCCAATGAGGTGATCGACGGTGTGCGTGCCGTGCAGATCGCCGATGGCGTGCACCGTGTGCTGGACCGCATCGCATCGGCGGAGCAGCATGCCGGGCGTGACGCAGGTTCCGTACGCCTGCTTGCCGCCACGAAAACGCGCGACGTGGGTGAGATCATGGCTGCGATCGACGCTGGCGTGCGTATGATCGGCGAGAATCGTCCGCAGGAAGTGATGGCGAAGGCCGAAGGATTGATGGCACGTTGCGGGGAGCGCGGATTCGCGTTGGGCGTTGCCGACGATGCCGGCGCTTCCACTATTGCGGGTGAGCATATTCCGTTCCATCTGATCGGCCAGCTGCAAAGCAATAAGATCGGCAAAGTGCTGCCGGTCGTCAACACCATCGAATCGGTTGATTCCCTTGACTTGGCGGAGAAAATCTCACGCAGGGCCGTGGCGCGCGGCATCACCGTGGGCGTGCTGCTGGAAGTCAACGAATCGGGTGAGGCGTCGAAATCCGGCTGCGATCCCTCGCATGCCATCCGCATCGCGCAAAAAATCGGTACATTGGACGGACTTGAATTGCAGGGGCTGATGACCATCGGCGCGCATGTCGACGACGAAACCGCCATCCGCAAGGGATTCGAGCACCTGCGCAAAACCCGCGACCATATTCTCGAATCCGGCGAGCCGGGCACGCAATCCTGCCGCGAACTGTCGATGGGCATGACCGGCGACATGGAACTTGCGGTTGCGGAAGGATCCACCATCGTGCGCGTCGGCACCGCGATTTTCGGCGAGCGTGCTTTTATCTGACGTTTTCTTCCTGTGACGGGCCTTCGCATGATGTGATGGCCCGTTTTTTTTTCGATGTTTTTGATTGTCGGGCGTTGCATGTCGATGATATGGACGATTCGACGATTGTTGCGGGTAGACTGGCAGACATGAGAATCGCACGTTTTTCGCATAATGATGTACCGCAATACGCTTTCGTGCAGACCGACGAAAGCGACGGCAAGGACTATCTCGTGGCGCTTGAGGGGCATCCTCTGGCCGGTGCCGGTGTGAAGCCGACCGGCGAGCGTTTTCCGGTGGATGGCGATGGCATTCGTCTGCTCTCTCCGGTGATCCCGTCGAAGGTATACGGGCTGGCCAAGAATTACGAGGCGCACGCGCAGTTCATGCATGAAGCAGGCCATTCCGACATCAAGCACGCTCCGGAAGACATGGTGATCTTCTCCAAGCCGAGCACGTCGGTGATCGGCCCGGACGATCCGATCGTGATCCCGTCGTACTCGAACGATATGAATTTCGAGCCGGAAGTGGCCGTGGTGATGGGGCGCATCGCCAAGAACGTGACGGTCGAACAGGCCATGGATTACGTGCTCGGCTTCACTTGCGTGAACGATGTGACATTGCGTGACCTGCAGGGACTTGACCCGATGTGGACGCGTGCGAAAGGCTTCGACACCTCCTGCCCGCTCGGCCCGTGGATCGTGACCCGCGACGATTTGGATTGGAAGGACGCGAAGATCTCCTTCACGCTGAACGGTGAGGATGTCGAGCTGGCTTCCGGCACCACGGCGAATCTGATTCACGGCATTCCGGAGCAGATCGCGGCGATTTCCAGCTTCACGACGCTGCTGCCGGGCGACGTGATTCTGACGGGCACGCCGAACGCTTCCGGCCATCTTGATCCGGGCGACGAGGCGATCGTGCACGTCGAAGGCATCGGCAGCCTGCGCAACGTGGTGGTGCGCGGCTGATTGCCGATTGCTGATTGACATATTGAAGATATGAAGGCCGTCACCTTTCGTGGGTGACGGCCTTTGTGCTGCGTTGTTTGCGATTTCCCGTTTAGTGAACAAAAGTTGAGTGTTGCAGGCTCAACTTTTGGGAATAGAATGGTGGTGAAGTCGGTTGAGCATATCAGACAACGACATATGCGTCGACGCGACCGTGCGAAAAACGGACGATCGGCGCGAACCATGGAGGATGATATGGAACAGAAGTTCACCACAATGGCGCAGGAAGCCATTTCCGACGCCGTACAGAACGCGTCGGCAGCAGGCAACGCGCAAGTCGAAACCCTGCACCTGCTTGATGCGCTGCTGCGCCAGGAAAACGGCGTGATCCGCGGTCTGATCGAAGCCGCGGGCGGCAACGCGCAAAACATCAGCGCCGCCGTGCACCAAGCGCAGGACGCGCTGCCAAGCGCCAGCGGATCGACCACCGCGCAACCGCAAGTCAGCAGGCAACTATCCGCAGTACTTGCGCAAGCCGGCAAGGAAATGCAGCAGATGGGCGACGAATACGTATCCACCGAACATCTGCTCATCGCCATCGCGGCGGCAAAGCCGAATCAGAGCGCGCAAATCATGGAACAATACGGCGTGACCGCCGACGCGCTACGCAAAGCCGTGCCCACGATCCGAGGAGGCGCGAAAGTGACCAGTCCCGACGCCGAAGGCTCCTACAAAGCCCTCGAAAAGTATTCGACCGACCTGACGGCAGCCGCGAAAGAAGGCAAGCTCGACCCCGTGATCGGCCGCGATCAGGAAATCCGCCGAGTCATCCAGATCCTGAGCCGCCGCACCAAGAACAATCCGGTGCTGATCGGCGAGCCTGGCGTGGGCAAAACCGCCGTGGTGGAAGGCCTTGCGCAGCGTATCGTCGCCGGCGATGTGCCGACCACCCTGCAAAACAAGAAGCTCATCTCGCTTGATCTGGGCTCCATGGTGGCAGGTTCGAAATACCGTGGCGAGTTCGAGGAACGCCTGAAGAGCGTGCTGCAGGAAATCAAGAACGCAGACGGGCAGATCATCACGTTCATCGATGAGATCCATACCATCGTCGGCGCGGGCGCGGCCGAAGGATCCATGGACGCGGGCAACATGCTCAAACCCATGCTCGCGCGAGGCGAACTGCGCCTGATCGGTGCCACCACACTCGACGAATACCGTGAGAACATCGAAAAGGATCCGGCATTGGAACGCCGTTTCCAGCAGGTGTTCGTAGGAGAGCCGAGCGTGGAAGACACCATTGCCATCCTGCGTGGCATCGCACCGAAATACGAAGCCCACCACAAGGTGACCATCGGAGACGATGCGCTCGTGGCCGCGGCGACGCTGTCGAACCGGTATATTTCCGGCCGTCAGCTGCCGGACAAAGCCATCGATCTGGTTGACGAGGCCGCATCGCACCTGCGCATGGAACTCGACTCCTCGCCTGAGGAAATCGATGAACTGCAGCGTCAGGTCGACCGTCTCAAGATGGAAAAATCGTACCTGCTTGGCAATCCGAAAGACGATGCCGACGCGCAGAAAGCGGAAAACGAGCTTGATGAAAGCGCCAAGGAACGTCTCGACGACCTCAACAAGGAAATCGCCGACAAAAGCGAGAAACTCAACGGTCTGAAAGCACGCTGGGACGCCGAAAAGAACGGGCACAACCGCATCGGCGACCTGCGCAAGAAGCTCGACGAACTACGCACCCAAGCCGAACGGTATGAACGCGAAGGCGATCTGGCGAAATCCTCCGCCATCAACTATGGCGAAATTCCGGCCATCCAGAAGGAGATCGCGCAAGCCGAACAAAACGAGGCGGCGGCCAAGAACAGTGCGGCAGGCGGTGCTGACGGTGGCTTGGGTGGCGATATTCCGATGGTGCCGGACCGCGTTGACGCCGACTCCGTGGCCGAAATCGTGTCCGACTGGACGGGCATTCCCGTCGGACGCCTCATGCAAGGCGAAAACGAGAAGCTGCTGACCATGGAAGACTATCTCGGCAAACGTGTGATCGGCCAGAAGGAAGCCATTCAAGCGGTTTCCGATGCGGTACGTCGTTCGCGTGCGGGCATTTCCGACCCGAACCGCCCAACCGGCTCGTTCCTGTTCCTCGGCCCGACCGGCGTGGGCAAGACCGAGCTCGCCAAGGCGCTCGCCGACTTCCTGTTCGACGATGAAAAGGCCATGGTGCGCATTGACATGAGCGAGTACATGGAGAAGGCCTCCGTGTCTCGTCTGATCGGTGCTGCGCCGGGCTACATCGGCTATGAGGAGGGTGGCCAGCTGACTGAGGCCGTGCGTCGCCGCCCATATTCGGTGGTGCTGTTCGATGAGGTTGAAAAGGCTAATCCTGAAGTATTCGACGTGCTGTTGCAGGTGCTCGACGACGGCCGTTTGACCGACGGGCAGGGCAGGACCGTGGACTTCAAGAACACGATTCTGATCATGACCTCCAACCTTGGCTCGCAGTTCCTGGTGAACACCGAACTGGATGACGAAGCCAAGAAGAAGGCCGTGATGGACGCCGTGCATATGCAGTTCAAGCCGGAATTCATCAACCGCTTGGATGAACTGGTTATGTTCCACCCGCTTACGCGCGAAGAGCTCGGCGGCATCGTGGACATTCAGGTGGCGCAGGTTTCGGCCCGCTTGGCGGATCGCCGCATCAAGCTGGATGTTACCGATTCGGCGCGCGATTGGCTCGCCAACACCGGTTACGACCCGGCGTATGGCGCTCGCCCGCTGCGTCGTTTGGTACAAACCGAAGTCGGCGACCAGTTGGCGCGCATGCTGCTGGCCGGCGAAGTGCACGACGGCGACACCGTGCTTGTGGATCAGACCGGCGGCGACCATTTGGAGCTTTCCTCGTGGGCGCCGGGGCAGATTGACGACGATTTTTCGGCAGAGGCTAAGTGACGGTCGGAGTCATTCGGCTGATCGGTTTGGCCTGACTGACTGTTGATTGGCCGAGTCACAAAACGGTCTAACCGTTGACGGTGGGCGGACTGCGCACATGCGGGTCCGCCCATTTTTCGTGCGATTGCGCGATTTTCTTTTGCGAAAACCGTTTTACCGTGACGGTTGGCGGTCGTATGCCTGCAAAACCAAGCCTGCGACCGTCAAAACCGTCGCACCGATCAACACGGCGATCGCAAGCTTCGGCTGAAGCCCGAAAATCAGCCACAAAGCGAACGTCCACACCGCGATGACCATCGTCACGGTCGCGGTAATCTGCGTTACCCGCGTGCGAATCTCATATGTGATGCTGGCCTGGATAAGCGTATCCATGCTTTGCTGTGTTTCTCGCGTTTCTTGAGATTGTATTTCTTGCTTTTCTTGCGATTGTGCGGTCGGAATATCGCCTTCCGATGCTTTCTTTGCCATGGGGCGTTGCGCGATCAGCGAAATCGCAAGCGATAGCACGGCGACCATGCTTGCGAAAGCGAAATACTGATTGCGTGACCCCGCGGGGAAAATCCACGACACCACGCACGCCAGCAGACTGTAGACGTACACGATGGTCATGGCGAGCGACAGCAGCGAATCCGCGTTGGGCGTGTGGCTTTTCAGGGCGGCGGTGCCACGATTGTGCATCGGCGCGGCGCAGTAGAACATGACCGGCGTGGCGATGATGGCGTGCAGCCATGGATTGGTCAGCCAGTGGGGAAGTGTGATGCCGCCGAATGTCAGCATGGTTACGGTGAATGTGGGAGCGGTCAGTATGGTTGCGATGGCGAGACTCTTGGCGATGTCGCTTCGGTGTGTTGCGCCGGCTGCCTCGTCTGGATTTTCGGTGTGATTTTCGGTGTGATTCTTGGCGGGCTTGTCATCGGTGATGCGTTGGTGGGAGGGGGCTATGTCATCGTTTTCGCTTAGGAATAGCCTGAGGATGGCCCAAGTGGCCACGGCCGCCGCAACAATCGCCGCCACCGTCATAAACAAATCGAATCCCATGTGTTTCCGAACCCCCGGATTGCCTCTTGAATGCCTCTCGAATATTCAGCGTGCTCGCGTTGCCGCATGTTCGTGAGCATGCTTTCGGCTCCAAGCATAATGCAGCTGGGCATGGATGTCTTGCGAACTTTGATCTTCCAAGATGTCTTGGTCATACTGTTATATAGAACATATGTTCGACAATCCTGTGTTTGTGGTGATTCTTCTGGTGGTTGTGGCCGCGCTTGGAGCCGCGGCCGGCTTTTTTGCGGGCCGTTCCAAAGGGCAGGAAATGGCCCGTGATGCGAAAACCGCTGATCTTAACGAGGCGAAAGCGCAGATCGAAGCTGATCGGCAGGAAATCAGCGAATTGTCCACGGCGGTGACCCAATACCGCACGCAGGCGGAAGGGTTGGCCCAACAGTTGACCTATCTCAAATCGCAGCTCGCGCAGGCCCAGCGGGCCGAACAGGAACGTGTGGAGCGGGAGCGTGAGCGTGCCGCGGCCGAAGCGGAACGCAAGCAGGCCGAAAACGAGCGAAAACTGCAGGAGCAGAGCAAGGTATTGTCCGCGCTCGCGCCCGTGCAGAAGAATCTTGACGCCCTGCAGCAGAAGGTTTCGCAGATCGAAGAGGGTCGCAAGCGGGAAATGGGTGCGCTTGGCGAGCAGCTCAAAGGCCTTGGCGAGCAGCAGGCTCGTCTTGACCGCGAAACCAACGCCCTGTCGTCCGCGTTGCGCAACAACAAGGTGCGTGGTGCGTGGGGTGAGGCGCAGCTGAGGAACATCGTGGAATCCGCGGGACTGCTGGAACATGTGGATTTTGACACGCAGGTGGTCGTTACTGATGCGGACGGGCGTACGCAGCGTCCGGATATGATCATCCATATGCCGGGCGGCAAAACCATTCCAATCGATGCCAAGGCTCCGTACGCCGATTATCAGAAGGCGTGCGAGATTCCCGATACCGCCACGCCCGAGGAGCTGACGCGAAAGTCGGAGCTGCTGCATGCGCATGCCAAGGCAATGCGTGAACATGTAAAGACCTTGGGCGACAAGGCCTATTGGAACGCGTTCGACGATGCCCCCGATTTTGTGATCGCCTTCATCCCCAACGAATCCCTGCTGCAGGCGGCTTTGGAAACTGACCCGACGCTGATGGATGACGCGTTTGCACGCAAGGTGGCTTTGACTTCGCCGATTACCCTATGGGCGGTGCTGAAATCCGTGGCATACGCGTGGCAGCAGCAAAGCCTGACTGACGATGCGAAAATGCTGTTCGACCTGTCCCGCGAATTGTATGAACGGTTCGCGGTGTTGGGCGATCGCGCCACCAAGCTGGGGTCCGCCATCACCAAAACGGTCGGTGCCTACAATGCGTTCGCCTCGTCGCTGGAGTCGCGCGTGCTCGTCACCGCACGCAAGCTGCAGCGCGTCGACCAGAGCAGAATCATCGAAGCCGTGAACATGATCGCGCCAGAAAAGGCCGATGTCCGCGAACTCACCGCTCCTGAAACCAACGAGCAGTAGGTGCTGTGAAAAGGGTGTATTATGGGTGCTTTGGGGCGAGTGCTGCAGCAGGTGTTGTAATGCTATTTGGCTTTGTATGGGGGTCTATAAATCCTTGATGAGGCTCTTTTAAGGGGATTGTCCGGCTTCAGCCGTCTTTGTTGCAAAGAGGGCTGCTGGCTGGAATTGTTATTGAATTGTTACTGGCTGGGATTGTGGTGAAAGTCACCATAGCTTTGAATAGAACATAGACCGTTAACGTTCACAGTGTTGTAGGGCGCGTCGCGGTTCGTGGTTGGACATGGACGGTCCGGCCATGCGGCCACAAGCAAAAGAAAAACAATAAATACGGACCAGCGCCGCCGACTCAGAACGAACAACGGTGATGCAGTAATGAAGCATAAGCAGAGCGCTAGCTATCACTCTATGTCGTAACCGTGTGCGGCGGTGGTAAATCAAGGAGAGTGCATGAAACGACATAGCCAACGATTACGCGATATTCTCAGACGTGGGCTTGCCATCGCGGTCACGGTACCGATGATGGTTTCGTTCGCGCCGGTCGCATTCGCTGAAGACGGCGCCGGAACCGGTAACGGTTCGGCAACCCCCTCTGCTTCAAGCGGTCTGAACCTGCTTGCCAGCTATGATTTTTCCGACGGAACTGCGACTGACACATCCGGCAACGGGTACAACCTGACCATGAACGGCGGTGCGAAGGTCGAAGCGTTCGGCGACAGGAACAATAACCAGGCGTTGTCTCTGCGAGGCAATGGCCAGTATGCTTCGTTCCCGGATGAGCTGTTCGCCAAGGCGGGCAACTCGTTCACCATGGAATTCGCTGCCAAATCACGTCATGCTGATGACGGCAACTATTTCAGCTTCTCTGTGGGTGGAAGCCAGCAGAAATACCTGTTCTGGTACCTGAGCACCAAGTCCACGAAGTTCGTCATTTCCGATAACAAGTGGAACAATGAGCAAGGATTTAAGACTTCGCTGTCTAACAATGACAATATCTGGCACAACTACAAGCTGATCGTCGACGGCGAAACCCTCACCATGCTTCGTGACGGCGAACTTGTCGGATACAAGGCAAACACCGGCATCACCATGGCCGATCTGGGCAGCACCGCCGCAACCATCGGCAAATCCCTGTATAGCGGCGACGCTTATTGGAGTGGCGCGATCGATGACATCAAGATCTATCAAGGTGCGGACGTCACGTTGCCAAGCAGCGTGACGATCGTTGGCGATGGCGTGCTTGACGGTGCACTGACCATGGTTGAAAACAGCGCTACGAAGCTAACGGCCACGGTTTTTCCTGAAAACGCCATCAGCACCGATGTGACATGGGAGTCGTCGAAGACTTCCGTCGCCACCGTCGGCAGCGACGGCACCGTCACGGCTGTTGGAGAAGGAACCACCACAATCACGGCGACTACGAAGGCCGGCGGCGTTTCCGCAAGCGTTGACGTCACCGTCAAGCCGTTGGATCCGGCGACCGTGGTCCAATTCGATCTGGATTCCGCGATTTCTGCCGTCAACGAGGCAACCACCGAGAATCTGCCGCTGATTTCCACCGGCTCGAAGTACGGATCCACCATCACTTGGACGTCTTCCAATGAAAATGTGATCACCGGAACCGATACAAATTACCAGGCGCCGTCGGTCGGATCCGCTGACCCGTATAAGGGTGCAGGCGTTGTGACCCGCCCTGCATACGGTGACGGCGATGCCGCGCCGGTAGAGCTGACCGCCACCGCGGCCAACGCTGACGGCAGTGTCACCAAAACCGCCAAAGTGTCGGTGATAGTCAAGGAAAAGACTCGCGAAGTGCCTGACGAAGCTTATGCCGCAGTCACCTTCCTGTCGGATTCCGACAAGACGAATGGTAAGACGGGCGAAGCGCTGTACATGTCTGCCACGGAAGGCAACAACTTCTTCTCCTTCAAGGAAATCAACAATTCCAATCCGGTCATCGAATCTTACGCCGATACCAAGGGCCTGCGCGATCCTTACGTGCTCAAGTCGCATGACGGGGACAAGTACTACATGATCGCCACCGATCTGAAGGTTTCCGCACAAGGATGGGGCCAGAACCAGCAGTATGGTTCGCTCAAGGTTGAAGTGTGGGAGTCCAAGGACATGGTCAACTGGACTCGCACCAACGCGGCCGACGGCGATACCGGCATTAAAATCAATGTCGACAATGCGGGCATGACGTGGGCTCCGGAAGCCTACTGGGATGATTCGCTCGGCGCTTACGTGGTGTTCTTCTCGTCACGTATGTACACCGACGACACCCGTTCCACCGCGGTGACCAGCACCAATACCGGCTACGCGTACAACGTGCTGCTGTACTGCATCACCCGCGACTTCAAGACCTTCACCGAACCGGTGATGTGGCAGGATACCAACTATTCCCGTATCGACTCCACGGTCATCAAGGTTGGCGACTACTACTACCGCTTCACCAAGAACGAGGAAAGCGGCGCTGCCGGAAGCTACATCACCAACGGCAAGTCCACGTTCCTTGAGCGTTCGAAGGTGCTGACGGCCACCACCGAGGAGGCATCTCCCGATACCGATCCGGAAACCGGCTGGCAGCTGCTTGACCAGCGCATCTTGCCGTTCGAAGGTCCGGAGGCTATCAAGCTCAACGCCGGAGACAAGTATCAGAATGAAGCAGGGGATGCCATGGTCATCATGGCTGATTCCGGTGGATACCAGCCGTACATGACCAGCGAATCCGCTCTGCTGAGCTGCGATTGGAACAACCGACTGTCGCAGACCGATGGATGGCATACTCAGAAGGATCAGAACGCGGGTGTGAGCGGCTACGTGTATGCCAATGGCATGCCGACCCCGACCCGCCACGGTGCGTTCGTCAATGTGCCTGCTGCCATCGCCGAGAACATGCATCGTTGGACGACCGCCAACCCCACCACTCCGGATGCGACTGACTCCACGACCAAGCTGGAGCGCGGTAGAGACACGCTGACTGCCACTGTCACCGCCAAGGACGGCGGCAATGTGGCCGGATCGGTTGTCTTCACCGCTGGCGACTGGACCGAAACCGTCAAGCTCAATGCTGATGGCGTCGCCACAGTCACCGCTCCAGAAGGCGCGCTGGGCAAAGTTTCCAAGATCACGGCGGCCTACGGTGGGTACACCGATAACTTGGTCAACGTGTCTGACGATGCAATCGAGCAGACTCCGGATCCTGATCCGACTCCGGACCCGACTCCTGATCCTGATCCGACTCCGGCTCCGACCACTAAGCCCGGTACTACCACCACCAAGAAGACTGCGAAGAAGGCTGCGGTTGTGGTGAATACCGGTGCCAATGTCAAGGGCATAGCGCTGGTCGCCGCAATCCTGGCCATCGGTGGTGCGTTGGCTGTTCTGCGTCGCTGGAAGGCAGCTCGCTGACTTCACATGAACGCTTCGCCTATTCCGTTTCCACGTATTCCATCCATCCCGCGTGAAAACAAGACGAAGCCCCGTAAGAGAAACCGTCCGGTTCTATTTACCTCCTTCCCGGACGGTTTCTCATCCTCCTTGTTATGCATGAATCGCATGCACTAATGCTGAATTCTTCAAGGAATATTTATGAATACGAGAAAACATCTCACCGTCAAACGGTTGACCGGCGCTATCGTCGCCGCCGCAACCATGACTGCCGTTCTGCTCGTTGCGCCAAGTACGATGGCATCGGAGCCATCGGCGCTTGACAAATACAAGAACGAAAGCAGCCTGCTTGTAGATCTGAATTTCAACGATCTTACGGCAGGACAAACCGGAACCTACCAATCGGGAAATATCGTCGCTTCGATTAATGGCCAGACGGCCACGGGAACCGGCGAAGACGGCACCACTGCAGCCAACCTGTCCAGCGGATTCTGGATGAGCCTGACATCCGCGGATGGTAGTGCGGTGCTTCAAGGCAAGCATGCCATTACCATCAGCTACGATTCGAAGCCCGCATCAAGCGGCAACAGCGGCTGGACGCTGTACGCGGCCCGCGATGCGGCGAAACCAACCTATGGTTATGAGCATTACATCGGCTTTCTTGACAAAACCGACAAGATCACATTCGAACGCTACAGCAACACCACGGGCGGTCGCACGGGAGCCAATGTCAGCGGTGCTTCCAGTGTCGGCTGGAAGCACGTGGATGTAGTCGTATCCGACGAATCCACCACAATGTACGTCAACGGCACACTTGTGAACAGCGTGGAGGCCAAAGAAAGCCATGATCTGACAGAAATCCTCGGCAAAGACGGTGGTATTCTGCAACTCGGCAAAGCGAATTGGGGCGCGGAATACTTTACCGGTCTGATCGACAATTTCAAGATTTACGACAGTTCCCTAGCTGCGGCGACCGATGCGTTCAACGCCATCAGCGTTGCGCAAGAGGCAACCGAAAACTTCTCCGTCATTACGGAAAGCAACGGTGTGCCGATCGTTTGGTCGAGCGATAACAACACGATCCGGTTCACGGAAGATGGAACCGCGCAAGTTACTCGCCCCGCAGTCGGTGAAGCCGATGCTGTGGCAACTTTGACTGCCAAGCTCAACGGCTCGGACGATCAGTTGCGGACGTTTAAGGTTACGGTTCCGCACATCATATCGGACGATGAGAAGATCCAAAGCGATCTTGATGCCGTGAATATCTTGGACGCCGACGATATTCGTAGCAATTTCGTGGTGCCGACGGTCGGTGACAATGGCTCCGCCATTACATGGTCCGTCAAGAACGATGGCGGTGCGAACGCTTCTATCGCCGAAGGATATAACGAGAACAATGCCAAAGTATCGGTGAATCGGCCGGCTGCCGGCAAAGATTCCGTCAACGTGACATTGGAAGCGACGGCGACGAACAACGGTGCCACCGCAAACCGGGAATTCCCGATCACCGTTTCGCCGATGCCTTCCGACCAAAGCAAAGATGAGGCATACATTTGGGCGTTCTTCACCGGCGAAGGCGTGGGAGGCGAGAAGATAAGCCTCGCCGCTTCCAAGGGCAACAACGCGCTCGACTGGAATACGCTCAATGAAGGCACTCCGCTGTTCACCTCCACCGAAGGCGAACAGGGATTGCGCGATCCATTCATCATGCGCTCGCATGACGGCGACACCTTCTACATGCTTGCCACCGATCTGAAGATCTCCGGCAGGAAGGGCAGCTTCTCGGCGGCACAGTACAACGGTTCGCTGTATATCGAGGTTTGGGAATCCAATGATCTGGTGAACTGGACGAACCAGCGTCATATCAAGGTCAGCGACGACAGCGCGGGCAACACGTGGGCTCCGGAAGCCTACTGGGATGATGAGTTGGGCGAATATGTGGTCTACTGGGCCTCGAATCTGTACGACAATGACGATTCGAGCACTCGTACCTCGCCAAGTTACAACCGCATGATGTATGTGACGACGCCTGATTTCATCACGTTCTCCAAACCGAAGACGTGGATTGACGTGGATCGGAGAGGCCAAGCTGGAGCGGGTTCCATTGATGTGACGGTGCAGAAGGAAGGCGACACCTACTACCGCATCTACAAGGATGAAAAGTCGATGACCTTGCGCCAGGAGAAGTCCAACACCCTGACCGATTCCATTGGAAAAGCCGGCGTCAAAGACTACAGCACGGCATTGTCCGGCAGCTCGTGGAGCGAAGTCGGCACCGCGATCGGCAACGACAAATCCAACGGATACGGTGGCACCTTCTCCGCAGGCGAAGGCCCCTCGCTGTTCAAAGCCAACGAAGGCGATGTGAACGGATACCAATACTATCTGTTCGCCGACCAGCCCAGCTATCACGGAGGTCCGAACCATTACGTGCCCATGGCGACCACCGACATTTCCGACGCTTCGAAGTGGACGGTAATCGGCGACAAGATGCCCGAGGAGAACTTCCCCGTCAATTCCGATGGTGGCAAGCCCCGTCACGGCACCGTGGTTCCGGTCACCCGCGCCCAGTATCAGACCGTGCTTGAAGCCTATGCGCCGAGCATCGCGGTCAAGTCGGTGGCATCGGTTGACGTGTCCACTAACGCCGGGACCGCTCCGACGATGCCGGAAACCGTGCATCTGACAATGGCTGACGGCTCCGAACAGGATGCTGACGTGCAATGGGATGACATCGACGCGGACCAGTACGCCAAGGCTGGCACCTTCACCGTCAAGGGAACCGCCCAAGATGACTCCCGCATGCCCGTGGAGGCAACCGTGACGGTATCCAAGCCGGATGACGGCAAGGATGATCCCAAAGATGACGATGCTGCCAAGAAAGCCGGATATCTGTGGCTGTACTTCAACGCATCCGACTATGAAAAAATCAATTACGGATACAGCAAAAACGGCCTGAAATGGCAGGCGCTGAACGATGGTGAGGCAATCATGTCTTCCACGCAAGGCACCAAAGGCATCCGCGATCCGCATCTGATTCGCTTGGAAGAGCCGGATGCGGACGGCAACAAGTATGTGATGCTCGGCACCGATCTGCACGCCGAAGGAAGCGCTTCGGGCGGTTCTTGGAATCAGATCAACGCCAGCACCTATCTTGTGGTCGCCAAATCCAAGGATCTCGTCATCTGGACCGATCCTGAACTGGTATCAACCGGTTTGGAAGGCAAAGTCGGCAACGCTTGGGCTCCCGAAGCGATCTGGGACGCCGAAGCGGGCAAATATCTGGTGTATTGGTCAAGCCGCGACCTGTCAACAGGCGGAGACAATCCCACTACTGGCAATACCGCGCTGAAAGTGTACAAAGCATACACTTCGGACTTCACCACGTTTGAGAATCCTCAAATCTGGATCGAACAAAGCTCGGCCGACCTGCATAACATCATCGACACCACAATCGTGCAAGGCGATGACGGATCCTATTATCGTTTCTCCACATCGGATTGGTACACGGTGATCGACACTGCGGATTCTCTGGAAGCGCAGAAGTGGACCCGACTAGTTGAACGCGACTCCGAAGTCAATGCCGACGGCACGTCGAAAATTACTGGAGACAAAGTCGTCAAGACCTCGGAATCAGGATTGAGCACCCGCATCGAAGGTTTGACCGTGTACCAAGGCACTGATGGGGCGTGGATTGTGATGGGCGACAACGGAGGCTACGCCGGCTGGACCATCGCAAAACTGTCGTCCCTGAAGAAGTCGGGCACATTCTCAAAGGCCTCAGCCAATTTCGGACAGCGATTCCGCCATGGCACCGTCGTCCGTCTAAACGTCGACGAGGAAACCGCCGTGCTCGCAGCTTACGGCGAACATACCGCGCCCAACACTCCTCTGGCACAGCAGAAGAATCCGATCGCGCAATTCACCTTTGACGATGAGGAAACCGGTTACACCAGCGATCTGGCAGTTGCCGGAATCCACGGAACGGCCAAGCTTGAAGATGGCAACAACGGCACCAAAGCCGCTCGACTGGGCAGCGGTTCCTGGCTGAGCGTCACGCAAACCAATGGCGCCGCACTGCTGTTGGACGCCACCGAGTTCACCGTCTCCTACGATGCTAAGCCCGACTCCAACGGCAATACCGGCTGGACCTTCTACGCGGCTCCGTCCACGGCTGCCCCGACGTACAACCAATCCGAACACTACATCGGAGTGCTTGATAAGGTCGGCAGCGTTGTTGTCGAACGATACAACACCGACGGCAATCGAGATGGTCGAGGCAACGCATCGGCCACCACAAGCGGCGACGGATGGCACAACGTGACCGTCACGGTAAACGCGAAGGCGACACGTGTCTACATCGATGGCGTGCTTGCCGGCGAAAGCACGGACGTTTCCGGGCTGGGCGTCAAGGAAATCCTTGGCGAAACCGGAGGAATCCTGCAAATCGGCAAAGCCAACTGGGGATCCGGCGAATACTATTCCGGTCTGATGGACAATCTGACCATCTGGAATCGAACGCTGAACGCCAACGAAATCGCACAACGGAACAACGCGCCCGCGCTCGCATCCATCACTGTGGGCACTGTGCCGACCTCGTCGCAAGCAGATGCATTGCGTGGCACCGATAAGCACAGCAACGTGCGTACCAGCATGGATTGCGACGCGAAAACCATCACCTCCGTAGTGAACAATCGTGCCGAGATCAACGCCGTTCCGGTAACGTTCGCGCTGACTTACGACGATGCGAGTGTCACGGTCGATGGCAAGTCGTTTGCCAGCGGTGACAAGCTTGACATGTCCAAGAAGCATACGCTTGTAATCGAATGTTCGGACGGCAACGGTGGTATCGTTAGCGAAAAATGGACGCTCGAAAAGGCGGTTCAGTCAAATAATCCGGTTTTGCCGGGGCAATATGCCGATCCGGATATCGATTATTTCGACGGAAAATTCTGGATTTTCCCGACGACTGATGGCTTCTCGGGATGGAGTGGGAATTACTTCCATGCTTTCAGCTCGACCGACCTGGTCAACTGGACCGACGAAGGAGTGATCCTCGACGTGGATAAGAATCACGAGCCGACCACGAATGGCGACGAGAATACGGCAATTTCGCCTTGGTCTGTCGGATCCGCATGGGCGCCGACCATCGAGAAAAAGAATGGCAAGTATTACTTCTACTACTGCGCCAAGCTTGAGAGCGGTGAATCGGCGATTGGCGTGGCGGTAGCGGATTCGCCTGCCGGCCCATACAAGGCGGCCAAAGACCCCATCGTTACGCGTTCGATGGAGGGTGTGACTGTGGGGCAGGCCATCGATCCGTCGATTTTTACCGATGATGACGGCACGTCGTATATCCTGTACGGCAACGGTTCGGCGGCCATCGCCCAATTGAGCGATGACATGATGAGCGTGGTGCCGGGAACGGTCAAACGGATCAACGGTCTGAACAACTTCCGGGAATCCGTTGTGGTGTCCAAGCGCGATGGCGTCTATCACTGGACGTGGTCATGCGACGATGCCGGATCGGCGAATTACCACGTCGAATACGGCACTTCGCCGTCGCTGTTCAAGGAAGATGGCTCCGTGACTGATATCGACAACCATGGCGTGCTCCTGCAAAAGGACGCGTCGAAGAATTTGCAGGGTACGGCCCATCAGTCCGAAGTGCACGTGGTGGACGCGAATGGCGAAGAGCGCTGGTTCATGGCGTATCACCGTCACTACACTCCGCTTGGCGTGTTTACTTCCGGGCTTGGCTTTCACCGCGAAACCGCGATCGACGAGATCACCTTCGACGAAAACGGGCTGATGCAAACCATCAATCCTACCGATGAAGGCGTGTCGATCACGATGGCGAAGACCGATGCGTTGTCTTCCGCTGTTGCGGATGCTGCGGCGGTGGTCAACAACGGATATGACAGTGGGAAGTGGGATGCGTTCGTTGAGGCTCGTGACGCTGCGAAACTGGCGCTGTCTAAGGCTTTGGATGAGGGGCTGTCGCAGGCGGACGTCGATGAGGCGTCTGAAGCGTTGACAGCGGCGCAGGCTTCGCTGAAGAGCGATTCGGACAAGCCCGGAGATTCGGACAAACCTGGGGATTCGGATAATTCTGGTGGTAATTCCGGTAATTCTGCTGGCAATGGTAAGAACAATACTGCTTCCAAGACCGGCAACAAGGTTGCCAATACCGGTTCGGCTGTCAGTGGCGTAATCGCCGTGATGGTGTTGCTGGTGGGAGCGGGTGTGGTATTGCGCCGGTGCGTCAGCGGGGCTGGAAGCGAGACCAGATGAGAGTCCGGAAGCGAACCTGGAAGCGGAGTTTGAAACAGATCTGAAGTGGATTCTCGCGCTTAAGTGAGTAATCTGCTGCTCTCGCCGGTTTCTTGGGTTCGGTTCAGGCCGGTTTCATCTTTATGGTGAGACCGGCCTGACTTTTGAAATGTTGATTTTCTGTTGACCATCTGTTGATGGGAGATATTGGACGTTGCTTGTTGACACCAACACTGTCACTCTTTTGACGAGTAGAAACGGTAGGCTGGGACTATGACCGAAGAGAAGACTTTCCGTAAGACCAAGCCGGTTGCTGAATCCACTGCCGCAACCGCTGGCGATACTGTGAACGCAGCCGTTGATTTCGCCATGCTTGAACCGCGTGATCAGCTCAAGTCGCTGCTGCAGGCCGAGATGGCCGATAAGCCGTTCTCGGAACTTTCCTCAGTGTTGTTCGACCATCGTGGAGCGTCGATTGTTGGGCATATTTTGTTGGATACGTTGGAAGAGGCCGGCTATTCCGTTGATGATTTCGATGCGGTTGGTGCGCTGACTGCGGCTGCGGTTCCGCTGGTTTCCGCTATGATCCAGGCGGCCGCTTCTCGAGGTGAAAACCTTAACGGTTTTGTGATGGATTTTGTGTATCCGTCCATCAAGGGGCCTTCGATTGCCGGTAAACGTGTGGTGTTGCTGGATTCCTGGCTGTCTGAAAAGTCATATGTGCAGACGTCCTCTTTGGTCACCTTGCGTAACGGCAATGAGTTGAGCCTTGACTTCTCCGTGGTGAAGAACGAAGGCGCCGAAGTGCTTGCTGTCGCTTCGTTGATTGGTGGCGTCGATATGGCCGACCCGTCGATCAAAGTCGTCAATCCGGTGGATGGGTCCGAAGCTGAACTGCCGTTTGTGGAGGTCTTCAAGGAGTCGGAGCTTCACTGACCAGCGCGACTTTCCGGTTGTACCGGCGGTTTTTTAATGATGTCATCCGCCGTGTTTCATGGAATGTTTCACGGGTATTGTTCTGTTGGAATCATGCTGACATGAGTAAAGGAAAAATAAAGTCGGCAGTACGGATGCGGTTGACGGCAGGCGATCTCCAAAATCGCGGTGGGCAATGCTGCGATTGCCGATGTTGATCGTGGGCGAATGGTGGAAGATATAACAGAAGTTACCTGTCGACGAAATATCGGACGACGAATGTGAGGAAAATCGTGCATCAGCCTAATCCTATTGATATTGCGGCGAAAGCGTCCGGAGAGCCGGCTTTTCGTGAGGTGGGCGTAGGTCCGTGGGGCCAAACGCATCCTGGCGAACCTCGTCCGGATGATCCGCAATCACCGAATTATGATCGTCGATTCGATACTGTGCTGCTTGATGAGGGCGACCGTCGTAACGTGCTTGACCGGTACCGCTACTGGACGGTTTCGGCCATTAAAGATGATCTTGACGATCATGGTCGGCATGATTTCGAAGTTGCCGTGGAAAACTGGACGCACGATTTCAATATCGGATCCATGGTGCGCACTGCCAACGCATTCCAAGCGAAACGTGTACATATCGTCGGACCGCACAAGTGGAATCGCAAGGGCGCGCTGATGACGGAACTGTACCAGCACGTCGAAAACCACCCGTCCATAGCCGAGCTTGTCGAATGCTGGAAGCTGCGCATTGCCGGAGAAATCGCCGCAGTCCAATCGCAAGCGGCCGCAATCGCATTCCGCATGCGCGAAAATGCAAAAAAAGCGAACTGTGCCTGCATGAGCGAGGCGGCTTCGTTAGCTGAGATCCGTGTTGCTGGGTGCGCTCCATCTGGTATTTCAATGGACGTTTCAGCTACGAGTGGTATTGAACATGGAAACGAGTCCACTTGTATGGCGCAGTTGGCGGCGATTAATCAGCGTATCGCCGAGTTGAAGGCCGCGCGGGTGATTGCGCTCGATATCATTCCCGGCGCGGTGCCGATGGAAACCTACCATTTCCCGAAGCGATGCCTCATGCTGTTTGGCGCGGAAGGTCCGGGGTTGTCTGAAAAGGCGCTCGAGCTGGCCGATGACGTGGTCTACATTTCTCAGTTCGGCTCAGTCCGTTCCATTAACGCCGGAGCTGCCGCAGCAGTCTCCATGCACGCCTGGATCGCCCAACACGCCACCATCCAACCCTAATTTCCGTTCCTGATTTTCAGCCTTGATTTCCAGTTCCGACTTTCAGTTTTGACTTCCAGTTCTGGCTTCAGTTTTGATTTCTAGTTCTGGCTTTCAGTCTTGATTTTCAACCTTGGCTTTCAACCTTGGCTTTCAACCTTGACTTCGCGTGACGATACCTTCCTTTTGGACTGCCTCCCTTTTTGTTGCTCAAAATGGGAGGCAGTCCAGTTTGCGGGAGGATTGTTCATCCTAGAGTCCAGTTTTCTCCAGTGACTGGAGGTTTTTGGACTGTGCGGGCGTGTCAGCGGGAGGATTCCTCCAGTGGGTGGGTGATTTTGGACTGTGCGGGGCGTGCCGGCAATGCCGGTGTGACGTGGTTGCGGGGCGAGACGAAATGGGCGGGCGCTCGTCACACAGACGCGTTAATGTTAGGGACATGCCTACTTTCACCAAAGAAGAAATCGTGCATCTGGGCGATTTGGCCCGAATTGCACTTACTGACGAGGAGATCACCCGTCTGCAGGGCGATCTGAACGTCATCGCAGAATCCATCAACAAGGTCCAGGAAGTCGCTACCGACGATGTGGAACCAACCGCGAACCCGATTCCGCTGGAAGCCTACCTGCGCCCGGATGTGCCGGAAACCCCGCTGACTCAGGAAGAGGCGACCGCAGGAGCCCCGGTTTCCGAGGCCGGCATGTTCGTTGCACCGCGCATTCTGGGGGAGGAGTGACATGAGCGAACTCGTCAAGCTTTCCGCCGCCGAGATGGCGGCTAAGATCAAGGCCAAGGAAGTCTCCAGCCGTGAACTGGTTGAAGCGCATCTCGAAGTCATCGAGGCCGCCGAGCCGAGCATCAAGGCTTTCCTGAAGGTGTCCGGCGATCAGGCTCTCGAACAGGCCGACGCCTTCGATGCCAAGTCCGATGAGGAAAAGGCAGCACTGCCGGAACTTGCCGGCGTGCCGATCGCCATCAAAGACATGATCGTCACCAAGGGCATC
>OOBN01000128.1_pt1 | contig 80409 bp, 63 predicted proteins | sample 1671091 | NCBI WGS metagenome assembly OOBN01 (sample SAMN06348121, study PRJEB24527) | human gut metagenome | biome: human gut; feature: ankylosing spondylitis patient; material: feces | host: Homo sapiens | place: China | collected 2015-10 | reverse complement strand
AGTTCAACTCTATCCACAAAAAACATAAAAACATCTTTTCTGTACCCCACAGACAATAAAGGTATCGGGTTTTTCCCGGTACCTTTTTTCTGTATATTGCAAAAAGAAAGAGAGGCCCAAACTCTTCGTCATTGCCTCCCTTGTAAAGGGAGGTGGGTCTCGTTAAGGCAACTCGGAGGGATTCCATAGGAATTTATGGAATTTAAATAGAAAGCAAATTACTTTTTAATCCCTCAGTCTGTTTTCGTTGTTCACGGGATTGCGGGGAGATTTCTTTGATATACGGATTTGCACAGAAAGGTGCTTAATTGAAAGACCGGCTGTAACATTTTGTTACAGCCGGTCTTTATGCTTTTTAAAGTTCTTGTTTTCAGTCCGTTTTCTTTTCCGAGTCGGAAGCTTCTGTGGCGTGCGAAGCACAGAGGGCACAGTTGCCGGAGCAGCCGAATTCGCGTTTGCCCTCTTCGGTGTCGCGGTAGTACTGTGTGTGCGTATCGCGGTGCTTTGTGGAATTCCAAAGCTTTTCGGCACGCGGTGCCCATTCATTTGCAAAGTCTACGCATTTATCGCAAAGCTCGTCGACATCCTCTTTATTCAAAAGGTCCGAGGAATGCGCTCCGCTCTCCTTTACCATTTTGCGTAAAAGCTCGGGATTTTCAAGCATGGGGCAGGGTCTTAAATGATTGTCGTTAAACGGCTGACCCTTGTAATATGCGGTAAAGAGCGGACTCTTGAGTGCCTCGAGAAGCGTGTGAGTGCGTATATTTGTATCGGAATAGTGTATAAATACGCACGGCTCTATGTCACCTGCGGAATTTATGTGGAAATAGTTTCTGCCTGCCGCTATGCAGCCGCCGACATATTCGCCGTCGTCCTGGAAGTCCATAACGAACATCGGCTTGCCCGTTTTGCCGTTACGCATTTTGCGAAGCCAGCGGTACATATATTCCCTCTGGTCGGGAGTCGGGATAAGCTCCTTGTCGGCACCGTGACCCACGGGCATATAGTTGAAATAAAATGCGAATTTCGAGCCGTTTTCTATCATCTTGTCGATGAAATCGTCGCTCGTTACGTATTCGTCGTTTTTGCGCGTGTAACAGACCGAAATGCCGAAGAGGCATTTGTTCTTTTTAAGAAGCTCCATAGCCTTGAGCGTGGCGTTGTAAGCTCCCTCGCCGCGGCGCCAGTCGTTTGACTCCTCCGTGCCCTCAATGCTCATGGCAAGGGCGACGTTGCCGACTCTTTTAAGGTCATCGCAGAATTTTTGGTCTACAAGCGTTGCGTTTGTATAGATTAAAAATACACAATCCTGATTGTTTGCGGCAAGCTCTATTATGTCGTTTTTGCGTATGAGCGGCTCGCCGCCGGTAAGCATATATACATGAGTGCCGAGCGCCTTGCCCTGAGAGACAATGCTCTGCATCTCTTCGTTCGTAAGGCTTTGCTTGTGGCCGTATTCCGCAGCCCAACAGCCCTTGCAGTGGAGGTTGCACGCGCTCGTGGGGTCAAAAAGGATTATGAACGGCACGTTGCAGTGAAGCTTTTCGCGATTTCTGCGAACGGTCTTTGTGCCGTAGTAGCCTGCGTCAAAGCCGAACGCCATAATCATTTTTTTGATTACATCGCGGTCAATGTCATTTAAAATGCCGAGGGCGTACTTGGTCCATACATTATCATTATCTCGAACGGTTTCCTTCATCTTTTCAAGATTGCCCGCGGGGAAGATGCTTTTGGTGAGCTTTTCCGCCACCGACAGCATTTTGCAGATGTTTTCCTGCGGATTTTTGTCAATGTATTTCATTGCCTTGTCAAGCGTTACTTTAACCGCCGCTCTTTGCAGCTTGTGTGAATCTGACATAATTCGTAAGTCCTCCGTGGAATGCGGTATAGTTAATATTATTTTGCCGCATTTTGTGCCGTAATTATAGCATAAATATATTTTTTTGTAAACCGAACTAAGCCTGTTTCGCCGATTTAATACACTTTATCACGCGTTTGTTTATTTTTTAACAATATCTGCTTGAACATCATAAGCCGCACGTGTTTAATGTGATTATTAACTTCAAAAAGCTGATTTTGTTTGCCGCCGCGAAAAAAATAAAAATACTGTGGATTTTTGGGATTACGGTAATTAAATTTTTTATAAAGCTGTGGAATTTTTGACGCTTATATGATACAATAATAAATAATTATAGGCTTTAAAAGCCGTGCCTTGCCGCGAGAAAAACAGCACTCGGGGCGAGGTGCTTTCAAAAAACTATTTCGGAGGCGTTCTCGCAATATGGAAATTACTCCAAAGCTTTCTGTTACCGAAGATAAAATAAGGCTTTTGACCGTAAAAACCGATATGTTCAAAACGGCGTGCCTTACGCTTAACGTATTGGTGCCGATGGGTGAATATGCGGCCGAATATGCCGTGCTGTCATCGTATTTGGTGCATTCGTCGAAAAAATACGATTCGCTTATAAAGCTGAACTCACGCTTGGAGGAGCTTTACGGCGCACTTTTGTCGGGCAACATTTCAAGACACGGCGAGAATTATCGTATACAGCTTTCGATAACCTGCATAGACGACAGTCTCACCTTTGACGGCAAGAGCGTCACGGGCGCGTCGCTGGAGTTGCTTTTGTCGCTTCTTACAAAACCGTCGGCGGACGAAAACGGATTTTCACCGGAGCAGCTGTCAACGGAAATACGTCTTACCGCAGAGGATATTGAGAGTGAAATCAACGATAAACGTTCATATGCGATGACTCGTATGCTCGAGACGATGTGTGCCGACGAAATCTACGGACTTACCAAAAATGAAATTCTCGAAAACGTGAAAAAGGTCACTCCGCAATCGCTGCTTGCCGCGTGGAAATTTATGCTGAAAAACGGCATAATTCAGCTGAACGCCATAGGCAATATTTCGGATGACGATTGTAAAAAGAAATTACGCGAGGCTTTTTCGGACGTCGGCGAGAGAACGCCGTATGAGCCGGAGACTGTTTTTGTCGAAGAGGCGGAGGATTTAACCGAACTTACCGAGGAGCTTACCATGAATCAGAGCAAGCTTGTTCTCGGCTTCAGAGGCGGTATGACCGATGAAAACGATGATTTTTATTCGCGCCGCATTATGACGGACGTTTTCGGCGGCGGCCCGTATTCGAGACTTTTTATGAATGTACGCGAAAAGCTCAGCCTTTGCTATTACTGCTCGGCAAGGCTTATAAGAGGCAAGGGCATAATCGTTATACAGAGCGGAATCGAAAAAGAAAACAGGCAAAAGGTGCTTGATGAAATAAACAGGCAGCTTGACATTATGAAGAACGGCGAGTTTTCGGACGAGGATTTTGAAGCCTCCAAAAAAGCCATATGCGACGCATACCGCAGCTTCAACGATACTCCCGATGCGCTTGACATATATTACGGCACGCAGCTGACGGGCGATATAGTAACGCCGGATGAGGCAATAGAAAACTTCCTTGCGGTCACAAGGGACGACGTCAAGAAAACGGCTTGCGCGCTCTCACTCGATACCGTTTATATGCTTGCGGGAACGGATAAGGAGGACGGCGCAGATGAATAACGTCACAGAAATCAAAAACGAAAAGCTCGGTGAGAGCTATTACGAAATAAAGCATCAGTCGGGGCTTAAAATTCTTGTGTATCCCAAAAAGAACTATGCGTCGTCATACGCCATGTTCGGTACGCGCTACGGCTCCATAGATACGCAGTTTAAGCTTTCGGGCGAAAAAGAGTTTACCGAAGTACCGGAGGGTATAGCGCATTTTCTTGAGCACAAGCTTTTTGAGAGCGAGGATCTCGACGCATTTCAGCGTTATGCCGCAACGGGTGCAAGCGCAAACGCATATACGAGCTTTGATAAGACCTGTTATCTGTTTTCATGCTCGGGCGACTTTAAGGGCTCTCTCGAAATTTTACTCGACTTTGTAACCCATCCGTATTTTACGCCCGAAACAGTTGAAAAGGAACAGGGCATAATCGGTCAGGAAATTAAAATGTGTCAGGACGAGCCCTCCTGGGAGGTGCTCTTCGGTATGCTCCGCGGAATGTACAAAAAGCATCCCGTGAGAATAGACATTGCCGGAACCGTGGAGTCTATATCTCACATAACGGCGGAGCTGCTCTACAAATGCTATGACACCTTTTACAATCTTTCGAATATGTTGCTCTGCGTCGCGGGCAATGTGGATGTTGACACGGTTTTGTCCGTAGCTGACAAGGTGCTTAAAAAGCAGCCCGAAAAAAAGATTGAGAGAAAATTCCACGAGGAGCCGAAAGAGGTCTGCGAAAGCTACGTGGAGGAGTATTTACCCGTAGCCACGCCGGTTTTTGCACTCGGCTACAAGGAGGATGTTAAAACCCCGGAGCGCAGTCTTAAAGACGTTATATGCAGTAATATAATTCTTGAGCTTGTTGCCGGCAAGACGTCAAAGCTTTATTCCGATATGCTCTCCGACGGGCTTATAAACACCGCATTCGGCTTTGAATTTTTTGAGGGCTACGGCTATGCCTGCCAGATATATTCCGGCGAGAGCCGCGACCCCGAAAAGGTCAGAGAGCTGATCTCCGGTAAGATAAACGAGCTTAAAAGGGACGGCGTGGACGAAAAGGACTTCGAGCGCATACGCCGCAAGCTGTATGGCAGAGCGGTGTTCGATTTTAACGATATAGAGTCTATTGCCAACGAGATGGTATCGGCGACCTTTAACGGAGAGACCGTTTTCTCGGGAATGGAGGTGCTTGAAAATCTCACCAAGGAAGATGTTGAAAAGAGACTTTTAAGCTCCGTTGACACCGAAAACTGCGTGCTCTCGGTTATAAAGAGCAATTAAAGGAGAAGTGAAGATATGACTTTTTTGACCGACGGCACGGCGGTAAAATTTACCGGAATAGACCACACGTTCAATGTGTATTCGACCTTTGTAGAGTTCAATATCGGTTCTTCCGTGTTCAGCGTTAAATTCTACGGGCTTATTATAGCGTTCGGCTTTTTGCTCGCGGTGCTTTTCGGCGGCAGAATGGCTTACAAGTGGAAGATGGATTTAAACAAAATGCTTGACGTGCTGCTGTACGGAACGATAGGCGGAATTATAGGCGCAAGGCTTTACTATGTAGCCTTTGAGTGGGATTATTACAGCCAAAATCTTTCGGAAATTCCGAAAATTTGGAACGGCGGGCTTGCAATCTACGGCGGACTTATCGGCGGAATAATCGCCGCAGCCATAACCTGTAAGGTCGATAAAATGGACTTTTTAAAGTTGCTTGACCTTGCCGGAATGAGCTTTTTGATAGGCCAGGGCATCGGCAGATGGGGCAATTATGCAAATCAAGAGGCGTTCGGTACAAATACGACAATGCCGTGGGGCATGACAAGCTCCAAGGTTGTCGATTACATAGTGTCAAATCAGGCTCTGTTCAGGGCAAAGGGCATAGAGATGTCTCCGAATGTTCCCGTTCACCCGACGTTCCTGTATGAATCCGTATGGTGCCTTTTGGGCTTTTTGGTAATATATATCATTTGTCGCAAATTCTACAAATTCAGCGGGCAGCTCATACTTTGCTACGGCGTTATATACGGAGCGGAGAGAGCGGTGGTCGAGGGACTTCGCACGGACAGTCTTTATATAGGCTCGTCAAATCTTCGTGTTTCACAGCTTTTGTCAATGGTTATAGCTGTCGTTTGTTTTGCGATACTTACGGCAAAGCTTGTTTCGCTGAAAAAACATCCCAAGCCGTTTTCACCCGTAGAGGTGCGCGATGACGCCGAAAAATCGGACGCGTTAAAGGACGGCAAGGAGGATAAAAAGAAAAATAAAATCAGCGCGGAAAAACGCCGCGAGATGATGAGACAAAAGGAGCGCAAAAACGATGGCGACGATAATTGACGGTAAAGCCGTTTCCGCTTTTTTGAAGGACGGTATAAAAAAGGAGTGCCTTGAATTAAAGGAAAAAGGCGTTTCCGTTTGCCTTGCTGTTATAATAGTGGGCGACGATCCCGCCTCAAGGACATACGTAAACAATAAGAAAAAGGCGTGTGAGGCCGTCGGTATAATCTCGCGCGAATATGCTTTGCCGGCAGATACGTCTATGGCGGAGCTGCTCGCACTTATAGACGAGCTTAATAATGACAGAGAGGTAAACGGCATACTTTGTCAGCTGCCGCTGCCGAAGGGACTTTCGGACGAGCTTGTGATAAAGGCAATCTCGCCGAAAAAGGATGTTGACGCCTTTAGCGCAGAAAACGTCGGGCATATTATGATAGGCGACCACACGTTTTTGCCGTGTACGCCTGCCGGAATTATGGAAATGCTGAAATATTACAATATCGACGTCTGCGGCAAGGAATGTGTCGTTGTAGGCAGAAGCAATATTGTGGGTAAGCCGATGGCTATGCTGCTGCTTCAGCAGAACGGCACCGTGACGATTTGCCACTCTAAGACGAAAAATCTCAAAGAGGTTACACGTCGCGCCGACATTCTTGTTGCCGCCGTCGGTAAGCCGTATTTTGTAACCGCCGATATGGTAAAGGACGGTGCGGTGGTTATAGACGTAGGTATGGACAGAAACAGCGAGGGCAAGCTCTGCGGCGACGTGGATTTTGCCGAGGTAAGCAAAAAGGCGTCTTACATAACTCCCGTTCCGGGCGGCGTAGGCCCAATGACAATAGCGACACTTCTTAAAAACACCGTTACCGCCGCAAAGCAGCAAAACGGTCTTATATAAATATTATTTGAAAGGGGTTTGTATTTTGAGCGAAAAACCTAAATTCTATATAACTACGGCTATTGCGTACACTTCGCGTAAGCCGCATATCGGCAACAGCTATGAAATAGTTTTGACCGATGCAATAGCGAGATACAAAAGACTTCAGGGCTACGATGTGTTTTTCCTTACGGGAACGGACGAGCACGGGCAGAAGATTGAAGAATATGCAAAAGAGGCCGGTGTGTCTCCTAAGGAGTATGTCGATAAGGTGTCGGGCGAAATACGCGCCATTTGCGACGTACTTAACACCACATATGATAAGTTCATAAGAACCACTGACACGTACCACGAAAAAATAGTTGCAAAGATTTTCAAAAAGCTCTATGAACAGGGCGATATATACAAGAGCGAGTACGAGGGAATGTACTGCACCCCGTGCGAGAGCTTTTGGACCGAGAGCCAGCTTGTAGACGGCAAGTGCCCCGACTGCGGCAGAGAGGTTAAAAAGGCAAAAGAGGAGGCGTATTTCCTGCGCCTTTCAAAATATCAGAAGCAGCTTGAGGACTACATCGAGAGCCACGACGATTTCATTTATCCCGAAGCTCGCAAAAAAGAGATGCTCAACAACTTTATTAAACCCGGACTTCAGGATTTGTGCGTTTCGAGAACGTCATTTAAATGGGGCATTCCCGTAACGTTTGACCCGAATCACGTCATCTATGTTTGGATAGATGCACTTTCAAACTATATCACGGCGCTCGGCTACGATCCCGACGGCTCAAGCGATATGTATAAAAAGTATTGGCCTGCCGATGTTCATATCATAGGCAAGGATATTGTGAGATTCCACACCATTTACTGGCCGATTATGCTTATGGCTCTCGGCGAGCCTCTTCCGAAGCAGGTATACGGTCACCCGTGGCTGCTTTTCGGCGAGGATAAAATGTCAAAATCCCGCGGAAACGTCATTTATGCCGACGACCTTGTAAAGGATTTCGGCGTTGACGCGGTGCGTTACTATCTTCTCTCCGAGATGCCGCACGCGCAGGACGGCTCCATAACATACGAATCGCTTATCGAGAGATACAATTCCGACCTTGCCAACACCATAGGCAACCTTGTCAACAGAACCGTTGCCATGCAGAATAAATATTTTGACGGCGTAATTGCCGCTCCCGCCGACAAAGAGCCGCTTGACGACGAAATATCGTCGCTTGCTTTAAAGACCGTGGCTGAGGTTGACAGGTGCTTTGACGAATACAAGATAAGCGACGCTACGGAGAACATTCTCACTCTTGCACGCCGCCTTAATAAGTATATCGACGAGACTACGCCCTGGGCACTCGCAAAGGACGAGAGCAAAAAGGGCAGACTCGGCACGGTGCTTTACAATTTGCTTGAGGGTATACGTTTTCTTGCGGTGCTCTTAACTCCGTTTATGCCCGATACGGCAGAAAAAATATTTGAGCAGATAGGCACAAACGAACGCTCGTACGAGAGCCTCAAAGCCTTCGGCGCGTTAAAGTCGGGTGAAAAAGTGGGAACTCCCACGCCGCTGTTTAACCGTATAGACGGTGAAAAGCTCATAGAGGAGCTGACCGCCAAGCAGAAGGAGCAGCAGAAGGCCGAAAAGAAAATGATAAATTCGCTTGAGGGCGTTGCCGAGATAGGCATTGACGATTTCGCAAAGGTTGAGCTTCGCGTGGCCGAGGTCAAGGCGTGCGAAAAGGTTCCGAAAGCGAAAAAGCTGTTAAAGCTCACGCTCGATGACGGCACGGGCAATGACAGAACCGTGGCGAGCGGTATCGCAAAATGGTATGCGCCCGAGGACCTTGTAGGCAAAAAGGTGGTTGTTGTCGCAAACTTAAAGCCTGCGGTGCTGTGCGGAGTGGAATCAAACGGTATGATACTTGCCGCGGACTGCTCCGAGGACGATGTTAAAGTTGTGTTCGTTGACAAGAGTATGCCGAACGGCTCAAAAATAAGATAATGTATAAAAATATATTTGATACGCACGCGCACTATGAGGACGAGCAGTTTGACTGCGACCGCGATGAGCTGCTGTCTTCGTTTCCCGAAAACGGTATATCGGGCGTCATCACCTGCGGTACGGACATAATAACGAGCGAGAAGTCGATAGCTCTTGCGGAAAAATATCCGTTTATCTATGCCGCCGTCGGTTTCCACGCGCTGAATCTCGATTCGCTGACCGCCGATTGGTGCGGCGATATAAAAAAGCTTGCCGCGCAAAAAAAGGTGGTGGCAATCGGTGAAATCGGGCTCGATTATCACTACGAAAGAGACAGCCGCGAAAAACAGCTCGAGGTATTCGAAAAACAGCTTGTGCTTGCAAATGAGCTGTCGCTGCCCGTTATAGTTCACGACCGTGAAGCGCATGAGGACACGCTGAATTTGCTTAAAAAGCACCGTCCGCGCGGAGTTGTGCACTGCTTTTCGGGGAGCGTGGAGACGGCAAAGGAGATTATAAAGCTCGGTATGTATATAGGTCTCGGCGGAGCGGTCACATTTAAAAATGCGGTAAAGCCGGCAGAGGTCGCATCTTTTGTGCCGAAGGACAGGCTTTTGCTTGAAACCGACGCGCCGTATATGTCGCCTGTGCCTTACAGGGGTAAACGATGCACATCGCTCTTGATTCCTTATACCGCGGAAAAAATAGCCGCGGTGAGGGGCGAAGCGGTAGAAGAGCTGCTTTTTGAGACCGATAAAAACGCGCGCACTCTCTTTCACATAGGTTCGTTGGTTTAACCGACGGCAAAACACTTTATGTGCAAATTTAACAAAAAATTATTGACAACTAATATTTTATATGATACAGTACAGACAGATGGCACGCCTTTAAGCGGAAGAGTGTGTCGGGGCAAATGCGGTCTGTGCGGTGTAATGTAAACAAGGATTTAGAGCTGTGGACCCTTTGCCCACAGCTCTTTTTGTGTTTTACGGGAGGTGATAGGAAAGCGGATCATAAAAAGTGTTACTCCCTTTCAATATAAAATAAGGAGTTGGTATTTATGTTAAATACGAGAGATAAAATTTTAATTTCTCTGACTGCGGTTATTCAGGCGGTGTACGGCGCGGTTTTTATTTACCGTATGTTTGCGTGGAAAACTCTTATCGCGGGTGGCGAAAGCGACCTGCTTGAGCTTGAAATAAGCCTTGCGGCACTGTTTGCCGTAACCGTTATTTTCTCTGTTATAATGCGTAATTTGCCGGCTAAAATATACAGCCTGCCGGCTCTTTGCTGTCCTCTGCTGTTTCAGCTGGCGGCGGTATGCGGTTTCGCGGGTTCCGCATACGATTCCGATTGGAACGTGCGTTTTACGGCGGCAGGCGTAATTGCAATTATCGCTTTTGCGGTCATTACCGTATGCACGATAGTAATTGAGCTTCGTCACGTGCTTAAAAAAGCCGATAAATGAGGCATTGTAATATAACAACAGGAGATGATAACAATGTTAAAGACAAGAGATAAGGCTCTTATTTCTCTGACTGCGCTTTTTCAGGCGGCACTCGGCATTTTCGGCTTTTTGCATATGCTTGTGAGAAAAGAGATATTTTGTAATGAAAATGATTTACCGGCGGCAGTATTGGCGCTCGTCTTGCTGTTTGTCGTTACATTCGCATTTGCGGTCATAATGCGTGACTTGCCGGCCAAGACGTATGTTATACCCGCCTTTTCAATGCCGATGATTTTTTTGATTGCCGGTTTTCTCGGCACAGGCGCCGATTTTGATGCGGCAGGGGTTGCGCACATGACGGCCGGCGGCACAGCTTCCGTGATTATTTTTGCGGTCGGTACGGCGGGTATTGTAATATACGAGCTTTGCACGGCATTTAAAAAGAACAACAATTAAAATTAGATTTATTTTATGCCGAATGTAAATTCGGACGAAAAAAAAGAGCCGCAGTTTTAAACTGCGGCTCCAGTTGTTTTTAACTGTGGCTCCCGTTGGTTTTTGCGTATAAATTATACTATACCCTGTGCCATCATCGCGTCGGCTACCTTTAAGAAACCTGCAATGTTTGCGCCGGCAACAAAGTCGTCGGGGGTGCTGTATTCCTTTGCGGCATTTGCCATGTGGCCGTAAATGCTCTCCATAATATCCTTGAGTTTTTCATCAACCTCATCAAAGGTCCAAATCATACGTGCGCTGTTCTGGCTCATTTCAAGCGCAGAGGTTGCAACGCCGCCTGCGTTTGCCGCTTTCGCCGGAGCAAAGAGCACTTTGCTCTGTAAAAATGCGTTTGTCGCGTCGATGGTGGACGGCATATTTGCGCCCTCACCTACTGCTATGCAGCCGTTTTTAATAAGCTCTTTTGCGTCATCAAGTGACAGCTCGTTCTGAGTGGCGCACGGCAGAGCTACGTCACAGGGAACCTCCCATACTCTCTTGCCGGGAACGAATTTTGCGGTGGGCTTTAATTCGGTGTACCTTACTATTCTCGCTCTTTCCTGCTCCTTGACCTGCTTTAAGAGCGCGACGTCTATGCCGTCCTTATCGTAGACATATCCGCTTGAGTCGCTTGCGGTAACTACCTTTGCGCCAAGCATTTGAGCTTTTTCTATGGCATAAATTGCAACGTTGCCCGAGCCCGAAACGGCAACCGTTTTGCCCTCGATGGAATTGCCGTGATTCTTTAACATTTCCTCAACGAGATAGATAAGGCCGTAACCGGTAGCCTCTGTTCTTGCGAGTGAGCCGCCGTAGGAGAGGCCCTTACCGGTGAGCACGCCCTCGTGACGGCCGGTAATTTTTTTGTACTGACCGAAGAGGTAGCCTATCTCTCTGCCGCCTACGCCTATATCGCCTGCAGGCACGTCGGAGTTGGGGCCTATAACCTTGTAAAGCTCTGTCATAAAGCACTGGCAAAATCTCATTATTTCGTAGTCGCTCTTACCCTTGGGGTCGAAATCCGCACCGCCCTTGCCGCCGCCTATGGGAAGACCGGTAAGCGAGTTTTTGAAAATCTGCTCAAAGCCGAGGAATTTAATTATGCTCATATTGACCGACGGGTGGAAGCGAAGGCCGCCCTTGTAAGGACCTATCGCGCTGTTAAACTGAACACGGTAGCCGCGGTTTACGTGAACCGTGCCGTTGTCGTCAACCCACGGAACTCTGAATACGGTTGCCTTTTCCGGTGCCACAAGCCTCTCAAGAAGAGCCGCCTTATGATACTTCGGATTTCTCTCTACGGCAGGCTCTATGGATTTAAGAACCTCGGTGACAGCCTGGCAAAATTCGGGTTGATAGTCGTACCTTGTCGTTGTGCGGTTAAGCACTTCGTCAATATAGCTCATTTTAAGTCTCCTTTTCGGCACCGAGCGAATAAAGCCCCGCACCGTTTTTATTACGGTATATATTTTATATTATGTGCTTTATATTTGCAAGAAACACGGCGTAAAATTTCATTTTACCTCCGGCGATACTTTTGTGTATTATAACGATAAAGTGAATTTGAATTCGCCGAGACACGTGAAAATCAAACAAAAATGAGTAAAAAGACATTTTAAAAAATAATTACCGTGACAAAAAAGATGAATAACCGCACTTATAAACTTTCAAATAATTTCGGTGTTCGGATAGTAGTGCGCGAGAATTTCCTCGTAAGTGCTGCCCTGTTTTGCCATATAATCCGCCCCGTACTGCGACATACCGACGCTGTGACCGTAGCCGTATGTCTTAAAGAAAAACGCACCGTCCTTTTGCTCGAGTGTAAACGCCGGACTTCTCAGCGAAAAAAGTGCTCTGAAGGAGTTTCCGGTAAAGCTCTTGCCGCCGACATTCAGGCTTTTCACCACGCCCGAGCCGCTGTCCGTGTAGACTATATCGGTTATCCAGCCGCTTTGCTCGTCTCCCAAGACTATTTCGGGGTCGTTTTTTGTGTATTCTCTGACCTCGTCCGCGGAGAGAGATATTTCCTTTATGCAGTCCGGCGAGAGTTTGTCGCCGGGACTTGTGACCGAGACGAGATATTCGATTTTTCCGCCCCATATATTTTCGGCACTCTCGGTTCTGCCGGGTGAAATTGCACAGTATGCCGCCACTATCGGTTCGCCGTTAAACACTATTGTTTTGCCGAGAACGTCGTTTACCGCCTCCTCCGTTTTGGCTCGGTATTCGTCGTATTTATCGCCCCATTTTTCCTTTTGTGTTTCGATGTCGTAATAGCCCTGATGACGTCCGGGGTCGTCCGATATGTCGGCACCCGAAAGCGAGGAATCGGGATTTTTCTTAAGCCTTACAAGGTTTGTATAGGCGCATACCGCCTGTGCTTTTAAGGCCTCCGTGCTGTATGTTGCGGGCATTTCGGCGGCGACGCAGCCTATTATGTATTCCTTTGTTGAGGCGGTAGCCACGTTGCCGCTTGCGGCTGATTTTATTTTTACGCTGTCGGATTTTTCGTCAAGCAGCTTTTCCTCGTCCTTGCCGTCGTTCTCCTTTTGAAAGGTGCTTTTGACGTTGGAGAGAGAAAAGGAGGAGTAGTCGAGCGATAACAGCGGCGTAAGTATCATAAAAAGTGCCAAAACAAAGCATAAAATACCGTATGTTTTCATAATTGACCTCCCTAATTTTATTGACTTATTGTGATTTTTAATATAAAATATTATATCTATAATTATATGCTTAAAATGAGTTAATATGTCCGTTTAAATGTAAGTCAGGAGGTTTTAAATTTGTCTTACAACCATTCTCCTAAACTTGACGATTCGCTCTCGTCCCTGAAGGAAGAGCTTATACGCAATAACCAGATAAAGCTTGATGATTATCATCGTTACGACGTAAAGCGCGGCTTGCGTAATTCCGACGGTACCGGTGTTATGGCGGGGCTTTCGAGAATATGCTCTGTTGAGGGTTATTACATAGACGACGGTGAAAGAGTGCCGAAGGAGGGCAAGCTTATTTACCGCGGTATAAATATGACCGATATAGTGAGAAACTGCCAAAAGGAAAACCGTTTCGGCTACGAAGAGGTGGTTTGGCTGCTTCTTCTCGGTGATTTGCCGACGCAGGGACAGCTTGATAAATTCAGAGCGGTTCTCGCCGAGGCAAGAGAGCTCCCCGACGATTTCATAGAGGATATGATAATGAAGGCTCCGTCGCCGAATATTATGAATAAGGTCGCAAGGAGCGTTCTCGCGCTGTATTCATATGACAACAATCCCGACGATCTTTCAATAGAAAATGTGCTGCGTCAGTCCATTAAGCTCATAGCGCAGATACCCACCATTATGTCATATGCGTATCAGGTAAAGCGCAGAGCATACGACCACAAGAGTATGTATATCCACCAGAACGATAAAGCGCTCTCCACGGCGGAGTCCATACTCCATACAATAAGGAGCGACCGCAAGTTTACCGATGAAGAGGCCAAAATACTTGACCTGTGTATGATTATTCACGCCGATCACGGCGGCGGAAACAACTCCACGTTTACAACACGCTGCATAACCTCAACGGGAACGGATACCTATTCCGCAATCGCCGCAGGTATAGGCTCGCTCAAGGGTCCGAAGCACGGCGGCGCGAATATTCAGGTTCACAATATGATAGCCGACCTCAAAAAAACCGTCAGCAACCCGACAGACGAGGGTCAGGTGGCGGACTATCTCACCAAGGTCATTCATAAAGAGGCGGGCGACAGAACAGGCCTTATCTACGGTATGGGTCACGCGGTATACACTCTTTCCGACCCGCGCGCCGTACTCTTAAAGGAATTTGCCTCGCAAAAGGCGGAAAAATACGGATTTGCCGATGACTACAAGATAATTTCTCTTGTCGAAGAGCTCACTCCTGAGCTTTTCTATAAGTATAAGGGCGAAAAGAAAAAAATGTGCGCAAACGTGGATCTTTATTCGGGGCTTATATACGATATGCTCAGAATTCCGCCGGAGCTTTTCACTCCGATGTTTATGGCGGCAAGAATTTCCGGCTGGTGCGCTCACCGTCTTGAGGAGCTGTGCTCCGGCAGCCGCATAATGCGACCCGCATACAAGAGCGTCGCTCTTCCGAGAGCGTTTGTTCCGATTGCCGAACGCAATATTGACCACATAGTGCCGGATTACGTTCCGTCCGAGGAAAGATAAAAACGGAAGGACTCTTATAAATGAAAAAAACGGGCTTCGAAAAAAGCTTTAATTTTAAACAGATTCTTATAACGCTTGCCGCAGGAGCGGCCGTGCTGTTGCCGATGCGTATATATCAGCTGTTTGCGATAATAGATACGGGCAGTACGGGATTTTACAAAAAAATCGATTTCAGCGTTTATTTTATGTATGTCGCAGTTGTTGTGTTTACGGCACTGCTTATCGTGTTTTCGAGGCTTTCCGATGATACGAGAGCTTCAAGACCCGCTATGTGCAAAAACAAGCTTCTCGGAGCGGCGGCCGTTGTTATGGCTGTCGGTACGGCATATGATTCTGCGGATTCGATGCTGTCGTTCTCCGCGTCCTGCAGCGATTTTTCGAGTAACCTCGACGTGTCGTTTATGAGATATTTTTTCTCAAACGGGATGTTTGCGTCGCTTTTTGAGAGCATATTCGGAATAATCGCCTGTGTTTATTTTATAGTTTTTGCACTTTCGTATTTTAATGACAAGGCCGATTTTACATCTTATAAGGTGCTCGCTCTGGCTCCGCTTTTCTGGGCTATGTGCAAAATGATAACAAGGTTTATGACCAAGATCAGCTTTATAAACGTTTCGGAGCTTATGCTCGAAATGCTAGAGCTTGCGCTTGTGATGCTGTTCTTTATGTCGTTTGCGAAGATTTCCTCCGACGTTGCCGACAAGGGCGAGTTTAAAAAGCTTGTCTCATACGGTATGCCGGCTGCGATGCTGGCGGCGGTGATAGGCGTTTCCCGTCTTGTAATTACGCTGTGCGGAAAAAGAGACCGCCTGCCGTCCGAGCTCGGATTTTCCGTAACCGATCCGGCATTTGCGTTTTTTGCGATTGTATACATACGCCATCAGATGAAGCACGGCAGACCGGAGTCCGAGGACAATGCGCCGAGTGAGGACGAAACGGCAGCCAAGGCTGACAAAATCAACTGACATATCGGCGGTGTAAATAATTATGTTTCTTTCCGACGTGGCAACAGCCGCGAAGCAGGTGTTTATTCTCTATGTACTGGTTCTTCTCGGCTTTATATGCGACAGGACTAAAATCTATACGGAAAAAGCGGCGAGGCTCACAAACGACCTGCTTTTTTATATAGTTACGCCTGCCATAATAATTCAGTCATTTTCGTCCGTCGAATTGTCCGGTGAAAATGTTCGCGGTATGCTGATGTCGTTTCTGGGAGGAACGATTTTGCACGTCGTTGCAATAGTGATTTGTATTCCGTTTTGGCGCAGGACCGACAAAAATCTGTCGTGCATATATAAGTATGCGGCGATATACGGAAATGTCGGCTATATGGCATTGCCGCTCGCCGAGGCAGAGCTCGGAGCCGAGGGCGTGTTCTTTTGCTCGGGCGTGCTGATTCCGTTTAATATATTCGCATTTACGCACGGCATCTATCTTATGTCGGGCGAAAGCGCGAAAAAAACCGGCTTCAATCCGAAATGGCTGATACTCAATCCCGGAGTAGTGTCGGTGCTTTTGGGACTGCCGCTGTTTTTCTTTAATATCAGGCTTCCGTCTCTTATTTCGGTTCCCGTGAATTACGTTGCCGGTCTTAATACGCCGCTTGCCATGATAATGTTCGGTACATATCTTTCAAAAACAAATCTGAAAACGATGTTTTTAAAAAAGGACACTTATCTCGTATCGTTTTTAAAGCTCATAGCTTTGCCGGCTGTGATTTTGGCGGTGCTGAAGCTTATGGGCGTAAAGGGAACACTTTTGACGGCGCTTATAATTTCCGCGTCGGCACCGAGTGCAAACAACACCGTTATGTTTGCGGCAAAGTACGGCAAGGACAGTGCCGCGGCCTCACAGGTCGTCGCCGTGGCAAGCCTTCTGTCGATAATAACAATGCCGCTGTTTATAGCACTTTCGCAAATATAAATTCATATGTCGTTTTAAATTGAAAGGAGGACATTATGAAACTTTTAATAGCTATTGTCAACAACGAGGATGCATCCTTGGTCATCTCCGAGCTTAACAAGGCGGGCTTTATGGTAACAAAGCTTGCCACCTCCGGCGGATTTCTCCGTGCGGGTAACGTCACCATGCTCACGGGTGTGGAGGACGAAAAGGTCGGTGACGCGCTTGCCGTAATAGAGGAGTTTTCAAGTCAGCGCAAGCAGACTACTCCCGTTAATTCAACATATATAGGCGATTCCATGCTGACCGTTCCCGTTGAGGTTTCGGTTGGCGGAGCCACGGTCTTTGTGGTGGATGTCGAGCAGTTCTATAAGATATGACGGCAGACATTTCTTCATTCGGCGAGAGCTTTAAAAAAGAGGTTTTGCCGTATATAAACACCTTATCGTTCCCTAATACAATGCTTATTGAGGGCGGCTCTGCCGAGCTGCGGCTTTCGGCGGCGCGTTTTATAGCGCAGAGCCTGCTTTGCGTGAGCAGCGGCGCACATCCGTGCGGTGTTTGCCCGTCCTGCGTGAAATGTGAGGCTTTGTCGCACCCGGATATGCGTGAATACGGAGACATAAGCTCCGACGCGGCTTTTAAGGTTGACGCCTGCCGCGCCGTGCGCTCCGATTGCTTTGTCCTGCCGAATGACGGTGACAAAAAGGTGTACATTTTAAAAGAAGTTCAAAATATGAACGACAGCGGTGAGAATGCACTTCTCAAAATATTTGAGGAGCCGCCCTCATACGTGTATTTTATTATGACGTGTCCGAGCCGCTCGGCTATGCTTGACACGGTGCTGTCGCGTGCAACGGTGTTTTCGCTCGGGTCTGAAAATGACTCGGCTCTTTTTGACGAGGATACCGCCGATTTGGCGCAAAAAATAGCCAAGGCACTGTTAAGCCCTGCGGAAACGTCTCTTTTGGCTGCGGTGAGCCCTCTTGAAAAGGACAGGACGGGATTTAAAAATACGGTTCTCTGTCTCAAAAACATTTTCCTCGACGCCGTTAAAATCAAGCTTCATGCGGCGGCGACTCCGGAATTTTCCGAAACTGCAGGAGAGCTGTCATCGGCACTCACGGCCGATAAATTATACCGATGCTGCGGCGTGCTCGATGAGCTTTTTGACGGCGCGGCAATGAATCAGAATCAAAATCTGCTGCTTACCTCGCTTTGCTATAAGCTGCGAGAGGCTGTGGGTAAATAATATAAAATAGCTCCGAAAGGAAGACATACAAATGGCAGAAGTTGTCGGAATACGATTTAAAGAGGTGGGTAAGGTATACTACTTCGACCCTGACGGCAAAACGTTTGAGAAGGGCGACAGGGCAATAGTCGAAACCGCGCGCGGCGTGGAGTGCGGCGAGGTCTCAATGGGTAACTCCGTTGTCGATGACAGCGAAATAGTAAAGCCGCTCAAATCGGTTATAAGAGCCGCTACAAAGGCCGACCTCGAAAGAGTCAGGGAAAACGCCGAAAAAGAGAAAAAGGCATTTTCCGTCTGCGAAGAAAAAATACTCAAGCACAAGCTCGATATGAAGCTTGTAAACGTTGAATACACCTTTGACGGCGGCAAGATACTGTTCTACTTTACCGCCGACGGCAGGGTGGACTTCAGAGAGCTTGTAAAGGACCTTGCGTCCGTGTTCAGGACGAGAATAGAACTAAGGCAGATAGGCGTAAGAGACGAAGCAAAAATGCTCGGCGGCTTCGGCATCTGCGGCAGACCGTTTTGCTGCAAGACCTTTCTCGGCGACTTTCAGCCTGTTTCTATAAAAATGGCAAAGGAGCAGGGCTTGTCGCTGAATCCCGTAAAAATAAGCGGCACCTGCGGCAGACTTATGTGCTGTCTTAAATACGAGCAGGACGCCTACGAGCATCTTTTAAGGCATACCCCCAAGGTCGGAGCACTTGTGGAAACGCGAGAGGGCAGAGGAACCGTTATAGAGAACAATCTTATAACGGGAATCCTGAAGATAAGGCTCGACCGCCGTCCCGACGCCGCTCCGCTTGTGGTTGACCGCCACGAGGTGAAGCTTTTAAAGGACGCGAAAATTCAGGTGGACAAGTCCGAAATAGAAGCTCTCAAGGGCATAGAATAATTAAGCTACAGACAAGGAAAAGAGGATTTGAAATATGGCATTTATTGAGGTCAGAGACGTAACCAAGACCTACAAAATGGGCGAGGTTGAGATAAAAGCCGTCGATGAAATAGGCTTCGGCATAGACAAGGGCGAATTTGTTGTAATAGTAGGTCCGAGCGGAGCCGGAAAAACGACGATACTTAACATTCTCGGCGGCATGGACACCGCTACGTCCGGTACGATTTACGTTGACAATGTAGATATAACCAAATTCAACGAAAACGAGCTTACCAAATACCGCCGCGACGATGTCGGCTTTGTATTTCAGTTCTATAACCTTGTCGGTAACCTCACAGCGATTGAAAACGTGGAGCTTGCGCTTCAAATATCAAAAAATCCGCTCAGTGCAAAGGATGTTTTGAAGGATGTCGGACTCGGCAACAGGCTTGACAATTTTCCGGCTCAGCTCTCCGGCGGTGAGCAGCAGAGAGTCTCAATAGCGCGAGCACTTGCAAAAAACCCCAAGCTGCTTTTATGTGACGAGCCTACGGGTGCGCTCGACTATATAACCGGTAAATCAATACTGAAGCTCTTGCAGGACACTTGCCGTGAAAAAGGAGTTACGGTTATTGTAATCACCCACAACTCAGCACTTGCTCCCATGGCAGACAAGGTAATTAAGGTCAAAAACGGCAGAGTTGACAAGCTTCTTCTCAACGAGCACCCGACTCCCGTCGAGTATATCGAGTGGTAAAATACCGAATATTATATTTGACAGAGAGAGGTACACGTTAAATGACAAAAGGAATGAGAAAAGATTTTCAGCGGGAAATAAAGCTGAATTTCAGCAGGTTCCTGTCTATAACTCTTATCGTTGTTTTGGGCGTAGCGTTCTTTTCGGGACTGCGCGCCGCAAAGCCGGCCATGCAGGCCTCGGCGGATAAGCAATACGACAGTGAAAACCTTATGGATATAAGAGTCGCGGGGACTCTCGGTATGACCGATAAGGATGTTGACGCGCTTAAAAAGGTTGACGGCGTGCAGGACGCGGAGGGCACATACGAGCAGGATTTCCTCTGCGATACCGGCAACTCCGAGGCCGTTACAAAGGTAATGTCACTAAACGACGGCATAAGCCTTGTAAGAGTCAGCGAGGGACGTTTTCCCCAGGGCTATAACGAGTGTATAGCAGACCGCAGCTTTCTTGACGCTACGGGATATAAAATAGGCGACACGGTAAAGCTCACCACAGGCACCGATGAAAAGGTGAGCAAATATCTTGCCACCGATGAATTTACGATTGTCGGCGTCGGTACGACGTCAATGTATATGGACAGCGACAGAGGCTCCGCGGCGATAGGCACGGGCAGAATAAACGGATTTTTGATAGTCCCGAAGCAGGCCTTTACGATGTCCTGCTATACAAGCGTTCATATAACCGTTAAGGATGCCATGGCACTCGGCTGCTATTCAAACGATTACACCGAGCTTATTTCAAAGGTAAAAGACAGAATAAACGGCATAGCCGACAGACGCTGCGACATAAGATACAGCGAATATAAAAACGAAACGGCGACATATATAAACGATGCAAAGCTGAAGTTCGAAGAGGAAAAGGACACCGCAATGGGTCAGCTCGGCGACGCGTATCAGCAGCTTTTGGACGCTCAGGCGGCAATAGAAACCGGTAAGGCGGAGCTTGCAAGAAAAAAGCTTGAAATACAGAATGCGCAGGACCTTATCAATTCAAACGCCAATACTCTCGTTGTAAGTCAAAGCCAGATAGACAGCGCAAAGGCCTCGCTTGTCGATGCGGAAAAAAAGTATAAGGAGCTTGAATCGCAGGTCTCGGATTCCGCGGCGGAGATTGAGAGAATGCAAAAGGAGCTTGATGACGGCAAGGGCTCCATGTCCTCTGATGAATATCTCCAAAAGAGCTATAATATCATAGCCGCAAAGGCGACGCTTCAGTTCTACAAAACTCAGCTTGCCAATACGCGAAACACAATAGATAATGCCAAGCAGCAGGTAGCTGCCGCGCAAACCGCCGTAAATAACGGCGGAACGGCACTTCAGGACGCGCAGAAAAAGGTCAACGAGGCTCCGGCGGCTCTTGAAGAGGCCGAAAAGCAAATTCAGGACGCTCAAATAGAGCTTGACCGCAAAAATGAGGAGTACGAGCAGGCAAAGCAGGACCTTGCCGACGAGCTTGAAGCGGCGCAGCAAAAGCTTGAGGACTCCGAGGATAAGATATTAAACGTGGAAAAGCCCACATGGTATGTGCTTGACCGCGAAACCATTCCGTCTTACACGGCATATAAGAGTGATACGGACGGTATGGGCTCAATAGGCTCGGTGTTCCCCGTGATATTCTTCCTTGTTGCCGCTTTGGTATCTCTCACAACCATGACGCGAATGGTCGAGGAGCAGAGAACGCAGATAGGCACATTAAAGGCTCTCGGCTACACGAAGGGCGCGATAGCGGCAAAATATGTGCTTTATGCTCTGCTTGCTACCGCAATCGGCAGCGTGCTCGGCGTGCTTCTCGGCGAGAGCACAATACCTCTGCTCACGGTTAACACGTATAAGCTTGTGTATATAGGGCTTCATAATACCGTTGTGAAGCCGGACGTATTTGATGCATTGCTCGCTTCGCTTCTTGCGATTATTTGTACGACCGGAGCGACGCTGGCTGCGTGCTATCGCGTGCTGAGCTCATCGCCGGCACTGCTGATGCGCCCCGAGGCACCGAAGGCGGGCAAACGCATACTTCTCGAAAAAGTCGGATTTATTTGGAAGCACCTCAACTTTGCACAGAAGGCGGCTTGCAGAAACCTGTTCAGATATAAAAAACGCCTGTTTATGACAATAGCTGGCGTTGCGGGCTGTATGGCTCTGCTGCTTGTCGGCTTCGGACTCAACGATTCAATAAAATCAATGACGGGCAACCAGTTTGAAAAGGTGTGGCATTTTGCCGGTACCGCAGGTATAAATTCCGAGGCTACACGAGCGGAAAAACGTCAGTCGCTTGCCGAGGTCAATACCATGAACGGTGTTACGGAGTATTTGCAGACATATCGCTCAATGCTCTATACCGACGCAAACGGTGAAGAAAAAACCGCGTATGTCATAGTTCCTCAGGATACCTCACGAATGGCGGATTACGTTAACCTTTCGTCGCGCGACGGCAAAAACACCTATGTTATGGATGATTCCGGTGTTATCATAACCGAAAAGCTCGCCAAGACTCTGGGTGTTTCCGTGGGTGACACCGTGACCTTCAAGACGAGCGAGACAGGCACTGCAACCGAACCCGTAAAGGTCGCAGGAATAGTCGAAAACTATATGTACCACTACATTTATATGACGCCGAATGTATATAAGCAGCTTTTTAACGAGACGGCTTCGCTCAATACCATCTTCATTAAAACGGACGGTACCGTGGACGACGAGACTCTGTCAAAGCAGCTTATGGATTTGAGCGCGATAAATTCGGTTACCATGAACAGCACCACCGAGAAACAGATAAGCTCAGTTATGAACAGCCTACTGTTTATAGTTGTAATACTGATAGTTGCTGCGGGGCTTTTGGCGTTTGTGGTTCTCTATAACCTCAATAACATCAACATCACCGAGCGCAGGCGTGAGCTTGCAACGCTCAAGGTTCTCGGTTTCTACAACAAGGAGCTTGCCTTTTACGTGTACCGCGAAAATATTGTACTGACGATTTTCGGTGTGATATTCGGTATAGTTCTGGGTATAATTCTTCACGCGTATGTTATGAGCACCATTGAGACGGACTATATTATGTTCGGTAAGGAAATGACGGCTCTCAGCTATCTCGCAAGTATTTTGCTTACTGTGCTGTTTACGGCGATAGTCAACTTCGTTATGTATTTCAGGCTTAAAAAGATAGATATGGTTGAATCGCTGAAGAGTGCAGAATAAACATTTTTAATTTATATGTTGACATATATATTGTGTGGTGATATAATAACACCACAATATATAGGCGCCGTGTAACTGACGGAAAGCCCATTTGGGCAGGCAGGCTAAACTGCCGGGGAACGCGGCGTATAAATAGCCGACCGTCTGGGCAGCCTCTTTTTCGGGGGCTGCCCTTTTATGTTGTAATTTATTTATGTATATATGCCGCGAGGCACCTGTGAAAGGAAGATGGCAAATGGAGTTTTCAAGAGCGTGGGAAGGCTTTAATCCCGGCGAATGGAACGAAAAAGTAAACGTCAGTGATTTCATCAAAAGGAATTATACGGAATATACGGGCGACAGCTCCTTTTTGAGCGGAGCCACCGAGCGTACAAAGGAGCTTATGGAAAAGTTTTCAAAGCTTCTTGACGAGGAACGTGAAAACGGCGGAGTTTTGTCGGTCGATACCGAAACCGTTTCATCTCTCGTCACCTATGCGCCCGGTTATCTTGACAAGGAAAAGGAGCTTATCGTGGGTCTTCAGACCGACAGCCCCCTGCGCCGAGGTGTAAATCCCTTCGGCGGTATGCGTATGGCGCGTGAGGCGGCAAAGGCTTACGGCTATGAGCTGTCCGATAAAATCGAGGACGAGTTCAGATATAAGACAACTCACAACGACGGAGTATTCAGAGCCTATACGAGTGAGATGAGAAAGGCACGCCATATTGCGCTGCTTACCGGTTTGCCCGACGCCTACGGAAGAGGCAGAATAATAGGAGACTATCGCAGAGTTGCCCTCTACGGTATGGATACGCTTATCGAATTTAAAAAGGCAGATAAAATCGCGCTTGAAAATAAGGATATGACAGAGGAGGTCATAAGGCTGCGCGAGGAGCTGCAAAAACAGCTTAACTTTATGGAAATGCTCAAGCAAATGGCGCAGATGTACGGCTATGACATATCTTCGCCGGCAAGCAACGCGCGTGAGGCGATTCAATGGCTTTACTTTGCATATCTTGCCGCAATCAAGGAGCAGAACGGAGCGGCTATGTCGCTCGGCAGGACAAGCACGTTCATTGACATCTACATTGAACGCGACATCAATAGGGGCGTACTCACTGAGAGCGGTGCTCAGGAGCTGATAGACGATTTTGTTATGAAGCTGCGCATGGCTCGCCATCTTCGCACTCCAGAATACAATGAGCTGTTCGGCGGCGACCCTATGTGGATAACCGAGAGCATCGGTGGTATGACAAACGAGGGTAAAACTCTCGTCACGAAAAATTCGTACAGAATGCTCAATACGCTTTACACTCTCGGCTCGGCTCCGGAGCCCAATATGACTGTTCTCTGGTCGCAGGGCTTGCCCGAAAACTTTAAACGCTTTTGCGCCGAGGTTTCGGAGGACACCGACTCCATACAATATGAAAACGACGATGTTATGCGCCCGATTTACGGCGACGATTACGCCATAGCCTGCTGCGTTTCCGCTATGCAGGTAGGCAAGCAGATGCAGTTTTTCGGTGCGCGCTGCAACCTTGCAAAGCTTTTGCTTCTCGCGTTAAACGGCGGATACGACAATGTTTACTGCGAAAAAATAGGCCCGCAGACTAACCCGATTGAGGGCGACAGGCTTGATTACGACGAGGTGGTTGAGAGATACAAGACTTACCTTAAATGGCTTTGCAGGCTTTATGTCAATACTATGAATGTAATTCATTTTATGCACGATAAGTATGCGTATGAGAAAATCCAAATGGCACTTCACGATACCGATGTGCACCGCTTTATGGCATTCGGCGTAGCGGGACTCTCGGTTGCCGCAGACTCTCTTTCGGCTATCAAGTACGCAAACGTTAAGCCCATACGTGACGAGAACGGATATATAGTCGATTTTGAGACGACAGGTGATTTCCCGAAGTACGGAAACGACGACGACCGTGTTGACAATATCGCAAAAGCATTGCTTGAGGACACAATAGCCGAGCTTCGCAAGACTCCGGCTTACAGAAACGCAGAGCATACGCTTTCGGCACTCACAATAACCTCCAATGTCGTGTACGGCAAAAAGACAGGCTCCACGCCCGACGGGAGAAAGAAGGGCGAGCCGTTTGCTCCCGGCGCCAACCCCATGCATAATCGCGAAAAGAACGGCGCGCTCGCATCGCTCAACTCGGTTGCCAAGATGCCCTATTCACAGTGCCGCGACGGAATTTCAAATACGTTTTCAATCGTTCCCGCAGCACTCGGCAAAACGAGAGACGAGAGAACGGCAAATCTTGTGTCGATTCTTGACGGCTATTTTAAAAACGGTGCGCATCACCTGAACGTCAATGTTATGAACCGCGAAATGCTTGTTGAGGCTTATAACGACCCGACTAAATATCCCAATCTCACCATTCGTGTTTCGGGCTATGCGGTCAATTTCCATAAGCTCTCAAGGGAACAGCAGAGTGAGGTCATAAAGAGAACCTTCCACGAAACGATATAACAATCAAAAAATAAAAAAAGAACGACCTTTGAAAGCCGGCTTAAAACCGACGGCCAAGGGTCGTTTTTTGATATCGGATAATTTCGGCGACTCTATTTTTCCCTTTTGACATATTTTATTATTGCCATACCTGCCGCCGCGCCGTCGCCGACGGCTTTTGATACCTGCAAAAGACCGCCTGTGCAGTCGCCTGCCGCAAAAAGGCCGTTTACGTTCGTCATCATAGAATCGTTGACCCTGATTTTGCCGCCGATTGTCACCGCTCCTGCTTTTTGGGCGAGAGCTGCCGATGATGCCACTCCGTAGGCTACGAAAAGGCCGTCGATTTTGACCTCGGTACCGTCGCGCAAAACGGCTTTTTCGATTTTTGCTTCACCCGTGAGAGTCGACAACGGTTCTTTAACAATTGTAAATTCTGAGGGAAATACTGCCGTCGGCTCTTCGCCGTTTGTGAACACGGTAACGCTTTTTGATGTTTTTGCGAGAATTTTGGCCTCGTGCAGAGCGTATTCGCCGGAGCCGAGAACGCCGACGTTTTTGTTTCTGTAAAAAAATGCGTCACAGACCGCGCAGTAGCTGACCCCCTTGCCTTCGAATTCGGTCAAGCCCTCTATGCTCGGTGCGAGCCGTCTGCTGCCGGTCGCCAAAAGTACCGCCTTGCACCTGTGCTTTTTGTCGTCCGAGGTGACGACGGAGAATCCGCCGTCCTCATAATCAATCGACACCGCCTGCTTGTTCGTGAATTTCACTCCGAGCCTTTCGGCACCGTCAATTCCGCGTGTCAAAAGCTCTTTTCCGCTAATCGGTTCGGCAAAACCGTAATAGTTTTCGATTTTTTCGGCCTTTGCGAGCGCACTGTCTCCCGCAGTTATCACTGTGGTTTCAAGACCGCTGCGAATTGTATACAACGCCGCCGAAATGCCGGCAGGGCCTGCTCCGATTATGATTACATCCGACATACAAAAGCTCTCCTTGCAAAATAAAATCAAACAAATTTTTAAACCTTATTATAGTTATATAATATCCGTTTTGTGCTGATTTTTCAAGGAAAACGGGTATTTTTCGGATATATGTGAGTTTTGTGTGTTATTGTGAATTTTTTTATAGTTTTTTTGACAATACAGATATAAAAGTTTATTGAAAAGCCTATCGTTTTGTGTTAGAATAACAATGTTGTATAAAAATATGGGAGGAAATCGAATGAAGTTAAAGGAACAGCTCAGTACTTTGGCTGACAACATTAAGACCTACTGGAGAAGGCCGCCAGAGGGCAAATATATGCCCTTTAAAGAGGTAGCGGCGTATTCTGTCGGCGGCATCGGTGCGTATTTCATCATAACTCTCGGTACCGCTTGTCTTCTTGCGACGGGTAACACTCTTATTTCGAGTACACTCGGCGTAAATCCGACGGATATGTATGTTCTTTATGTTATTGCAGTTCTTGCCAATATCCCGCTTACGGGAATCAGGGCAAATATTATTGATAACACAAGAAATAAAGCGGGTAAGTACAGACCCTACATAGTGTCAATGGGTATTCCGACCACAATAATCTGTGTGCTGATGGTGTGGTTCCCGTACGATAAGTTCGGTGCTTTGTTCGGTGAAGGAATGCTTTTCGGCGTAACAAGGGCATATTTTGTAAAGTGCACTTTGATACTTATTTTCAACCTGCTCTTGCATTTCTTCTATTATTTCTTCTATGACAGCTATGAGAATCTTATACACGTTCTCTCGCCGAATTCACAGGAGAGAGCCGATGTTGCGGCTATAAAGAGCGTCGTTTATTCACTCGCTCCGACCATAGTAAACCTTATTACACCGATTATAGCTCAGAATGTTTTCCACACGAATTCGACCGACATCCGTGTTTACAGACTTCTCTATCCGTTAATCGGTATCGGCGGTATACTTCTTTGCATACTCGTTTATAAGAACACTCAGGAAAAGATAGTTCAGGCGAGAACGCACGTTATTCAAATTAAGTTCTCCGACGCTCTCAGAGAGGTTGCCGGCAACAAGTATTTCTGGATAATCTCCTTTGCCGGCTGGATAGGCTTCCTTGAGGCATCGTATGCAAACGTTCTCTATTGGCTTTATAACTACGGCGGCGTTTGCTCCGGTAACGTATACGGACTTGTTGTTACCATTTACGGCAACGCTTCGCTTTGGGGTATGATCTTAGCTCCCATGTGCATCAGAAAATGGGGCAAAAAATTCGTGCTTGTTGTTACGAATATTATGAATATCATATTCATTCTTATGATGCTTCCGTTTACCTCTCAGATGAACGGCTCCACCATTTGGGCTATTATGGGCTGCCTTTACCTCAATGCGTTTATGGGTTCGTTTGCGCTTATTTTAAACCCCGCAATTCAGGCAGACATTCGTGATTATCAGCAGTATAAGAGCGGTGAGAGAATTGACGGTATGTTCTCGGCAGTTGCTACAATCGGTACCGTTATCGCACTTCTTACAAGTGCCGTTCTTCCCGTAGTATACAAGAGAGGCGGTATCACAACCGATAACGCTCTCGCCGTCACATCAAATCCCGACATTCTCGGCAGAATGCTCGGCGACGGCAAAACCGTAGGTGAAATACTCTCCGAACAGATGGCAAACGGCCAGAACAATTACAGCAACGCATATTCCGCACTTTACGACCCGAATATTCTCGAAAACCTCCTTAAGGTGCTCATACTCTTCTCGGCTCTCGGTGCTCTTCTCAACGTTGTACCTTATTTCTGGTATGACTTTAACGAGAGAAAACAGAAGTCCGTGGTTAAGGTGCTCAAGGTACGCGCTATGTTTGAGGACTACAACAACGGCGCCATTGAGGATAAAGAGCTTGTAGAGGCTGTCGATATAATCAGAGAGTCAAGAGCTCTCGCTGCCGAAAAGCCCGTTGACGTCAGAAAAAAGTGGTACAAGGGCATCAGCGACAAGGCCGAAAAGAAGGCTCAGAAAAAGGCTTACAAGGCAGCCGTTCAGAAGAATGAGGACATTGAGATTGCCAAATTCGTATGCGAGGAGCTTGATAAGTTCTCGTCTAATCTTGTTAAGTATCAGCTCAAGACATATAAAAAGGTTTACGACGGCGGACTTGAAGGTCTCCGCAAAATCACTCTTGACGATATAAACAAGGAGCTTGCCGAGGCTAAGGCTCTTCCCAAGACCGACAGCGAAGAAAAACAGATACGCAAGTTTGCGATTTCGGTTGCCAAGAAGAAAAAGTCAGCTTATAAGGCCATACAGAAGTATTACGGCGACCCGTCCGTTAAGTTCGAACGCCTTGACTTCTCTGTGCTTGAGAAGTACTTTGACCAAGAGGACGCTTGCGACGACAGACTCAAGACGCTTTATACCGAGCTTAACGACGCCAAAAAGGCTGGCAACAGCGAAAAGGTTCAGATGCTTCGTGCAGATATCAAAAAGACTGCAAGCGAGCGCAAGCAGGCGCGCGATATGTCTAAGAAGGAAATGGACAAGCACGCATACTTTAACCGTGCCGCAAAGCCGTATCTTGACGCCGAACGCCTTATAAATCAGGAGAAGTACTATCAGCATTTCGGTGAGATAGAGGCTCTCTATGATGAGGCAAAAGAGCGTGAGGCAGAGGCTAAAAAGGCAAGAGACGCCGAGGTTGAAAGACTTAAGGCTGAGGACGCCGCATACAAGGCACAGAAAAAAGCCGAAAAGCTCGCAAAAAAAGGCAAAAAATAATAATCGGCAAACAAAATAAAACCGAATAAGCATAAAGCTGCCCTCCTTATCGCACGAAGCGACCGGGGAGGGCAGCTTGTTTTATTGATTTTAGGGTCTTGCAAAGCCGCGATATATGCATTTCCGGTTTGACTTTAAGCAGGGTAAAGAAGAGACAAAGGTTACGCGCTCGTTTTTATTTAAATGACAATCGGCTGTGCACCGATGGAGAGTAAAGCAAATCGCAAAAAAGCTCCCGAGAGAAATCGGGAGCTTAAAATATAAATGTGCGGTATACGGTGCGTCAAGCTTTTTTCCATGCGCCCCTTGAAATAAGAGCCAAAATCGGGAATATCTCAAGTCTGCCGGCGAGCATATCAAATATCAGCACAAGCTTTGAAAACGCGCTGTAAGAGCTGAAGTTTCCGGTGGGTCCGACTATCTCAAGACCGGGGCCGATGTTGTTGAAGCAAGAGAGCACAGCGGACAAATTTGTTACAAGCGGCTTATTGTCAACCGATATAAGCAGTATACTCAGAACAACCAAAATAAAATATGCGGCGAGATAAACGCTTGTGCCGTTGATTATTTTTTCGTCAACGGGTGTGCCGTCTACGTGTACAACCTGAACTCTTCTCGGGTGAAGTATCTTGTGAATGTTTCTGCGTAAATTTTTGAAAAGCAACAGAACTCTTGCGCACTTGAGACCGCCGCCGGTAGAGCCGGCGCACGCGCCTATGACCATAAGTGTAAGCAAAATGGTTTTTGAGAAGCTCGGCCATGTGTCAAAATCCGTAGTCGCAAAGCCCGTAGTCGTCATGATACTTGCTACCTGGAAGCAGGCGTGGCGAATCGTTTCGTGAATTGTCGGGTATATTTTACGGATGTCAATGGCTATCAGCGCGGCACTCATAATTGAAATTCCGAAGTAACAGCGAACCTCCTCATTTTTAAAGAGTGCCTTGAATTGGCGCATAATGAGCAAGTAATAGCAGTTGAAGTTTACGCCGAAGAGCATCATAAACACGGTGCAAACCCACTGTATATAAATGCTGTAACCCGCTATGCTGTCATTTTTGATTCCGAAGCCGCCGGTTCCTGCGGTGCCGAATGCCGTGCACAGCGCGTCAAAAAGAGGCATTTTTCCGGCGAGCAAAAACAATATATTTAAAAGAGTAAGTGCTATATACAGTACATACAGTATCATGGCGGTATCGCGCATTTTGGGTACGAGCTTACCGACATCGGGACCCGGACTTTCCGCCTTTAAAAGGTGCAGCCGCGAGCCGCCCGATTTTGAATTAGACGGGACAATGGCAAGCAAAAATACAAGCACACCCATTCCGCCGAGCCAATGGCTGAAGCTTCGCCAATATAAAATTCCGCGTGATAAGTCCTCAACAACGGGCACTATTGACGCACCGGTCGTTGTAAAACCCGAAACCATCTCAAAAAACGCGTCGATGTAAAACGGTATTTCGCCCGATATAAAAAAGGGCAATGCACCGAAAAGACTTAAAAAAATCCAACCGAGGCCAACGCAAACTATGCCCTCCTGAGCGTAAAAGCCGCGCTTTGCTTTGCGGCAGATAAGCCACAAAAATGCGGATACCGCTATCAGTATGCCTATTGTATATAAAAAGGCCTTTGCCGCGTCATCGACTCCGTCATATACGCTTATAAACAGCGGCGGAAGCATAAAAAACGCTTCGAGCGCCAATATTTCCGCAAAAATACGGCCCATCATTTTATAGTTCATAAAGCACTTTTACCCCATTAAATAAATATGTCGTTAAGCTGTCGCACCACATCTCCGCTGCTTGTGACAATAATGATGCCGTCACCTTTTTTAAACGAAGAATTACCGTTGGGTATTTCAATTTTGCCGCCGTGCGTTATACAGACAACAAGGACATTTTTGCGAATTTTTATATCCTTAAGAGCCTCTCCGCAATGCTTTGTCTGCTCGTCAACTCGGAATTCTATGGCCTGCGCCTGACCGTCCGCGATAAAGTGAACGGCGATTGCCGCACCGCTTTGATTTTGTATGGCTCTGACATAGCGTACTATTGAGTTGCAGCACAGCTCCTTGGGACAGATGATGCTGCCGAGCGGAATGTTTGAAGGAATACTGCCGCTGTCTATTCGGCTGAGCTTTGTTATTGTCTGCGGAACACCCACATTGTTGGCATAGAGCGAAATTATCATATTCATTTCGTCAAGCCCGGTGGCGGTAACAACCGCCTCGCAGTCGGCCAGCCCCTCGCTGTTGAGAAGATTTTGGTCGCTCGCGTCACCGTGGATTATATTCGTTGTCGGCAGAAGCGAGGCAAGCTCAACACAGCGTTTTTCGTCTTTCTCTATAAGAGTTACCGAAACGCTGCTTTTTTCAAGACGCTTTGCAAGGTAATAGCTGATTTTTCCGCCGCCGCAGATAAGTATGTTTTTGGTTTTTTTCGGCGTCATACCGAGACTCTTCAAAAGCATTGAGAGGTTGTCTACGGACGCCGTGACAAATATTCTGTCGCCGTCCTGTAAAACGAAATCGCCGTTGGGTGCGAGTGCTTCACCGTTTCTGATTACCGCACAAACAAGTACGTTACACTTTGTCTGCGCGGGAAGTGCGCTCAGAGGAATGTTGCAGAGCTTGCTGTCGCTTTTGACGCGCAGCTCAACTATATCGACACGCCCCTTAGCAAAGGTGTCATGCTTTAAAAATCCCGGATATCTGAGAAGCTTTTCTATGGCACTTGACGCCTGTTTTTCGGGGTTTACGGTCATGGACAGCGCATACATATCGCGCATATCATAGATTTGACTGCTGTATTCGGGATTGCGGATTCGCGCTATTGTGTGCAGGTTCTTGTTAAGTCCGTGAGCGGTAATGCAGCACAAAAGATTTACCTCGTCTGCGCTTGTGGCGGCTATTATGAGGTCGGTGTCTGTAATTCCCGCCTTTAGCAGCGTGTCTTTGGTGGCACAGTTGCCGTGTACGGTCATTATGTCGAATTGCTCCATGCTTGAGTTCAAAACATCCTTGTTTGAGTCGATAAGAGTAATGTCATATCCCTCTGCAGTCAGCTGACGTGTAAGCGTGGCACCTACCTTACCGTCACCTGCAACAATAATCTTCAATTACAATTCCCCCAAAAAATTATATATAACCACATATAATATAGCATAAAAAAAGTAAAAGTCAATGAATAAAAAGGCACAGTAAGAGCGGCATAAATGCCGACGGCAGCAGGTTTGCAACCTTTATTTTTGTGACCTTCATTGTGTTGAGAGCTATGGCTATTATAAGCACGGAGCCGACGCACGACATCTCGTTTACCATACTGTCGGAGAGAAATGACGAGAGAAAGCCGGCGCCGAGCGTCAAAATCGCTTCGTAGACAAAAACTATAATTCCGGAGAAGAAACAGCCTATTCCGAATGTGGTAGTCATTATCATCACAAAAAAGCAGTCGAGCAGAGCTTTTGCATAGTATGTTGAAAAGCTGCCCTGCATACCGGCTTCAATTGCGCCGACTATTGCCATAGCTCCGACGCAGGTGAAAAGCGTGGCATTTACAAAGCCTTCGCCGAACGATGAATTTTCGGTATTGCGGCTCAGCTTCTTTTGCAAAAAGTCGCCGAATTTGTTTAAATGCCTGTCAATGTCAATGAGCTCGCCTATTATTGTTCCTATCGCGAGCGACAGGGCGGCAATCAATGTATTTTCGTCTTTAAACGAACCCTTGATTCCTATGTAGAGTACGCACAGCGACAGCGCATAGTTAAGACTTTTTTGCACGCGTTCCGGAATACCCTTTTTAAACAGCAGACCTAAAAGAGAGCCTAAAAAAACAGCTACGCAGTTTACTGCCGCGCCTATGAGCTTCACTTTTTTACCTTATTTGTTGCCGTGCCGCGCCGAAACCGACGAAATGATGCAGTGACGGGCACTCTGTACCTTAACTTTAATTACGACGGCCATAATAACGCAAAAACCGCCGTGTATCAATAATAGGTTGAGCGTTCATAAGGAAGCATCGGTTTTCGCATAAAAATGTACGGCTGTGAAACTGCGAAGCAAAACTGCCTTATAAACGCTCGGCCGAGGCGTGTGGATTTTTAATTTTTTCACGCTGTGTTTCGTAATTTGAAAATCGGCAGGGAAATTACGGCGACAACGCCGCAACTGTTCCGTCCGCCGCCGCAGTCGTAAGCTGACGAAATGCCTTTGTGCGGCAGTCGCCTGCGGCGTAAATTCCGTCCGTGCTTGTTTTACAGCTCTCGTCCGCCTTGATATATCCGTTTTCGTCAAGCTCTGTGACCTCGGCAAATATTTCGTTTTGCGGCTCCTTGCCTATTGCGACAAAGAGCCCGTCAAGCGGAAGAACCGTTTCTTCACCACTTAGATTATTTTTAACTAAAACACTTTCGAGCCTCGTTTTGCCGTTTATCTTTTTTATTTCGCTGTTTAACAAAAACTCGATGTTATGAAAGGACTTTAACTCTTCACAGAGCCTTTGCTCGCCGCGAAATTCATTCCGTCTGTGAATCACATATACCTTTTTGCAAAGCTCTGCCAGCAGCCTTGCGCTTTGCAGAGCCGAGCTGCCTCCGCCGACCGCGGCAACCGTTTTACTTTTGAAAAATGCACCGTCGCAAACCGCGCAGTATGAAATGCCTCTGCCCAAAAGCTCACGTTCGTTTTCAAGATAAAGCGGACGCGGTCTTGTACCGACCGCAATTATAATTTTATCGCATTGAGTTTTTTCGCCGTCAGCAGAAATAACATATTTGTCCTCACCCTCAAGCTTAATTGCGGCTGCTCTTTTTTTAATAAGCTCTGCGCCGAGCTTTAACGCCTGCTTTAACAGCCTGTCAGAAAATTCGTCACCGCTGATTTCGCAAAAGCCCGGGTAGTTTTCTATTCTCGGCGAATCGACTATCTGACCGCCGAATATTCCGCTTTCAAAAACCGCGACACTCTTATTTTGGCGAGCGGTGTAAATTGCCGCGGTAAGACCTGCCGTTCCGCCGCCGATTATAATTGTATTGTATTTTTTCGGCATAAAAATCCCCCCCGTTTTCGTCTGCCATAATGAGTTTGCCGCGAAATTGCGGTTTTATCCGAAACCGGGAGGGGAAAGTATTATTTAATTGTACCGTATATAAGCTTTTTCTTTTCGGGCGGATTGTCGGCTATTTTAATTGCATTTAAATACAGCTTTTCGGCACTGTCGGCCCTTGCTTCGCAGGAGGTGTAAAGCGTTGCCAGAGCGTCGCCCTTATTAACTCTTTCGCCGGTCTTTTTGCGGAGTACAATTCCCGCAGCCATATCGATTTTGTCGTCCTTTTTCTCTCTGCCTGCGCCGAGTATCACGGCGGCTTCGCCTATCTTTCCGGTGTCCGCCGAAAAGATGTATCCGTCGCACGGTGATAATATGTCGCGAACGCATTTGTCTTTTTTGAAGAGGCTTGTATCATTTATATAATCGACGTCTCCGCCCTGAGCCTCAACAAGCTCACGGAATTTATCAAAGGCTCTGCCGCTGTCGAGCGCATTTGTCGCTTCTATAATACACTCGTCTATGTCCCTTCGGAATGAGAGCGACAGCATATTTGCGGCGAGATAAACAGATAATTCGCGAAGGCTCTTGTCACCGTTACCGCGTAAAACGTCGACTGCCTCGATAACCTCAAGCGCATTTCCGACATTTCTGCCGAGCGGCTCGTCCATATTTGTTATAACGGCTATGATGTTTCTGCCGCAGCTTTTGCCTATGCCGACCATTGTTTCTGCGAGAGCCGCGGCGTCCTTTTCGTTTTTCATAAATGCGCCGCTTCCGCATTTCACATCGAGAACTATATTTTTGTCGCCTGCCGCAAGCTTTTTGCTCATAATGCTCGCAGAGATAAGAGCCCTGTCATCCACGGTGGCTGTTACATCGCGAAGTGCGTAAAGCTTTTTGTCGGCAGGTGCGAGATTTCCGGTCTGACCTATCAGAGAAATTCCGATTTTGTTTACCTGTTTAAAAAAGCTGTCGCTTGCCATTGCTGTGTTGTAGCCGGGAATAGACTCCAGCTTATCAACCGTACCGCCCGTGTGGCCGAGACCTCTGCCGCTCATTTTGGCAACCTTTAGACCGCAGCTTGCGGCAATGGGAGCGACTATAAGAGAGGTTTTATCACCGACGCCGCCGGTTGAGTGCTTATCGCCGGACACGCCGTCTATTTTGCTCATATCGTTCATATCGCCCGACTGCGCCATACATAAGGTGAGATTTGATATTTCGCTGTCACTCATACCCTTAAGGCATATGGCCATAAGCAGCGCCGAAGCTTGATAGTCCGGTACCGAGCCGTCCGTAAATCCGTCGACAAAGAACTTAATTTCGTCAAAGGACAGCTCTTTCCCGTGCTTCTTGTTATCGATGATGTCATACATTCTCATTTCGCCACGACCTTTCTTTTAATTTGATTGCTTTACCAGCCTTGCGGCAATGCAGAAAAGCAAAAGCAGGGGAAAATAAAAGCTGCCGAAAAGGATTAGGCCCTGCTCCGACAGCTTTATGTGTGAAATATTAGAATCCGCGTGAGCTTCCTCCGCCGGAGAAGCCGCCGCCTCCGCCCGAAAATCCTCCCGAGGACGAGCCTCCCGAAAACCCTCCGGATGAAGGCCCGCCGAAGCCGCCTCCGTAAAAGCCGCCTCCGTGATAATCGCCGCCGCCGTGATGATCGCCGCCGCCGTGATAAATTGCTTTGCGAATTATGCGGCCGGGTAAAATCAAGGTAATCAGTACCAGAACCGTTATTATAATTATAACGGCGAGGTCGATTTTTTCGTTCCCGGAATCTGATGAGGAGTAATCGCCGATGTCCGTGTCGTCAATGCTCGTATAGCCCTCTACTCCGTATTCGGAATAAACCTCTTCGACGAGCTTTTTGTAGCACTCGCGAAGACCCGTGGAATAGTCGCTGTTTTTGAGGTACGGAACTGCATATGAATCGAGAATTCGTCCCGATTTACCGTCGGTAAGAGAGCCCTCAAGACCCTTTCCGACTTCAATTCGCACCTGTCTGTCGCCCGTGGATAACAGCAGCAATACGCCGGAATCATCGTCCTTATCGCCTATGCCCCATTCTCGCGCAAGTTCTATCGAATAGCTTTCAATATCTCTGCCGCCGAGGCTTTGAACCGTGACAACTACTACCTGCGCCTTTGTCTTTTTGTACAGCTCCTCGCCGAGAGCTTGTATGGTGCTTTTGTCCTCATCGGTGAGACACGAGGCAAAATCGTTGACGAAAAAGTCACTTGTGGGAGACGGGTAATCGTCTTGAGATTGTGTGGTCATTTTGTTGTCATCGGTAAAGCTTGGGGCGAAAAAACTGCTTGCCGGCAACGGATGCTCGCTTATTGCGGCTGCCGGCAGAGCCGTCAGCAAAACAATCAAAAGTGAAACAAGCAGTGCGCCTGCACCTATCGTCTTTTTCATGGCTTATTTACCGAAATCCACAGCGGGAACAGTTGCAGCTTCGGCTGTTGCGGTGAAATAATCCGCCTTTTCAAAATGGAAGAGTCCCGCAATTAACGATGCGGGGAACGATTGAATTTTTGTATTGTATTCCTTTGCGGCGTCGTTATAGTCCTGACGCGCAACGGAAATACGGTTTTCGGTGCCTGCAAGCTCATCCTGAAGATTTATAAAATTCTCATTTGCCTTGAGATCGGGATAGCTTTCGGCTATCGCCAAAAGTCGTGATACGGCACTGTCAAGCTGACTCTGAGCACTGTTCAGCTCGTCAACCGTCTTGGCACCCGAAAGTGCCGTGCGAGCGTCCGCAACTGCCGTAAAAACGTCCTCCTCATGAGAAGCGTAGCCCTTTACGGTGTTTATAAGGTTCGGTATAAGGTCCGCGCGGCGCTGAAGCTGTGTTTCAACCACGGACTGCGCGCTCGTCACGTTTTCACGCAGCTTTACGAGATTGTTGTAGCTGCCGGCAATGCTGCCGATAAGTGCAATGACTATAACAGCAACAATGATTCCTACTGTAAGACTCTTTTTGTTTTTCATGGTGTTACCTCCTTTTTCGGGGGAGAAATATCAGTCGTCAAAACCGTTCGGATTGTTTTTTTGCCAACGCCATGAATCCTCGCACATTTCCTCGAGGTCGCGTTTTGCCTCCCAACCGAGCTCTTTTTTAGCCTTTGACGGGTCGGAGTAGCAGGTAGCTATATCACCGTCACGGCGAGGAGCGATTTTATAATTGATTTTAACGCCTGTGGCTTTTTCAAATGCTTTAACTATATCTAAAACGCTGTAACCCTTGCCTGTGCCGAGATTATAAATCCTTACGCCGCCGTTTGAGGATTTCAGCTGATCTACGGCTTTTACGTGACCGAGAGCCAGGTCAACCACGTGGATGTAATCGCGAACACCCGTTCCGTCGCGGGTGGGGTAGTCGTTGCCGTAAATCGAGAGGCAGTCAAGCTTGCCTATTGCAACCTGGGTTATATACGGCATAAGATTGTTCGGGATTCCGTTGGGGTTTTCACCTATGAGGCCGCTCTTGTGAGCACCTATCGGGTTAAAGTAGCGAAGCAGCGTAACATCCCAGCTGTTGTCTGCTTTATAGAGATCCTCAAGGATTATCTCTATCATATACTTTGTGGTACCGTAGGGATTTGTTGTACCGCCGGTTTTCATATCCTCCGTGAGCGGCGAAACATTGTTCATACCGTAGACGGTAGCTGAGGAGGAAAATACAATCTTTTTGCAGCCGTTGTCTCTCATAACCTCGCAGAGCGCAAGAGTTCCGCCGATGTTATTATCGTAGTACTCAAGCGGCTTGTGGCAGGATTCGCCTACCGCCTTGAGGCCTGCAAAATGTATGACGGCGTCTATTTTATTTTCCTTAAAGACGGAGTCAAGCTTCTTTTTGTCGCGAACGTCGCACTCATAAAACTTAACCTTTTTTCCGACTATTTCCTCAACGCGCTCGAGTGCCTTGGGGCTTGCGTTGTAGTAGTTATCAACCACTATCGGTTCATACCCTGCGTTAATAAGCTCTATGCAGGTATGGGTGCCTATAAATCCGGCACCGCCGGTTACTAATATTGCCATTTAAAATGTCCCCCTTGATAATATATACAAAATATGACGGTTTAAAAAGTATTATGAAAGATTTGTTCCGGGATAGTATTTTGCGAGTATCTGCGCGTAGGTCGAGCCGTCGGCAGCCATTTTGTTTGCACCGGCAAGGCTCATACCGACACCGAAACCGCTGCCGTATGAGGTTATCTTAAAGGTGTCGCCGGAAGAGGTGTAGGATACGGCAAAGCAGTATGACGGAATCTTGTTTTCGAGAAGCTCACAGGCGAATTTATATCCGCTTATTTCCTTACCGCCTACGTTTACGGTTTCGACGTATCCTACTCCCGTGCTTATGGCGCCGTCGTGCTTTGTAACCTTTACCCAGTCCTTGGCGGAGCCGGAGAGATTTATCGAGCTGTCAAATTTATTTGCAAGCTCCTTTAATTCACCGGATGTCAGAGTAATCTCCGTTTTGTAGCCGTCTGCGTTTTTATCGGATGCGCTGTCTACCGTTTTAAGGTAGGGGAAGGAATTCCCGAAAACAACGTCTGCCGAGGTGGTTTTGCCTGCCGACAGCTTAAATGTGGGAGTGAATGCCGGTTGACCGTTATATACGACATATTCGCCGAATACCTCCGAAACGGCATTCAGTATGTTGTCGCTCACCGTTTCTGCGGCATTAAGACCGCTCACGTTAAAGTTTGTGTTGCGGTATTTCAAATATGTATAAACGGCAACTGCATCGGCCTTAATGGCTTCGGAATTGTAGCTGTCGTCCACATCCGCGGCCACAATTTTTGCGAGTGCCTTTTTTGCCTCCGTTTTTACGCCGTTGAGCACAATGTATTCGGGGAGAGCGTTTTCGTTTGCCGCATTGTCACCCTGAGAAGCGGCGTTTGCGGCGTCCTCGGCCGCTCTCGCAAGGTCGTCCTTGTCAATTCCGTTAACCGCTTCATTGCGCATAAAAACAGAGAGCGGAACCGTATCCTTGGATATTTCCGGGGGAACGGTCGTTTCCTCGGAAGTCGTTTCGGGCGCGGTGTTTGCGAGCGCCTCGGCGGCTTTTTTGTCTCTTTGATATTTCACAAGGAAAAATGTGCCTGCCGCAACGGCAAGAGCGAGAATTATTACAAGTATTGAAACAAGGACTTTTTTCCCTTTGCCGGGAGTTTTTTCGGCTTCGGGCTCTGCTGCGGCTTCGCCGGAAATCTCTATGCCGACGGAGCTCTCCCCGGAGGCCTTTTCGCCGATAAGCTCTATAAGCTCCTCTGCGGCGTCTCTTATGAAGCTTTCATCCTTTTCATCGGGCTCGCGGTAGAGCTTTCTGACTATTGCGGAGCTCTCGCCTGCGACGGCAATGCATATGTAAGAACAGCCGTCCGTATTGCAAATATCCGAAATGCACGCGCCGAAATCCGCAGAGGCAAGCTCCTTTGCCGATTTTGCCATCTGTGCGGTGTAATCGGTGACATTGAAGTCGCCCTTGTCCTCGACATGCGGCGTAAACGTGAAGAATTCAAAAAAGTCGGGTGAAACAGAGCCGAAGGATTTTACATATTCGGAATTTTGATTGCCGTTCACCGCAACACGGCTACCGCTCTCGCGAAGAATATTTACGGTTTTGGAAGTGATTTCCCCTACACTCTCGGGAAGCGCGGGAGGCGTCTGCGCGGCTTTTTCGGGAGCCGGTGCCTCTTGCCTTTCCGGCGGAACAGACGGCTTTACCGTTGCGTTTTTCGGGGCGTAAGCCTCCTCGCGGACAGCTATGGTCTCGCCGCTCGTGAGATACGGAATAACACCGTTGCGAAGCACCGTGTCAAGGCGTGCATCGTCAAGAGGCAGATACATTATCTGTTGATGTCCCTTGGAAATGGCAAAGCCGGAATTTACTCCGTCGCGGGTTAAAAACGGGACGGCACCCTTCGGCATCTGCGATTGAAGCAGCTTTTGCGACTCGGGAATTTCCGCGGCGCGTCCGAGTGCTTTTTTGACCGTCGGATTTTCCTCAATGTCAAGAGAGAGTGCCTTTGTAAGCAGCGTCTTTGTTCTGACATATATCTTCGGGTCAACGGCAATAACTATAAGCTCGGAGTCCGCGAGTGCTTTGCCGAGCGACGGGAACATCTCCTTGAGAGAAGAAAATCTCTTGAAGGACACGTCATCGTCGGTAAAGGCGTTAAGACTGCCGGAAATTTTGATTTGAAGCTTAGTAGCCGGAATGTCGTCACTCGAAATAAGTGAAAACAATTTCAAATTCATATCCTTGTCCATCCTTGTTTATAAATGTGTATTAAAAACCGATTATTCGGCGGGCTGCCATTTTTCCGCCGAAGCAAAGGGGTTCTTTTGACCTTTTTTATCATACCATACCTGCGGATAGCGCGGATTTTCGTTGGCCGTGACGAGCGAAGTGTCTACATTTTCGCTTTCGCCGTCGCGCAGAAGTCTGCCGACAACTACAAGTCTTGCGTTTGAAAATTCGTAGCTGCAGGTGGATAGTGTAATAAGCTTATCCGTATAGTCTACGCTGACGCCTGTCGAATAAAGCTTTCTCTCGTCTATTGCCGCTATAAATGCGTCAAAGTTTTCCTTTGTCGGGAATTTGGGCGTGTTGTAGTAAAAGAGGTAGCCGTTATCCTGCTCGGGCGCGCTGCCTGCTATAAAGGCGGCATAGATTTTAAATTTATAGGTCTTAAACAGAGTGTCGTATTCTATAATCGGCGACTCCTTAAAGCCGTCGGGCTTCTTGTATTTGTCAAGCTCGGCAAATACAAGGCCGTCGCTCATGTGATGACCGTAAATTACAGTGTTCTGGCTGAGATATTTCGGGTCGCAGCGGAAATCGAGGAACGGGCAGCCGTAACGGCTGTAATTGCCGTAGAAATCCTGCTTGAGGTACTCGTCGTTATCCTCGGCCTGCACAACCTGGACGTCGATTGCCGTATTCGGAACGCGAATCCAACCGACAAGGTCGTTGTTTATGGCATAGAGATAAGCGTATTTCGGCATCATACCCTGAGGCAGAGTGACGTTTGGATATTTGGCAAAAAATTCCGCCCACGCCTCTTCGTCGGTAAGGTTTGAATCGGCGTCGATAACCTGACCTTTAATGTTAGCGTTTTGCTTGTTGGCGCTGTTTTTCTGACCCATCAGCACGCCGAACCAAACAGCGCAGCCGATAAGCGTGAAAACAGAGACGTCCATTATTACCTTTCTGATTATCTCGGAAACCTTGTCATGCTTATTCGGGAAGAACGCCGCAAGACCGCTCTTGAACATCTCGCCGAAGGTCTTGACGGGTTTCTCATCTTCTTCAGGTTTTTCTTCCTTCTGCTCATCCTCGGGCTTTTCTTCCGGCTTTTTATCCTTGGAGGGGCGAACTATTGCGATGTTTTCTGCGGGAGCTTTTTCCTCCTCGCGAGGCTTCTGATATTGATTTGTAATATCGATGAAGTGGTTATCATCGCCGGAATATTTGTTTCTTCTCGACGTCTGCTCGGTTTCATTTTGAGAGTTGTCGTTTATGGCAGACAAAATATCATTGTAGATTCTGTCGGTGTTTTTATCGATAACCTCGTTTTTCTTTTCGCTTTCGTCCGTCGACTTCGCATTTAAGTTTTGCGGCTCCGCTTTTTCGGTGCGAGACTGCTCTGTTTCGGCCGGCTGAGCGTTATTTGGCTCAGGCTGTGACTTATCCTTCGACTCGTCACCGAGGGCAGAGAGTAAATCGTTTATCTCGCTGTCGGGTTTTTCGTCCTTTGCGGTTTCGTGGTTTACCTTATTTTTAAGCTCTTCAAATGATAAAAGCTCGTTGTCGTTGTTTTTCTTGTCCTTGCTTTTGCTCATTTAAGCTCTCACTCCTTTCGGATACCATCTTTCGGCGTTTTTATATGGATTTGCTTTTTTATATTTGTCATACCATATCTGAGGATAGCGCGGATTTTCGTTTACCGTCGCAAGCAAGGTGTCAACCTCTTCGCTTTCACCGTCTCGTATGAGCCTTGCAACCAGTACGCAACGGGCGTTTGTCTCGCCGCGGCGCGTTGAAATATCCATATCGCGCGTGCAGGTCGAGAGGGTGAGTATTTTGTCGTCGGTATTTACGTCTATTCCCGTCGAATAGAGCGAGCGTGATGCAATCTCGTCAAAGTACTCCGCGTAGTTTTCGCCGCTCATAAACGGGTATATGTAATTGAAAACATAGCCGTTGTCGTCCTTTTCATCCGCGTTTGTCAAAAAGACGGCTATGACTTTCCATTTGTAATCGTGATAGATAGTGTTAAACTCAATTACGGGATTTTCTTTCCAAAATTCGATGTCCTTGTATTTTTCAACGTCCGAGAACATGGTGGAATCGAGGTAATTGTGGCCGTAAATTATGGTGTTTGTGTCGAATTCGCCGTCGGTTATCGTGTTGCGGTAATCGACAAACGGAGTTCCGCGGCGCTCGTAGCTGCCGTAGAAGCTGCGCCTTAAATAGTAATTGTTGTCGGAACCGTGCACAACGGGATGATTTACAGTTGTACCGGGAATTTTTATCCAGCCGACAAGATCGGGATTTACGGAATACGCCTTTTTGTATTTTTCCTGAATGCCGTCCGGGAAAACCGTGTCTCCGTAATCGTACTCGGGCACGTCAAACTGAGGATTTGCAAGGCTTGCTATTTCCGCCGCCTCTTTTTTGCTCTTTATTATATCAACACCGTATTTCACACAGAAGGTTCCGGAGACTATCAAAACAATTATTGATATAAAGAGTATAAATTTGCTGCCCTTGCTCATCGGCTTCTTTTTTTGTTTCTTTTTGCCGCCTTTTTTCTGCGGAACGGTGTTTTCGGTGATGACATTATCGTCGTTCATCGTATTGCCTCCATAATCATTTCGAGAGCGGTATCCGCGCTGATGCTGCGGTTTTGCTCCCTGACGTCGCCGGTAAAATTGTTTAGAAGCTTTTTAACTATTGTGCTTTTACCGTCGGAAACGGCTATATAAACAAGGCCCACGGGCTTATTTGTATCGTCCGAAGACGGTCCCGCTATACCCGTAACGGCAACTGCTATATCGGCCTTTGTAAGAGACAAAACGCCCTTTACCATTTCACGCGCGGTTTCGCGGCTTACGGCACCGTATTTTTTTAGGGTTTCCGGGGAAACGCCGAGCACATTTTCTTTGAAACGGTTTGAATAACAGACAACGCCGCCCTCGAATACCTCGGAGGAGCCGGATACGTCGGTAATACGTTTTGAAATGAGTCCGCCGGTACAGCTCTCTGCCGTGGCAAGCTTAAGTTTTTTACTTTTGAGAAGTTCTACCGTCTGCTTTTCAATACTCATAATTTTTTCCTTTAAAATGTGATAAGCTCCTGCTTTACGCCCTCGACCGCACGGCTTATAAGCGCGTCGCTGTCAAGCGATAATTCGGCTTTTTCGATTTCTTCGGGCTTCGGGTGAAGACGCGGATGCTTCGGTGTAAATACCGTACAGCAATCCTCAAACGGTCTTATCGAAATATCAAATGTGTCTATCTTTCTTGAAATAACGACTATTTCGTTCTTATCCATACCTACAAGCGGGCGAAGCACCGGTAAGCGCGAAACGCTGTCGGTAGACATCATCGCCGTAAGAGTTTGGCTTGCCACCTGACCTACGCTCTCTCCCGTGACAATAGCCTCGCAGCCCTCTTTTTCGGCAAGGATATTTGATATGCGCATCATATAACGTCTCATAATGAGGGTGAAAAGCTCCTCGGGACATTTATCGCGTATGTTTTCCTGTATCTCGGTGAACGGCACGGTTATAAGCTTGATTGTGCCGCTGTACTTTGCTACTTTAGCGAGAAGGTCGTGAACCTTCATTTCGGACATGGGCGATGTGAACGGGGGAGAGGCGAAATGTACGGCGTTTAAAACAACTCCGCGTTTTGCCATCATCCAGCCTGCAACGGGGCTGTCGATTCCTCCCGAGATAAGCAGCGCCGCTTTGCCGCCCGTGCCGACGGGCATACCGCCTGCGCCCTTTTTCTGGTCGCCGTGAATGTAAGCCGCGTTTTCGCGGATTTCTATTACTATGGTTAAATCGGGATTTTTAACATCGACTCTGATGTGCGGAAAAGCGTTTAAAACCGCCTCGCCGACATCACAGCATATTTCCGGTGATTTTAAGGGGAAGGTCTTGTCTGCGCGTTTTGCCTCCACCTTAAAGGTTGAAGCGTTTTTAAGAGCCTCGCTTAAATACACGGGAGTCGTTTTGAGGATTACATCCATATCCTTTTCGACTGCGGCGGCGCGCTCATAGCCTGCAATGCCGAATATGCGTGAAATTTGATCCTCTGCCTCTTCCATATCAAAGCTTTCGTCAAAAGGCTCTACGGTTATTGTTGACTGTGAGCGGATTACCTTGAATTTTCCGAGCGACTGAAGACGCCTTTTGATATTTTTTGCGAGCGTTGATTCAAATGACGAGCGGTTAAGGCCCTTAAGCGCAAGCTCTCCGTTTTTTATAAGTATTATTTCTTTCATATTGCTGTTTCTTTATCCTTTGTGTTTTCTGAGTTTTTCGACAGCGATTTTTATGACATCGACACAGCGGTCAATTTCATCAATCGAGGTGTCGTTTGAAAGGCTTATCCGTATGGCGGAATCTATTCTGTCGGGCGGAAGCCCCATGCTTTGCAGCACATTGCTCCTGTGCCCATTGGAGCAAGCCGAGCCTGCCGAAATGTATACGCCGTTCATCGAAAAGAAGTTTACCGATACCTGAGACGGTATTTCGTCTATGGAAATATTGATAATGTACGGCAGGGCGTTTTCGGGGGAATTTATATGTACTCCGGGAATTTCTTTTATCCGCTCTCTCAGACGGAGATTGAGCTTTGCCGTATACTTAAGATTTTTTTCGACGCTTCCGCCGTTTTCAACAGCGGCGGCAAAGCCTGCTATCGCCGGCATACCCTGAGTTCCCGAGCACATATTGTTCTCTTGACCGCCGCCGAGAATATACGGATTTATGCGCACGTTTTTATTTATATAAAGCGCTCCCACGCCCTTGGGACCGTGAACCTTGTGTGCGCTGACGCTCATAAGGTCTATTCCGCAGTTTTTGGGACAGAGCGGAATTTTCATATAGCCCTGCACATCGTCAACGTGCAGAAGAGCGGGAGAATTTTTGCTCTTTATGATTTTTTTGAGATTTTCTGTGGGCATCACAGAGCCGACTTCGTTGTTGACGGCCATTACAGATACCAAAATCGTATTTTCGTCTATGGCGTTTTCGAAGTCCTTTAAGCTTATATTGCCGTCGCTTTGCGGCTGTACTCTCACTACCTCAAAGCCGCTTTCCTCGAGGCGTTCCATACATTTTTCAACGCTCGGATGTTCTAAAGCCGTAGTGACTATTTTCTTGCCGAGTCGCTTTTTTGCGCCGACTGCACCGAATATCGCGGTGTTGTTTGACACGGTGCCGCAGGGGGTGAAATATATTTCATCGGGGCTCGCTTTTAAGCTTGCGGCAATCGTACCGCGGCTTTTTTCGAGAAGCATATATGCGTCAACGCCTTTTTGATGAAGCGAAGACGGATTTCCGTAAAGCTCGGTCAGTGCGGAAATTTCTGCGTCCACAGCGGCCTTACAGGGCTTTGTGGTTGCGCTGTTGTCAAGATAACATTCCATTTTGACCGCTCCTTTAATTCAAACTTAATCAGTATATTATTATACACTATAAGGTGCGGTTTGGCAAATAAATAAGCGGCTTTTTTCAAGTATATTTATGTTTTTTTTGCGAAAAATATCGCAGAGGTGAAATTTATGGAAAAGAAGATGAAAAGACGCTCCTATGTGCGCGTCATATCCTTTGTCGCAGCACTTGCGGCGGTGCTTGTCACAGCGTCGATATGCGGCAATGTGCGCGCGTCAAAATATAAAAGACAGATTACTTTGTCGCAGCAACGAGCTCTTACAGAGCTTGACGGAAGACTGCGTGAAATAGGTACAAGCCTCAAAAAAGGGGTGTATTCAAGCACTCCGCCGATGCTGAGCGGTATGGCGTCGGAGCTGTCAAGAGAGACTCTTGCGGCAAAAAGCTCGCTTTCCGTGCTTCCGCTTGAAAATACAAATCTCGAAAACACATATAAATTTTTATCGCAAGTCGGCGATTTCACCGAGACCTTAAACCGCAAGGTTGCCTCAGGCGAAAGCATCTCCGACGAGGAACGTGAAAATCTCCGCTCCCTTATCACGTTTTGCGATGCGCTGTCGGGAGAGGTTTCAAATATACGCGCGGATATGTTCGACGGAAGCTTCAGCTTTTCACAAAAACGCGGCGAGCTTGCCTTAACGGGTGAAAAGACGGAATATCTTGCAGGCGATATGGAGGACGCACAGCAGTCGCTGAGCGATTATCCCACGCTTATTTATGACGGCCCGTTTTCCGACCATATTATGTCGGCTCAGCCGAAAATGACGAGCGGAGCAAAAGAAATATCAAAGGAAAACGCCCTTGATGCGGCAGCTGCCTTTCTCGGCTGCGACAAAAAGGAAATATCGTTTTTAAGCGAAGAGTCGGGAAATGTGCCTGCGTATTGTTTTTCTCATAATAATAAGACGGTTGCCGTAACCAAAAACGGCGGATATGTTATATATATGCTCGATTCGTCCTTTGCAGGCGAAGCGAAGCTGAAAACAGCCGATGCGCTGAAAAAGGCTTCCGAATTTTTGGCGTCTCACGGCTATGCCGATATGAAGGAGAGCTATTACAGCACGTCGGACGGGGTCTGCACCGTAAATTATGCCTACAAAAAGGACGGTGTTATTTATTATCCCGATCTCATAAAGGTAGGCGTAAATCTCGAAACGGGTGATATTGCGTCATTTGATGCAAAGGGCTATATTATGAATCATACCGAGCGCAATTTAAGCTCCGATATTTTGTCACGGGCGGAGGCTCAAAAATCCGTCAGCGGTCTTTTAACGGTGCTTGATTCAAAAAGAGCCGTAATTCCGACAAAGAGCAAGGGCGAAAAGGATTGCTGGGAATTTCATTGCACCGATAAGGACGGTAATGAGGTGCTCGTCTATATTGATACAAAAACGGGCTATGAGGACGATATACTTCTGCTTTTGTATTCCGACGGCGGAATCCTGACAAAATAATAAAAAGAAAAAATACGGAAATAATAATTTTGTCCGAAATGAGACAAAAGAAAGATTGTGGTGATAGATATGAAAAAGGCTGTTGCAGCTGTTTTGCTCGCCGTGCTTCTTGTTTGCGCCGTGTTCTCATCCTGCGGTAAAAAGGAGGACGGAGCCGTTACCGGAAACGGAAATACTACTCGCTCCGCCGCGCAAAATGCGGTTACAAACGCAGGCGATGCCGTAGGTGACGCAGTCACCGGTGCCGGAGATGTTGTCGGTGATGTTGTTACCGGAGCCGCCGATATAGCAGGCGACGTTGTCACGGGTGCGGGCGACATAGTAAACGACGCGGTGACAGGTGCGGGCGAAGCCGCAAGCAAGGCTGTGTCGGACGCGGCAAGATAAAATTGACGAAGCCACGGTTAGCGCTAACCGTGGCTTCACTTTTTTATTTAAACCGGAGCGTTTGTGCTGCGGCAGCTTATCAGTTGCCGTAACCGTATGCGCTGAACGGATTGTACGAGTTGCTGCGTGTGGTAGATTCCGTCTTTACGGAAGAGGAATCGCCCTTATCCTCAACGAGGGTTGCCTTTACTTCAAATTCATTGATGTTGTAATTGCTGTCTATTCTGCAAATCGTAAGCGTAAGCGTATCGCCCACGGCAGATTTATCGATAAGGTCCGGAAGATCGTCTGCGCTGTCAAGGTCCTTGCCGTTGACTTTGGTAATTAAGTCGCCCTGCTTTACGTCCTGAGACGCAAGGCTTGAATCGGACTGAACACTCTGAACTATCAAGGAACCTGCCGGGAGCTCCTTAAGGCTTACGATCATACTGTACATCTGACTTGAAGACGCCGGCGAATAGGTTATTCCGAGCTTAGGTCTGTTGGTAACATAGCCGTTTGCAACTATTTCGTCGTAAACTTCCTTTGCTGTAACGCTCGGAACGGAGAATGCCATTCCCTCGTAATCGGTGCTTGCTATTTTAGATGAGTTTATGCCTATTACCTGACCGTATTCATTGACGAGCGCGCCGCCGGAGTTGCCGGGGTTTATGGCTGCCGTGTGCTGAATACAAATCATCTCATAGCCTATCTGACTGTTTACGGGGCGAGAAATCGCGGATACTATACCGTTTGTGAACGAGCCTGCAAACGCCGTTCCGCCGGGATTGCCTATCGCGTAGACCGTCTCGCCGACCGAGAGCTTGTCGCTGTCGCCGAATTCCGCGGCTTTAAGACCCGTAGCCTTGATTTTTAAAACTCCGATGTCGGTTTTAGAGTCATATCCCACTACCGTTGCGTCGTACTGTGTTTCGTCGGATAGCTGAACTCTGACGGAGCCGCCGCCCGAAATTACGTGAGCGCAGGTCATAATATATGTGTACTGCTTGCTGCTGTCCTCGCCGACTATTACGCCCGAGCCCTGACCCGATGCGGAGGAGGAGCGACTGTCGGAGTATACGAGTATGCCGACGGAGCTGTCCTTTATCTTATCATAAACGCCTGCCGCGGTAAGACTGCCGCTCTTATCGGTAGAGGAAGCGGTGGGAGTTTCGTTTATCGTAACGGTTGAGCTGTCTGCGGAAGTCTTTTCGCTTGCCTGCTTTTTGGCACCGTCCTTATTGCTGAGAGAAACCGCAATGCCCGTAACACCGAGTGCCACACAAACCACAACTGCGATTATGAGGGCTATAACGCCGCCTTTTTTATGCTTTGACGGCTTATTGTCAACCGGCTTTTTCGGCGGTTGGCCTGAATTTCCGTAATAGACATAGCTGTTATTTCCGCTGTATGTTGAGCTCGGACGGTATGCGCCGTTTGAACCGTAGTAACCGTTGTTTCCGCTTGAATAGCCGTTGTTGCTGCCGTTTGCATTTGAACTGCCGTTATTTGTGTTTCCGCCGCCGTTCGAGTAAGGGTAGCCGTTATTCGGCTGATAGCCGCCGTTATAAGGACTGCCACTGTTCGCTCTTTGAGCGTCATTGCCGGCTTCGGGAGCACTTTGGAAATTACCCGTGCTTTCCGGGGCGTTTTGCTGCTCGTTTCCCGAAGGGGTGTTGTTATTGAAATCGTCCATAAAAAGATCTCCTTGATTTATCTGATGAAGACAAGAGCTTTTCTCTTATCGTTGTCATAATAATAACCGACGGTTATTACAGAACTGTTAACTCGATTTAAATAATCTGAATACTTTTACAGCTGCTTAGGCGGAAGATATTTCGGAATAGTAAACCAAAATTCGGTGTATTTACCCTCTTCGCTGTTGCAGCCTATCGAACCGCCGTGCATTTCGACTATCGTTTTGCATATATAAAGACCGAGTCCCGCGCCCTTGACGTCATAGCTGCGCGATTTATCAACCTTGTAGAAGCGCTCGAATATTTTTTCGCGCTCCTCCGAGGAAATTCCGGCTCCCGTGTTTACTACCTTTATAAGCGTTGCGTTTTCGTCATCGTCTGCAAATACGCTTATGGTGCCGTTTTCCGTGAATTTGACCGCGTTGTCCACAAGATTGTATATGACCTGATGTATCATATCCTCGTCGGCGGTGACCGTTACGGAATGAAGCCTGTCAAGCCCGGATATTTCAATGTGCTTGCGCTCTATTATCTGCTCGAACGACAGCAGCACGTTGAATATTTCCGCACTTATGTCAAACGCCTTCGGGTTCAGCTTTAATTCACCCGCTTCGATTTTGGACATATTCAGCATTGCCGTAACAAGCCTTGAAAGTCGCTTGGTCTCATCGGAAACAATGCTCAAATAGTGCTTTTGCTGGCTTTCGGGAATGGTGCCGTCAAGGATTCCGTCTATGAAGCCTCCTATGGTTGTCATAGGGGTTTTAAGCTCGTGCGAGACGTTTGCCACAAAGCTTCGCCGCGAGCTTTCAAGAAGCGACAGATCCGATGCCATCTTATTGAATGCGCGCACAAGCTCGGCGAGCTCGTCGTCACCCTTTACCTTGACTCTCGGGCCGAAATCGCCCTCTGCGTAAGCTTTTGTCGCCTCCGACATATCGTGGAGCGGTTTTATAAGAGAAGCGGTGAGAAAATATACTGCGATAAAGCCTACCGAGAAAGCCATAAGACAGGCAAAAACGAACATTTTAAGGATATTTGTTGCATAGTTTGTGAAGCCGGCCGTCATAGGCGCCACGGCAAAAACAACTGCTGCGGTTTCTTCGCCGACCTTTACAGGCTCCGCCGCGACGAGCTGCTTTTTCATATAGACGCCGTTTAAAGTAGTCTTTGCAAAATAGTCGCCCTTTTTCGCCTCGTCGATTACCTCCTGAGGTATTGTGTAGCCGCCGTGCAGACTGCATCTGCCGTTGTTTGAGATACTGTAATTCTGTGTTATGACGTCCTTGCACAATATTATGTTGCCCGAGGTATCGGTTATGTAAATATCAGCCGAGATAGCGTCCGAAATCATCGAGAGGTTACTGCATATCATCGCTATCGAGCCGGAGGCATCGGTTTGAATTCTTGATGAGAGAACAGATGAGGTAGTGCTTGCTATGTTTTTTGCGTTAGAGGAGAGAAGCTGTTCTTTTTGACTTGACCAGTAATTCGAGAGGAACACGCCGAGCGTTACTCCCAAAAGCAAAAAGCATATGAGTACCATTGCCACAAATACCGACAGAAATTTAGTGAACAGTGACTGATGACTGAATTTGCGGTAGGTGCGGTGCAATACCGTTTTAAAACGCGCCTTTACGCTCTGCTGCATTCTTATCAGTCCTTAGTTTCAAATTTATAGCCTACGCTCCAAACGGTTTTCAATTCCCATTTGTCGGAAACGCCCTCAAGCTTTTCGCGCAGACGCTTTATGTGAACGTCTACCGTTCTTGAGTCGCCGTAGTAGTCAAACCCCCATACCTCGTCAAGAAGCTGGTCGCGCGTAAATACACGGTTGGGATTTGAGGCGAGATGATATATAAGCTCGAGCTCTTTCGGAGGAGTGTCTACGGATACTCCGTTGACCTTCATCTCATAATTTGTAAGGTTTATCGAGAGCTTGTCATAATTTACCTCTTTGACGTCGCTTGTGTCGGAAGCGGGAGCGGTGCGGCGAAGTACGGCTTTTATTCTTGCCACAACCTCTTTTGTGTCAAAGGGCTTTGTAACATAGTCGTCCGCGCCGAGCTCAAGACCCAGAACCTTGTCAAAGGTCTCGCCCTTGGCGGTGAGCATAATTATCGGCTTGTCCGAGAATTTTCTGATTTCACGGCATACCTGCCAGCCGTCAAGCTTCGGTATCATTATGTCGAGCAGCGTGAGGTCGGGATTTTCCTGCTTGAATGCATTTATTGCCGACACACCGTCGTTAACTATTTTTACGACGTAGCCCTCTTTTTCGAGATAGAGCCTTAAAAGCTCGCAGATATTGGTGTCGTCATCGACGACGAGTATTTTTTCGTTTGGCATAAAATACCACCCTTTCAAACCTCTTATAATCAGAAATTATAAAGTACATTTAAAAATAATATGTGAACAAATTCGTAAGAAATTTAAAATAAAAGGGACTATAAAAAACAAATTTCTTTACAGTCCGATTTTATGATTATTTAAGCGACGACAGAAGTCCGCCTTTTTTGATTATATCCTGTATGAACGGCGGAAACGGCTCTGCCCGGTAGCTTTTGCCCGTGGTGTTGTCGGTTATTACGCCGCTGTCAAAATCTACCGAAACCTCGTCGCCCTGCTTGATTTCGTCGCCTGCCTCCGGACATTCGAGAATCGGCAGACCTATGTTGAGCGCATTTCTGTAAAAAATTCTTGCGAAGTTTTTGGCGATTACGCAAGAAACGCCCGCCGCCTTTATGGCAAGCGGAGCATGCTCTCTTGAGGAGCCGCAGCCGAAATTTACGCCGGCAACTATTATGTCGCCCTCTTTCACGTTGTTTACAAATTCCTTGTCTATATCCTCCATACAATGAGCCGCAAGGTCTTTCGGGTCGGAGGAGTTGAGGTATCTTGCCGGAATTATGACGTCCGTATCCACATGGTCGCCGTATTTATGAACTTTGCCCTGTATCTTCATATAAATCGTTCCTTTCTTACCTGAGCTGCGAGGGTGAGCATATATAGCCCGTAACGGCACTTGCCGCCGCTACAAAGGGGCTCGCGAGATAAACCTCGCTCTCCGGGTGTCCCATTCGGCCTACAAAGTTGCGGTTTGTGGTGGAAACGGCTCTTTCACCCTTTGCGAGTATGCCCATATGACCGCCGAGACACGGTCCGCATGTCGGGGTTGATACAACCGCGCCCGCTTCTACAAATATTTCGGTAAGGCCCTCTTTAATGCATTGCAGGTAAACCTTTTGTGTTGCCGGAATTACTATAACGCGAACGCCGTCCTTTACCTTTCTGCCCTTTAAGACGGAGGCGGCAGCGCGCATATCCTCTATTCTTCCGTTTGTGCAGGAGCCTATAACTACCTGATCTATGTCGATTTTTTCAATTTCGTCAACGGTGTGAGTGTTTTCGGGAAGATGCGGAAAAGCAACCGTGGGTTTCAGATTATTTAAGTCTATCTCTATTGTCTCGTCATACTCGGCGTCCTCGTCTGCCTCGAATATACGAGGCTGTCTGTCGGTCCTGCCGCTTATGTATTCGAGCGTCTTGTCGTCTACCGGGAAAATTCCGTTTTTGGCGCCGCATTCTATTGCCATATTCGCTATGCAGAAGCGGTCGTCCATTGAGAGTGCGCCTACACCGTCGCCCGTGAATTCAAGCGAACGGTATCTTGCTCCGTCAACGCCTATTTTACCGATAAGGTGAAGTATTACGTCCTTGCCGCTGACAAATTCGGGCAAGGTGCCTTTTAGTACAACCTTAATTGCGGACGGAACCTTAAACCAAGCCTTGCCGGAGATCATACCGGCAGCCATATCGGTTGAGCCCACACCCGTAGAGAACGCGCCGAGTGCGCCGTATGTGCAGGTGTGTGAGTCGGCGCCTATAACGGCGTCGCCGGAAATAACGAGGCCGCTCTCGGGAAGAAGCGCGTGCTCTATACCCATTTTTCCCACGTCAAAGAAATTTTTGATTCCCTTTTCCTTTGCGAAAAGACGAACCTGTTTGACATTTTCGGCGGATTTAATATCCTTGTTGGGGGTAAAATGGTCCATAACAAGTGCTATTTTGTCAGTTGAAAATACGTCCTTAAAGCCCTTTTTTGCCATCTCGTTTATGGCAACGGGCGAGGTTACGTCGTTGCCGAGCACAAGGTCGAGCTTTGCCTCTATGAGCTGACCTGCCGTAACCGACTGAAGGCCGGCGTGCGCCGCGAGTATTTTTTGGGTCATTGTCATTGACATTCTGTTATTCCTCGATTCCTTTTATGTTTGTATCGCCGCTCTCAAGCGCGGTAAGACCGGAGCGTGAAAGCTCGATTATTCCGTGCTTTGTCATTTTGCCTATAAATTTGTCGATAAGCGACGGCAGACCCGTAAGCTCGGCAGTTATTGTTGTGTGGCCTATATCCTTTACCTTTGCGCCGAAGCCGTTGATTGTTTTAAGCACGGCTGTGCGCTGGCTGTTTGTGGCGTGAACCTTTATAAGCAAGAGCTCGGAGGATACAAGGCGCGATTCATTGAGCTTTACCACCTTTATTACGTCCTCAAGCTTTGAGAGCTGACGCTCAACCTGCAAAAATTTGTGCGGCTCAACGTCGGATACTATTGTTATTCTTGAATATACGGGATTTTCCGTTTCGGCTACGGTAAGGCTTATTACGTTGTAGCCGCGTCTCGCAAAAAGACTTGCGACGCGCAAAAGCACGCCCGTGCGGTTATATACGAGAGCCGAGAGGAATATTCTCTCAAGACTGTTTACATTATTTCCTTCTGCCATTTTTGTTTTCCTTTCCTTTGCGGCTTATTCGGCTGAAAAACGATACACCGTGTCAGATACGAACGGATGGTTTTCGTCAAACAGATTTTGTATGAAATCGGGGTTGTTTAAAGCGTTCGGGTAGTACTGCGTTTCAAGGCAGAAACCGGAGCGGTGAGTGAGGGGCAGCTTGCCTTTACCGATTTGCGAGCCGTCCATATAGTTGCCTATGTAAAACTGGACTCCGGGAAGGTCGGTATAGCACGTCATTTTCCTGCCGCTTTCGGGGTCGTAAACCATTGCGAATTCGCGCAGAGCACCCGTGTAATTTTCGAGGCAGAAGTTGTGGTCGTAGCCCCTGCCTATTATAAGCTGCTCGTCGGGAGACGATACGTCTCTGCCTATCTTTTTAGGTATTCTGAAGTCAAACGGTGTGTTTTCAACGCTTCTGATTTCGCCTGTCGGGATGCTGTCTTCGTTCATCGGCGTAAAGTATTTTGCAAAAATCTGCATTTCGTGAGAGAGGATGTTGCCGGAAGCGTATCCGCCGAGGTTAAAGTATGAGTGGTTTGTGACGTTTATCGGAGTCTTGCCGTCGGGTCTGCAGTCATAGTGTATTTTGACTTCGTTTTTGTCGGTAAACGTGAATGTGACTTCATTTTGAAGGTTTGACGGGAAGCCCTCGTTGCCGTCGGCGCTGAAATATGAGAATTTAACGCTGTCGTCGCCGAGTATTTCATAATTCCAAACGGCGTTTTCGTATTCGTGATTACCGTGAAGGGTGAATTTACCGTCGATGTTTTTTGTTATCGGGTAATTTTTGCCGTCTATGGTAATGCCGTTTCCGGAAATTCGGTTTGCGACTCTTCCGACGGTGCGACCCTGCGAATCCGTACAGCTCAGCTGACCCTCCATAGTGTCAAAGCCGACAAGCACATCGGCAAAGTCTCCGTTTCTGTCGGGAACTGATATTTTATTGAGCGTAGCGCCGTAATTCAGCAGTTCGATTTCGGCTCCGCTTTCGTTTTTTATTGTGAATGAAAAGACTTCTTTTCCGTCGGCGGTTTTGCCGTAGAGAGATTTGGTCATTTTCAAAGCTACCACCCCATTTTTAGCATTTTAATAAGTATAATATCCGTGCGCGCCGTTGTCAAGAAAGACGAAAAAACTTACAAGAGTGAAAATAATGCTGACCGGAAAACAAAAGTATTTTTATTGACTTTTCGGCGTTTTAAATGTATTCTTAACATATATTATGTATTTGAAGGGAGTGTGCCGATTGGAGCAATTTTTAACTCAGTTTGAATTCCTGTCGCGATATGCTTTGGCTTTTCTTGCGCTTATAATACTTCTCCGGTGCATTTTTTCCCTTTTCAGGCTCAGACCGCGCCGCGAGATTATGGCAACGCTGATAAATCTTGCCGACGACAGCGAAATCGAGATACGAAATTGGGAAACCTCGATAGGCCGTTCGCGCTCGTGCGATATATCGCTCAGAAAGTACGGTACGGTATCGCGTTTTCACGCCGTTCTGGCTCTCAGAAAAGACGGCTGGTATGTCTTTGATACCGAGTCGAAAACCGGAGTTTACGTAAACGGCGAGCAGATAAAAAAATCAGCCAAGATAATCGACGGCGACACCGTCTCGTTCGGAAATGCGGTTATGAAGTTCACCTCAAACGGCTACGGCGTTGAGAGTGAGGAGGCTGAGGACGGTAAAAAGGTTGACTTCACAAACGCCACAAGGCTTGTAAATCTTGCCGACAACAGCGCGTTCTATTTAAACGGCACGTGCCTTATAGGGCGTGACAGAACCTGTAATATATGCCTGCCGATGCAAAGCGTCTCGGGCGAGCACGCCGAGGTCTATCCCGCAAAGGACGGCTGGTATGTTGCGGACCTCAATTCCAAAAACGGCACGCTTTTAAACGGCGAAGAGGTTTTCGGCGCATTCCCGCTGTATGACGGCGACATTATTTCGATAGGCGATTACAGCTTCCTCTTCCGCGAATAAAGCGGAGAAGAGGCCATATTCAAAGAAACGGAGGACGCATCTTTGGCTCAGGAAAATGCTCGTAAAAAGCAAAAAAAGACGAGAACCAAAAAATACAGAAAGCCTGTAAACTGGCTGATTCTGCTTATAATTATGACTGTTTTTCAGCTCGTTTGCGCCGCTCAGATAAATATGAACAGTCCCGACATACCGCTGACTACATTATATATTGTATTCGGTGCATATATAGCTATCGAATGGGCGTATTTTATATTTTTCGGCGGATTTTTACACCGCAAGAGCTTTGAAATAGAGCTTATAGCGTTTTTTCTTACCGGAATAGGCCTTACACTCACCACAAGCGTGTATCCCGACAAAGCGTTTGTTCAGCTTGCGGCGGTGATTATGGGTATTGCGGTATTTATAGTTATGCTTTGGGTGCTCAGCGATATAGAAAGAGTTGTAAAGCTGCGTATGCCGGTGGCGATAGCTTCCGTTATCGTGCTTGTTGTCACAAGGCTTTTGGCGCACAATATAAACGGTGCATATAACTGGATAAGAATAGGCGGCGTTTCAATACAGCCGTCGGAAATAGTGAAGATAGGCTTTGTCTTTGTAGGTGCGGCTACGCTCGAATACCTGCAATCAACGAGAAGCCTTACAAAATATCTTGTGTTTGCGCTTTCCTGTATAGGCTGTCTGTTCCTTATGAAGGATTTCGGTACGGCGCTTATATTCTTCTTTACATTCTTAATAATGGCATTCCTGCGCTCGGGAGATATAAAGACAATATTTCTTGTATGTGCGGCAGCTCTCGGCGGCGGCGGTCTTGTGCTTACGTTTAAGCCGTATGTCGCAAAACGCTTTGAAACATATCGCCATGTTTGGGAGTATGCAAACGACCGCGGCTATCAGCAGGCGAGACTTCTCATATATTCCGTCAGCGGCGGTCTTTTCGGACTCGGAATAGGAAACGGCAAGCTGAGATATGTATACGCAGCCACAGAGGACTTGGCGTTCGGAATGGTATGTGAAGAATTCGGAATTATTGTCGCATTTGCCGTGCTTTTGACCTTTGTCGCCCTCGTGGTTTACAGTATACGCTATGCTGTGGCCGCTCGATCGTCTTTTTACTCTATTGCTGCGTGCGCTGCGTCGGGCCTTCTTCTTTTCCAGGCGGCTCTGCACGTGTTCGGTGTTACCGATCTTCTTCCGTGGACGGGCGTTACGCTGCCGTTTATCAGCCGAGGCGGCTCGAGTATGATGTGCTGCTGGGGACTTGTGGCATTTATAAAGGCCATTGATGTCAAGACGTACAAACGGTACGATAAGGTAGCGGTGGCAAAGTCTTAAATTAAATCTGCCGAAAGGGAGTGTGAAACAATGAAAACCATGTCAAAAAGAGCCTGGGTGCTCTATGTGTTTATAGCAGCATTTTTAGCAGGGCTCATTGTGTTGTTTTACACATTTTATACGAACGCCGATTCGTGGGCTATGAAAAAGGCAAACAGGCACCTGTATTCATCAGGTACGCTGTCGGTTGCGGGCAGCATTAAGGATGAAACCGGAGCGGTGCTTGCGGAAACAAAGGACGGTAAGCGCGTTTATAACAGCGACAAAACCGTAAGAACCGCAACCATGCACACGGTAGGCGACTCTGAGGGCTATATAGCGACGGGCGTTCAGACATCGTATAAGGACGTCATAACCGGCTATAATTTCGTTGACGGCATATATAACCTGAAAAAATACGGTAAGGGCAACGACGTAAATCTCACAATAAATGCGCAGCTCTGCGCGGCGGCATACAGTGCCCTCGGTAACAACAAGGGTACGGTCGGCGTTTATAATTACAAAACGGGTCAGCTTTTATGTGTTGTATCAAGCCCGTCTTACGATATTGCAAATAAGCCCGTCTCAAGCATAAATAACGATAAGACAGGTGCCTACGAGGGTGTTTATTTAAACAGGTTTTTCTCCGGCGTTTATACTCCCGGCTCGACATTTAAAATGATAACCTCGATTTGTGCCATTGAAAATTTGCCTGATATCGATTCGCAAAAATTCAAATGCACGGGCGAATACAAGGTCGGCGGCAGCTCGGTTAAGTGCCTCGGGGTTCACGGAACCGTGAATTTCGAAAAGGCTCTCAATGTGTCCTGTAACAGCGCATTTGCGCAGATTGCGATAGAACTCGGACCCGATAAGCTTATGGCCACGGCAAAGGAGCTGGGGCTCGGCAATCAGATGTATGTAGGCAATATAAGGCTCGCAAAAAGTTCGTTCGATGTGACCGGTGCGTCGGACCTCGACGTGGGCTGGGCAGGTATAGGTCAGTACACCACTCGCATAAATCCGTGCCAGATGTTAACTATTGCAGGCGCGGTGGCTAACGGCGGCTCCTCAGTGCCGCCATATCTTGTCGGCAAAATAACCTCGCAGACCGGAAAAACGATTTATGAAGCAAAGCCCGGCGCGGCAACTCAGCTTATTTCCTCGGATACCGCATCAAAGATGAACGATATGCTTCGCTCAAATGTCAAGAATTATTACAGCGACGGTAAGTTCCCCAACCTTAAAATGTGCGGTAAGACCGGAACGGCGGAAGTAAGCTCGGAAGCCGGCGGTGCAAAGCCTCACGCTTGGTTTGTCGGATATTCACAGCGCGAGGATCTCCCGCTTGCGATAGTGGTTGTTGTCGAAAACGGCGGCGGAGGCTCATCTGTGGCAATTCCCGTTGCCAATAGGACTATGCAAAAGGCTCTTTCCTTATATGCAAAATAAAAATTTTTCCGCATACGACAGCAAAGTTCGTGTGCGGAATTTTTAAAGGTGATAAAATGAAATTTTACTTTCCGGAAAACTACGGCGCTCTCGGCGACGGAAAAAACGACGATTCACGCGCTTTACAGTCGGCTATTGACGAGGCCGAAAAAAACGGCGGCGGAACGGTTGTGCTTGAGAGCGGAAAAACGTATTATTCAAGCTCGGTCATAATGAAGAAAAACGTTGAGTTGCATTTGCAAAAAGGCTCGGTTTTAAAGGCAACCTCAGACATAAACGGATACTTTCGTCCCTGCGATTTTATAAACGATGAGACAAATACCCTTATAGGCAATCCCGTTACGGGTAAGCCGTCGTTTGCCTTTATATATGCGTATAAGGCGGACAATGCCGCAATAACCGGAGGCGGAAAAATCGACGCAAACGGTCACAGCTTTGTAAAGAGAAAAGACAAATACTATGTCACCGGCGACTTTTATCCGCGTCCCACGGTTATGTATTTTGAGGCTTGCAACCATATTGTGTTTGAGGATTTCACTGTGGTCGATGCACCGTTTTGGACGCTTCATCCGGCAGGCTGCGACGATGTTTTAATATCAAAAATTCACATATTAAACGATCTCGATGTTGCAAATTCGGACGGGATAGATCCCGACCACTGCAGCAACGTGCGTATTTGCGACTGCCACGTAGAGTGCGCAGACGACTGCATCTGCCTTAAAACTTCAAAAGGCAATTCCGAATACGGACCGTGCGAAAACATACTGATAACGGGCTGCACGCTGATTTCAACCTCGGCGGCGATAAAAATAGGCACGGAGGGCGTCGGCGATTTCAGAAACATAATAGTTTCAAACTGTGTCATTTCGCGCAGCAACCGCGGTCTTTCAATTCAGATACGCGACGGCGGCAATGTCGAAAATGTCAAATATTCCGACATTATAATAGGTACGCGCCGCTTTTGCCCCGATTGGTGGGGGACTGCCGAGCCGATAGTCATAACCGCGTTTGACCGCGACGAAAACACAAGGGCAGGCCATATCAAAAACATCTCTTACCGCAACATAACCTGCGTCGGCGAAAACGGAGTTATGATATGCGGCACGGCGGAAAACAAAATTGAAAACGTAGTTTTCTCGGACGTTGACGTAACTCTCTCAAAAACGTCAAAGTGGGACTGCGGTCTATACGATATGCGCCCGGGGCTTAATAAAGAGGTCGAAAAGCATAAAAATGCCGGTTTTTATCTTCGCTTTGCCGATAACGTTACGCTTCGCAACACAAGCGTGAAGTGGGGAAATGTCTGCCCCGAATATTCGGCTGCTCTCGAAGAGGAAAGCTGTGTCGGCACCGTACTTGAGAATTTCACGGGTGATAACGCCTGAAGGCTTTGAGAATGCGGCTGCTCGTTCGAGCGTGAAATTTCCTTTCAAACGGCTTCTTGTATGTACGTTTATACGCATTTTGCTTAAAAATATTTGACATAGCACGTATAAAATGGTATAATCCAACAATGGAGTTAAGCTATCGCCTGCTTCGGCAAGCGAGAATCGAAAGGGAGTATACTGTAATGAAAAAGGCGTTAAATAAAAAATTGCTTTCCGTACTGATTGCGGCTGTTATTTTACTTGTTGCCGCATTTCCCGTGCTTGCGGCGGATCCGTTTAAGCTCACTTCTTCGGCTGAAGCAAAGGATTCGGTCGTCACCGTAAAAATTTACCTTCCGCAAAATACGGAACTCGGGACGCTTTCGTTTACACTTAAATACGATACAAAATTGCTCACGTATGTTTCCGCCGAGTATTCGAGCGGAGATGTCAGCGCCACAAATTCAAACACGGCAGGCGAGGTTAAAATAAACGCCGTTTGGAAAAACACCGCGCCGCTCGGCGGCGAGGTTGCCGCCATAACCTTTAAGGTGAACGACGGAGCGACCGGCAAAACCGACTTCCCGATAAATGTCGATTTCTCAACCGATGCCAATAATCAGCACATTGATTTGTCGGCCGTAAGCTCTTCGGTTGACTTATCCGAAGCAGCTCCGATGCCGGCGGCAACCGATGGAACCGTCTCATCGGAGGGCAAAACGGTAAAGGCCGGAAAAATTCCAAAGACCTCGGGTAAGTATGCGGCAATAGGCTCGGCGGCTGCCGCTTTGTGCGTTGCCGCGGCGGCTGTTGCGATTACGGTAAAACGCAAAAGAAAATAAAAAACAATGCTGAAAGCGGAGCTGTGGCAATGTGCTTACAGCTCCTTTTTGTGTGACTTGATATGTGCCCGAAAATACACTTAAAATTCCGCTTTTCGTTGACATAATGCACTGTGTAATATATAATATCTAATGTATGTTTAATAAGTTGCCCGTTTAGCATTTTTTATATTCGGGCACGTAATTTTTAAGGAGGAAACTCTAATGGTAAAAGCAATTGTCGGCGCCAACTGGGGCGACGAGGGCAAAGGTAAAATTACGGATATGTTTGCGAGTGAAGCAGACATAGTTGTTCGTTTTCAGGGCGGTGCAAATGCAGGGCACACCATTATAAACGAACACGGCAGATTTGCATTGCATCTTATGCCCAGCGGTGTTTGCTACGACAATGTTACCTGTGTCATCGGAAACGGCGTCGCTCTTGATATAGACAAGTTCTGCTCGGAACTTGAGGATGTGAAAAAGGCGGGTGTAAATCCGAAGCTTCTCGTGTCAGACCGTGCTCAGATACTTATGCCGTATCATATTCTTCTCGATACCTATGAAGAGGAGAGACTCGGCAAAAACGCGTTCGGCTCCACAAAGAGCGGTATCGCTCCGTTCTTCAGCGACAAGTACGCCAAAATAGGCATCCAGTGCAACGAGCTGTTTGACGATGAAGTGTTAAAGGCAAAGCTTCACAATATAGTTACTCTCAAAAATCTCATTCTTGAGCACGTTTATCATAAACCGCTGCTTGACGAGGACGAGCTTTACAACACCTGTATGGAATACAAGAAAAAGATAACTCCGTACATCTGCGATACGCACGCATTTATACGCGACGCCTTAAAGCAGGGCAAAAACATCCTCCTCGAGGGTCAGCTCGGCACGCTTAAGGATCCCGATTTCGGTATATATCCTATGGTTACGTCGTCCTCGACTTTGGCAGGCTACGGTTCTGTCGGCGCGGGAATTCCCCCGTATCTCATAAGTGAGGTTGTAGCCGTAACAAAGGCATATTCTTCAGCGGTAGGTGCAGGTGAATTTGTTTCGGAGATTCTTGATGAGGACGAGGCACAGGCTCTCAGAATTCACGGCGGCGATAAAGGCGAATTCGGCGCTACCACCGGTAGACCGAGAAGAGTCGGTTGGTTTGACTGCGTTGCGACACGTTACGGCGTTGAGTGCCAGGGCGCCACAAAGATTGCCATGACCGCTCTTGACTGTCTTTCGTATCTTGACGAAATCAAGGTTTGCACAGCTTATAAAATAGGTGATGACATCACAAAGGATTTCCCGAACACCTCACTTCTTAAAAAGGCAAAGCCTGTGTTTACCACATTAAAGGGTTGGCATTGCAATATAAAGGGCATTCGCAATTTCTCGGAGCTTCCGCGTGAGGCACAGGAATATGTCGAATTCATTGAAAAGGAACTCGGCCACAAGATAAATATGGTATCTAACGGACCTGAGAGGGAAGCTATAATTTACAGATAATTAAGAGGATATTTATGGAGAAAATACTTGTACTCGATTTCGGCGGTCAGTATAATCAGCTGATTGCGCGGCGTGTACGCGACAACAATGTCTATGCGGAAATACTGCCGTATACCGCACCGCTCAGCGAAATCAAAGAGGGCAATTACAAAGGTATTATTTTTACCGGCGGACCTAACTCCGTGTTTGATATGAGTTCGCCGCACTACACAAAAGAGATTTTGGAGCTCGGAATACCCGTACTCGGCATATGCTACGGCTGTCAGCTTATTTCTTGGATGGTCGGCGGCAATGTTGAGACTGCGGAACAGTCCGAATACGGCAAAATTGACCTTACGGTTACAAAAAAACAGTCTGAGATTTTTGCCGACGTTGATGAAACGAGCGTAGTTTGGATGAGCCATACGGACAGAGTTAAAGTGATGCCGTCAGGTTTTGAAATAACCGCAAAAACGGAAGCCTGCCCGATAGCAGCTTATGAAAACGAAGAAAAGAAAATATACGGCGTGCAGTTCCACCCCGAGGTAACTCACACGCAGTTCGGATTTAAAATTCTTCACAATTTTCTGTATAATGTTTGCGGCTGTCACGGCGACTGGAAGATGGACAGCTTTATTGACGATACCGTAAAGAGCCTTCGCGAAAAAATCGGAGACAAAAAGGTTATTCTCGGCCTTTCTGGCGGTGTCGATTCCTCGGTCGCGGCGGGACTTCTCTCTCGCGCCGTCGGCAAACAGCTCACCTGCGTTTTTGTTGACCAGGGACTTATGCGTAAGAACGAGGGCGATTTCGTCGAAAAGACATTCACTTCGCTGTTCGATATGAATTTCGTGCGCGTAAACTGTCAGGACCATTTTATAAATGCTCTTAAAGGAGTATCCGACCCGGAGCAGAAGAGAAAAATCATAGGCACGGAATTTTACAAGGTGTTCTGGGATGAGATAAGAAAACAGGCCGAGAAGGGATTTTTTGCACAGGGCACCATATACCCCGACTGCATAGAGTCCGGCAAGGGCGATGCCGATAAAATCAAGACGCATCACAATAAGGTCAAAATGCCCGACGACGTTGAATTCATCGACGTTATTGAGCCTCTTTCAAGCCTGTTTAAGGATGAGGTCAGAGCAGTAGGCGAAAAGCTCGGAATTCCGCACGAGCTTGTCTGGCGTCAGCCGTTCCCGGGACCCGGTCTCGGTGTCAGAATTATCGGCGAGATAACAAAGGAAAAGATTGAAGTTCTCCAAAATGCCGATTGGGTGCTTCGCGATGAAATGGCGAAGAACGGTTATGAAAAAAACCTCGCACAGTTCTTCTGTGTGCTTCCGGGAGTCAATACGGTAGGCGTTATGGGCGATCACCGCACATACGATAACCTTGTGGCAATACGCGCTGTAACAACCGATGACTTTATGACAGCCGATTGGGCGAAGATACCGTACGATATTCTCGCCAAGGTTTCAAATCGTATCACAAACGAGGTAAAACACGTAAACCGCGTAGTTTACGATATAACCTCCAAACCCCCCGGCACCGTCGAGTGGGAATAAATTGAAAAAGTCTGAAAGCCCAGTAATATCAAGGGTTTCAAGGCTTTCAAAGAGCCCGTTGATAAGATTTTGATAAGATTCTGCTCGGTACCCTTTATCGTGTGTATCGAGTGGTTTGTGAGTAAGAAGTAATATCTTGTGGCTCGCAAAAATACCATATTAACATTAAACCCCGTACTGACGGATTGAAGTCAGTACGGGGTTTTTGTCGTTGGCAGGGTTATTGCAGCTACACTTGAACTAAAAAAACTTGAAACATCGATACGATATTTTGGGTGCAGAAGATGAATAATATCCGCAATAGTGCAACAGAAATTGTAAATGCGGATATAATTTACAAGGTATAAACATAACGACGGCAGGGAGCAATCCCTGCCGATTTTTCGATAGTACAAGAATGTTATAATTATATATATTTCATTTATGAATTTGTAAGGCTTCTTTAATTGACTTTTATTTTAAAATATGATAGTATGTTAGTATGTGAACTTACATACTAATTTAGAAACGGTGGTGATTACTTGACTGTTGATGATTCTATAAAGTTCTGTAATTTGCTTGCGCAAATGATAAAAGAGGCAAATTTATCAAATGTCAAGTTTTATACCGCACTTGGTATAAAGAAACCTTATTTTTATGATATTTTAAGCGGTAAAGTCAATCCACCACCTCCTGATAGACAAATTGCAATGCTTCGGCTGCTGAAACCAAAGCCTGAACAAATAGCGTTGTTTTTTGATTTAGCTGCACAAGAACGAAATGAAGTACCTGTCGATATCGCAAAAGCCTTAGAAAATAAAGATTTGTGCAGAAAATTGAGAAATGGTATAGATTACGAAAATCTATTAAAGAACGGAGAATATAAAAATGAGTGATAATAAAAGAGAACAAGAGAGAACAGAACTTTACCGTACAATATGGGCGCTTGCAAATGAACTTAGAGGAAGTGTCGATGGTTGGGATTTTAAACAATATGTTTTAGGTATGCTGTTCTATAGATATATATCTGAAAACCTTACAACTTATCTCAACAAAGGTGAATGGGAAGCAGAAAATACTGATTTTGATTATGCGAAAATCAGCGATGATGAAGCTTTAAGTGTTAAAGATGATATGGTGCAAGAAAAAGGCTTCTTTATTTTACCCAGCGAATTGTTTGGAAATTTATTAAACAGAATAAAAAAGGCTGATAAAGACGCAAAAGATCAAGCAGAAAAAGACGGCAAAGAAGTAGAAATTGCCGATTTAGATGAGAATTTGAACGAAGTATTGCAAACGAATTTTAAAAACATTGAAGCGTCTGCTATCGGTAGTCCAAGTGAAGAAAACTTCAAAGGTTTGTTTGACGATATAGATGTGAACAGCAATAAGCTCGGACCAACAGTTATTAAGAGAAACAAAAGACTTAAAAGATTAATTACTGTTATCGGGGATATGGATCTTGGTAATTATCAAGATAATTCCATTGATGCATTTGGGGATACTTATGAGTATCTGATGGGAATGTATGCTTCTAATGCCGGCAAAAGTGGCGGCGAATTTTTCACCCCACAAGAGGTATCTGAGCTTCTGACAAAAATTTCACTTCTTGATAATAACGGTAAAATGAAAACAGAAGTAAACAAAGTATACGATCCTGCTGTGGGAAGCGGTTCGTTACTTTTGAAGTTTGCAAAAATTCTCGGTAAAGACAATGTCCGTAATGGATTCTTTGGTCAGGAAATCAACATTACAACTTATAACCTTTGCCGCATCAATATGTTCTTACACGACATAGGTTACGATAAATTCAGCATTGAACATGGCGACACTTTGACTGATCCTAAACATTGGGATGAAGAACCGTTTGAAGCCATCGTTTCAAATCCTCCGTACTCTATTAAATGGGAAGGCTCTGACAACGGAACACTGATAAACGATCCTCGTTTTTCTCCCGCCGGTGTATTGGCTCCTAAATCAAAAGCGGACTTTGCTTTTATTATGCATTGTCTGCATTGGCTTGCTACAGATGGAACAGCGGCTATTGTTTGTTTTCCCGGTATTATGTATCGTGGTGGTGCGGAACAGAAAATCAGAAAATATCTGATCGATAACAACTATATCGAATGTGTTATTCAGTTGCCTGATAATCTCTTTTATGGAACAAGTATTGCAACTTGCATTATGGTTCTTAAAAAATCAAAAGTTGACAACCAAACTTTGTTTATTGATGCCTCAAAGGAATTTATCAAATCTACCAACAGCAATAAATTGGGGGATGGAACATCAAGCAACGAGCCTAATAATATTCAGAATATATTAAACGCTTATATCAACCGAAAGACTGAAAAGCATTTTACTGCTCTTGTGAAAAAGGAAGATATTGAAAATGCAGATTACAATCTTTCTGTGTCAACTTATGTAGAAAGTGAGGATACAAGAGAAGTTATCGATATAGCTGTTCTCAATGAGCAAATATCTCAAATTGTTCAGCGTGAAAATACATTGCGTGCCGAAATTGATGCGATTATAGCTGGAATTGAGGAGGTGTAATGTATGAGACTTAGCAGTAGATTATCTGACAGAGACGAAAACCATGGTGAGGTGCAATGGTTTATTGATCCTGATAGATATACATCAGTAAAAGAAGAGGCAACTGATGAAATAGTTTATGTTTCTTCAGGAGATTTTATAGAAATACAAATAGGTACAATTAATTTGCCTTTTTACTCAACAATATGCCAAGATACAAATTCTTTTATTTCACCAAAAAAGCTACATTGCTTAATCATTAATGAAAAAATGATTAGTATTGACTGCCAATTAAAGTGTACAGATTATGATACAGAAAATCCAAAATGCAGGGAATGCAATCCATACGTTCAGGCTTGGTTTTTGATTGAAGCTGATGATATATTCGCAAATAGGCCTAATATAAATTTAGTAAAGCAAAATTTTAAATTGCCCGAAAATATAAAACTTCCTATAGAGATTGAAGATAAATATTCAGAGTGGCTGGCTAAAGCAGAAATTGCACATAAAGAAAGGCTCGGGGCAGGAGCAATCATATACTTAAGATCTGCTTTTGAAAAAATAACGCAAGAAGTTGGTTTAAACGCTGGAGTAACAATTAAAAATAAAAAAGATAAGTTTCTGAATTTTCGTGAGGTCCTACAAAGAGTTGACTCAGAATGCTCAATTATACCTCCGATATATGCTGAAAATGGGTATGATTTATTTAGCAAGTTGAGCGAAATTGCTCATGGGGATTCTGATGAAACAACAGCACTGGAAGAATATGAGCCTTTAAGAAGATTGGTCATTGGAATTATTGAAAATGTTAAAAGGAAGAATGAAGAAATAAAGAACAATGCTGAAATTCAAAAGGCATTAATTGATGCAGGTTTAGCCGATGGAGGTGAAGAGAATGAGTAAATTAGAACAACTTATCAATGAACTTTGCCCAGAGGGTGTAGAATACGATTTTTTATACACAGTTATGGATTATGAGCAACCTACCAAATATATTGTAAAAGATACTAAATACGATGACGAATTTGAAACACCTGTATTGACGGCGGGTCAATCTTTTATTTTGGGCTATACTAATGAGAGTACAGGTATATTTGAGGCGTCAATAGATAATCCGGTTATAATTTTTGACGATTTTACTACTTCTTTTCATTGGGTAGACTTTAATTTTAAGGTTAAGTCTTCTGCAATGAAGATGTTAAGATTAAAAAGGGATAGGTCTCATGATGCAGATTTTAGATATATATATCATGTGATGAAAAACATACAATACGCTCCTGTAGACCATACTCGTCAGTGGATTGAAAAATATTCAAAGTTTAAAATTCCTCTACCGCCGTTACCAATACAAGAGGAGATTGTTCGTATATTGGATAAATTTACGGAACTCACGGCGGAACTCACGGCGGAACTCACGGCGAGAAAGCAACAGTATGAGTATTATAGAGACAATTTGTTTATTTTTTCTGATAATGTTCTTTATAAACCATTACAAGAAATTGCAGATATCGGAACTGGAAGCAGTAATACAAATGAAGAATTAGAAATAGGAGAATATCCGTTTTTTGTGCGTTCACAAGAAGTGAGAAGAAAAGATAGTTATGAATTTGATGAGACTGCAATTATAACTTCTGGAGACGGAGTGGGTGTAGGTAAAATTTTTCATTATATAGAGGGTAAATATGCTTTACATCAAAGAGCATATCGCATTCACATTAACACCGATGATGTCATACCTAAATATTATTTTTATTATATGAAAAGTGCTTTTCTATCTTATATTGAAAAAAATTCTTTTCATTCATCAGTGACTTCCATAAGAAGACCAATGCTTAACAATTTCCCTGTGCCAATTCCATATCCAGAAAACAAGGAAAAGTCACTTGCAGAACAACAGCGTATTGTTGATATTCTTGACCGTTTTGATAAGCTTTGCAATGATCTCAGCGAGGGACTGCCTGCCGAAATCGAAGCAAGACAAAAGCAATATGAATATTACCGAGATAAGCTCTTAACTTTTAAGAAAAAGGAGGCGGCGGAAAATGAATAGCTTTGAAATTGTGGCGAGTTCAACTGAAAATACAGTTGTCGCTGAATATACACCTGAAGAAAGAAAAAGCACCGACTATCAAAGCGAAGCGGAACTTGAAAAAGATTTTATAAATCGCCTTGTCAGTCAGGGCTACGAATACATTACTATAAAAAGCGAACAAGACTTAATTTACAACCTCCGTACTCAGCTTGAAAAACTTAATAACTACACCTTTTTCGATAAAGAATGGAAGGACTTTTACAACAGCGTTATTTCTAATGGAAATGATGGCATTGTAGAGAAAACCCGCAAAATACAGGAGGATTATCTGCAAAATCTTGTCCTCGATAACGGCTATGTAAAAAACATCAAGCTGATTGACAAAACCAACATTCATAACAATCATTTGCAGGTAATAAACCAATACGAAGAAAATGAGGGTGAACGTAAAACCCGTTATGATGTAACGATTTTGGTAAACGGATTGCCGTTAGTGCATATTGAGCTTAAAAAGCGAGGAAACGCAATTCGAGAAGCATTTAATCAAATCAATAGATACCAGCGTGACAGCTTTTGGGCAGGCAGCGGATTGTATCAGTATGTACAGCTGTTTGTAATCTCCAATGGTACGCATACAAAGTATTATTCTAACACAACAAGATTTCAGCACGTCAAAGATAATGCAGAGAAAAACGCAGCAAAAAAGAAAAAGACTTCTAATAGCTTTGAATTCACAAGTTATTGGGCGGATGAAAAAAACCGTACCATCCCGGACCTTGTGGACTTTACAAAAACTTTTTTTGCAAAACATACGCTGCTTAATATTTTGACTCGTTACTGTGTATTTACTTCGGAGGATTTATTGTTGGTAATGCGTCCTTATCAAATTGCGGCAACTGAAAAAATCCTAAACCGCATTATCGTTTCTACCAATCTCAAAAAAACCGGCAGAAAAGAGGCGGGCGGTTACATTTGGCATACCACCGGAAGCGGAAAGACTTTAACAAGTTTTAAAACTGCACAGCTTGCTCAAGGATTGAATTTCATTGACAAAGTATTGTTTGTTGTTGATAGAAAAGATCTTGACTATCAGACAATGAAAGAATATGACAGGTTCGAAAAAGGTGCCGCCAACAGCAACACCTCTACTAAAATTCTGCAAAAACAAATGGAAGATGATAATGCAAGGATCATCATCACAACTATTCAAAAGTTAGATAAATTCATATCTAAGAACAAAGAACATGAAGTTTATAAAAAACATATTGTTATGATTTTCGATGAATGCCACCGTTCTCAGTTCGGAGATATGCACAAGTCGATTACAAAGCATTTTAAGAATTATCATATTTTTGGTTTTACGGGTACGCCGATTTTTCCATCAAATTCTAACAGTTCCAATGCACCTAATATGCGTACTACGGCACAGGTTTTCGGAGGTGAACCGGACGAAAACGGGAACAAAGTAAGACCACTGCACGCATATACCATTGTAGATGCTATTCATGATGGAAATGTCTTGCCTTTTAGAATTGATTATATCAATACGATTAAAAACCCTGAAATTTTATATGATAAGCAAGTAAAAGCAATTGACCGTGAAAAAGCTTTGCTTGATCCTAAAAGAGTATCTGAGATTACACAATACATTCTTGAACATTTTGAGCAGAAAACTTATCGTAATCAAAGCCGTTCATATTATGACCATAAAGTGATTACGAATGTAGAAAAAATGGCAAAGTCCAAGAATAATACGGTAACAGAGCAAAAAGCAACCGTAAAAGTAAATGGTTTTAATTCAATTTTTGCAGTCGCATCTATTCCGGCAGCGATTGCATACTACAATGAATTTAAAAAGCAAATGGAGGAAACAGGTCATAAATTAAATATTGCTACGATATTCAGTTTTAATCCAAACGAAGAAGATCCGGATGATATCTTGCAAGATGAAAATTTTGACACAAGTGGTCTTGATCAGACTTCACGGGATTTTCTTGACAGTGCGATTGATGATTATAATAAGCTGTTTAATGTTAGCTATGATACATCTACCGATAAATTTCCATACTATTATAAAAATGTATCATTGAGAATGAAAAATCGTGAGATTGATTTGCTGATCGTAGTCAATATGTTTCTAACGGGATTTGATGCAACCACTTTAAACACTTTGTGGGTAGATAAGAATTTAAAAGATCATGGTTTGATACAAGCATTTTCCCGTACCAATCGTATTTTGAACTCAGTTAAAACATTTGGAAATATCGTTTGTTTCAGAAATCTTGAGGCGGCCACTAATAATGCCTTAGCGCTTTTTGGTGATAAAAACGCAAGAGGTATGGTTATTCTAAAAACTTACAATGAGTATATGAATGGCTATGAAGATGAGCACGGAAAACATATTGAAGGTTATAACGAGCTTGTAGCCAGACTGGTAAATGAATTTCCGATAAGCAGTCAAATCATTGGCGAGGACAACGAAAAAGAATTTATCAAACTGTTTGGTCGCATTTTGAAATTGAGAAATATTTTAAGGTGTTTCGATGATTTTGAAAGCGACAGTTCTGTATCCGTTAGAGATTTACAGGATTATCAAAGCATTTATATTGACTTATATCAAGATTATGCTAAAAAAAGCGACATTGAAAAAGAACGAATCAACGATGACATTGTCTTTGAAATTGAACTTATTAAGCAGGTCGAGGTCAATATAGATTATATCTTGATGCTTGTTGCCAAATATCACGAATCAAACTGCGAGGATAAAACGATTCTTGCTAATATTAATAAATCAATAGATGCAAGTGTTGAGCTGCGCAGCAAAAAGGCTTTAATTGAGGGGTTTGTTGCCCAAATGACAGTAAAAACAGATGTCGAAAAGGACTGGAAAGACTTTGTTAAGAAGCAAAAAGAACAGGACTTAGAAACAATCATCAAAGATGAAAAACTAAAACACGATGAAGCTCAAAAATTCATAGAAAACTCTTTCAGAGATGGTGGAATAAAAACCACTGGAACAGATCTTGATAAAATATTACCGCCAATTTCAAGATTTTCAGGTAGTTCAAATAGGGCTTTGAAAAAACAAACTGTCATTGATAAGCTAAAAGACTTTTTTGAAAAATATTTCGGCTTAGTATAACACAAAACCGCTACCGATTTTAACCCGGTAGCGGTTTTGACTATGTGAACATTAATTTTTGTATTTTTACAAACTTTTGATTGATTTAACTATTTTATCATTCCTCCTCTTAGTGCCACTTGCTATTCGTAGCAGTCCATTTTTCTTCAAATTCTTTATTTTCAACCGCCGCTGTAAACGGCTCCGTTAAAAATTTTTTGATGGATTTCAGCACTGTGCTAAAATCATCAGTCTTAGTATTGATTTTATGAGTAAATGCTTTCCATTTCTTTTGCATTTCTTCATCATCAGCAAAAGCAGTTATCCGATCAAATTGTTCAATAGTAAAGCTATGACCACGATTTTCAAATGTTCTTTTTAATGCTTCTGTTAATGTTTTACCGTTAAAATCAAATTTATTTGCAAGATAATAAATGTCGTAGTAATCCTTCATTCTGCTTGAGAATTCCATAAGGTCTAATATTGCATCGATCTTTTCCGCAATGGTTGTTTCAAGCGAGTATGTATTTATGATTGGTGAAGAAAAATCTTTTAACTGTGTAGGAATTGACCTTTTTTCTTGATTTGGTACAATTACATCACCAACACCGAAATCAATACTAAAAGGAGTTCGTGTGTTTTTGATGTGTGCAACAATAGAGGCACTGATTCCGGCATACTTCTTTGCAACTGAAATAGGTGAAACACTTTTAATTTCAAATGTTATAAAGTTATTTCCGGTGTCTATAGCTATAATTTCTTCAAGTATTGCACGAAGTTGTTCAGGTGTGTTTGGTAATTTTCTCAGAAGAAAATCTACATCTACTGTAACTCTGCTGTCAAAGTCAGTTATTGAATAGATAAATAGTCCACCCTTAAGTACTAAATTATCTGCATATTTTGAATTTTGCAACCGGCGTAAAAATTCTTCTTGGCAAAACAGCTGCATACACAGCTGATAGCTTCGACCGGTTTCTTTCGCTTTATTTTTTAATCTTGTAAGTACAGATGCGGCAATATCAGCCATTCAGCAGCACCTCCATAACACTCATCATTTTTGTATATACATGCATTTCTTTAGCATATTTTGAAAGATTTAAAAGATTCTTTTTATCGTCCGAAACATATGCATTAAGTGCTTTATTAAATGTTTCGCTATCAAGCTTTGTGCGATACTTAAAACAGTCGCAAATAGTCCTTTCACGGTCGTAAACAGGGAGTGTTACACCATTAAAATCACCTATTGTTTTTCCGAGTTCAATTATATTCTTTTGAACATAATATGCTTTGATAGGCACTTCTTGGATATTTGAAATTTGATTTCTGTAAGTTCGAGGAACTGCTATTGACCATTCTCTTGGAGCAAAGTCACTGTATCCATAATGAAACAAAGCCGATTCAACACAAACTGTTCCATAAGGTAATAAATTTGATATTAGCTGTTCTTCGCTAATGTTGTAATTATTAGGAAGTTGGTAAAAGCCATTTCGTATTCTTTCGATAACACCATCTTTGCACAATTTTGCAATATCATAATTTGTAAGTCCCGCATTTTTAAAATCAGAAGTTTTAGCGATTGCGCCAACATTTCGAAAAACATTTTTTGCGATTTTTTCTTTTGACAACGGTTCACCAACTTTCTGCGTACAGTTATCAAAATTTGTACGCAAATTTATTATAGCAATATTTTTAATAAAATACAACATTTTTTGAAAAATAGCCACGCAATTACAGATATAATTATAGGGGATAGCAATTAAACAGATATAAAAAATAGCTTTATCACTTTAAAGTGTTGACTTTGGTATGCACCTATGATACAATACAAACGATATGGCAGATGGTGATACTGTTTTGATACTGTAAACTTTGAGTTACAAAAACTCAGTAAAAACGGTTAGATTATCTGTATAAAAACAAAATATTTACTAAACAAAAAAGTTTAGTAAATGATCGAATTGAGCGAGTGGGAATGATATCAAGAGTGGCGTAAACCCGCATAAACACTGGGTTTTAGGCTCTCGAATTCCCGACTTGATAGCAAAATGATAGCAAACCATAAAACAACTTTATTCTAAGTGTTCTATTGGTTTGCAGGTACAATTATCTTAATACTATAAAAGGCATTACTGACTTTTGCAGTCGGTAATGCCTTTTTTCTATGCTTATTTATTCAACTCAAAGGATTTTAAAGTTGTTCCGTTTGACATTTTCCATTGTTGAGGACCGCTGATACTGTATCCTGTGGCAAATGCGGCAGCGGCAGAGGAACTTGAAAAAAGCTTATCATTTTGTAAAATACCATCTTTAATTTCACCATTATTACGACTTTCTTCGACTTTATTTTTTATTCCATTACTAAGTGATTCTGCGGGATTTTTATGTATACAAGAACCTTTTTGTAATACATATCCGTCTGCTGTTGCGATCATAGATGCTTTTCCGTCTCCAGCTGAAACATAAAAAGTTTGATCGTTATCTTTTTCTCCGATTACTTGCTTTTCTGAATAATTTTCGAAGGTTTTATGTCCAAGAGCATTTACAAGAATTTTCGCATTATATATAAATTCTTCAAGTTCCGCAACTTCAGCTTCTGAGACAGTAGATTTTGTGGGTTCATTACTGTTATCAACAGTGTAACGGTCAACTTCTTTGGCGATTTTATAAAATTGATGTTCTAAGTATTTTATGTGTGCTTTATTAAGATTAGAATCTTTACTGATAAATGCAATAACTTCATTCCAATTGTCTTTTTTGTCTAAGTGTTGCTTTAATCTTTTAATAATATTTTCTGCTTCACCGATATATACGAGAGGTTTATCTTTTTCATCATCACGACCAAATAGAAAATATACTCCAGGAGCTGATAATTCTTCCCTATTCTCGCTTTCTTTTACCATATTTCTTGGTATTTTATATGCAATTCCTGTCCAGTTTGACAACTCGCACATCCAACGACCATTTGGTGTTCCATCCATAAGAAACAATTTGATTACTTTTCCAAATTTCATTTATTGTTATCCTCCTTATGAGAATTGAAAGCTGCGCTTTCGGGATAGTTATATCTCCAGTTATCGTATTTTTCTTTTGTGATTTCGCCGTTTTTCAGCTTTTCAGCCTGTTCTTTCCAAGCAGTGAACATTTCAAACATAGTAATGTAATTTGTACCCATTCCCTTGTCCAAGTGCAGACATACTTCTCCGTCAAGCTCAGTGATTTTGAGACCGTATAAATCTTCAAGGGTAAACAAGGTATGCATTAAGCCGTTATAGCTGTCAATATCGGGTACGGTTAACGCACTTGTTGATACTCCGAACACTTCTGCAAGGCTGTTAGTCAGATCTGCTTTCGGTGTTCTTGACCCTGATTCATACTGTGCCACACGAATGTCTGCGGTTTTCTCCGGAAAGCCCACCTGCATACCGAGATATTTTTGAGTCATACCTTTTAAATTTCTAAAAAATCTTATTCTTTCGCCGATAGCCATAATATAGCCCCTCTCATTTTACTGTTAAATATCATAGCATAACAAGTTAAGCAATGTCAAGTAACATAAAACAAAAAAGTTTAATGTTTTTGCGAAAACCACTTGACATAACGGAATATGTTTAGTATAATCGTTAAGCAAATAGCGTTAAGTCTATTTGCAAACAACTGAATAGCCGTCATACATCACGGTAATGGTGTATCCGCTCGGGCAAATCGGAATGCGGTCAGAAAGTTCTCCGACACTAAATAAATATTAAAATATAAAAATGAAAGGATGATGTTTATGTCAAATAAAATGTTTATGCGTGTTGAAGATGTGGCAGAAGAAATGGGCGTTTCCGTTTCTTACGCATATAAACTCATACGCAAACTAAACAAGGAATTGCAGTCAACCGGGTGTATTACAATTCCCGGCAGAATCGACCGTAAATTCTTTCACGAAAAATTTTACTCAACCAAAACGACTGAAAGGAGCGATTAAAATGGGAGCATTTAAAAATGAAAAAACGGAACTTGGTATGTGCAGTTCCGTTACACAGACTGGCAAGGCTTGCGACAGCAAAAATTAAAGCGTGGCTTTGCCACCAAACGAGAGGCACAGGAGTGGGAACGAGCATTTCTGACAGAAAAGAAAGCCGATGTCACTATGCCATTTAAGACTTTTACGGAATTGTACGAAAAAGATGTTAGACCAAAGTTAAAGGAAAACACTTGGCTTACCAAAGAGCATATTATTAAAACTAAAATATTGCCGTATTTTGAGCATAAGCGATTATGTGATATATCGGCGAAAGATGTTATCGCTTGGCAAAACGAGATTAGAAAAATGACAAATTCAAGCGGTGAGCTGCTTTCTCAGGGGTATTTAAAGACCATTCATAACCAGTTAAGTTCTTTGTTTAATCACGCAATCAAGATTTATGGTTTAAGATTAAATCCGGCATCTACGGTCGGTAATATGGGTAAGGAAGAACGCAAGGAAATGAGTTATTGGACTGTGGAGGAGTACAGCAAGTTCTCTGATGAAATGATGGACAAGCCTATTTCATATTATGCGTTTCAAATGCTTTATTGGACAGGTATTCGTGTAGGCGAGTTGCTTGCATTAACTGCCGGTGATTTTGACTTTAAAAACAATATGCTTACAATCAACAAATCTTATCAAAGATTGCACGGAGAAGATGTTATTACTCCACCGAAAACGGAGAAAAGCAATTGAACAATAAAAATGCCGCAGTTTTTATGTGATGAAATGCAAGAATACTTGAAAATGTTTTATTCACCGAATAACAGCGACAGGATATTTCATATTTCAAAAAGCTATCTTCATCACGAAATGGACAGGGGCTCAAAAGCCGCAAGTGTAAAGCGTATTCGTATTCACGATTTGAGACATTCGCATGTTTCACTTTTAATAAATCAAGGCTACCAAGCCGCTGCTATTGCGGATAGAGTAGGTCACGAAACCGTGGAAATTACCGATAGATATACACATATATATCAGTCAAAACAAAGCGAAATGGCAAATACACTTGATGAATTATGGAAGGAGAGAAAGTAATATGTCACTGAAAAACAAAGATGAACACAACCGTTGGAGAAACAAGACTGTGGCTTTCAGAGTTTCACCAGAAGAGTGGGAACAGATTGAGCGCTATGTTCAGCTTTCGGGTTTGACCAAACAAGACTATATCACAAGGCGACTTATAAACAAAGAGGCTGTAGTTCAAGGCAATCCGAGAGTATATAAGGCTTTGCGTAATAATCTTGCAGATGTACTTACGGAATTACAAAGGATTGAAAACGGCGGTGAAGTCAACGACGAATTACTTGATTTAATCGAAATGATTGCCGATATTCTCGGTGGATTAAAGGAGGTATTAGAATGACAGAAAAAGAAAAGACCGCTCCGGTTGTATCTGTTGGCGCAGATACGGAGCAGTCAATCCTAAAACAAATTAACAACAGTATAACTGATTTTAACGAAAATGACAAGAGTTTAGATGATTATCTTGAAGAAATGCAAAAAGAATTTTTTCAACAGCTCGATCCATCACATTTGAAAACGATTTCTATGCGTGAGTTATATAACACGGTGTATCAAAGCAAACCGCCATTGATTGACGGCTTGCTTTACCCCGGAACATATATTTTTGCAGGAGCTCCGAAACTTGGCAAAAGTTTTCTTATGGCACAGCTTGCTTACCATATCAGCACAGGCACACCGCTTTGGAATTTTGATGTAAAAAAAGGAACTGTCCTATACCTTGCTCTCGAAGACGACTACCACAGATTGCAGGAAAGATTATACAGAATGTTTGGAACGGAGAGTACGGACAATTTGTACTTTTCTGTTTCGGCGGGTCAACTTGGAAATGGACTTGACGAACAGCTTACAAGATTTATGGCAGAACACCCCGATACAAAATTGATTATCATAGACACACTTCAAAAGGTGCGTGAAGTGGGCGGTGATAATTACAGTTACGTAAACGATTATGAGATTATCACAAGGCTTAAAAAGTTTGCGGATAGTTATGGAATATGTTTGCTGCTTGTTCATCATACAAGAAAGCAAAATTCCGATGACAAGTTTGATATGATTTCGGGTACAAACGGATTGCTTGGTGCCGCTGACGGTGGCTTTATTTTACGGAAAGAAAAGCGTACAAGCAATTCGGCAACACTTGAAGTTTCAGGTAGAGACCAGCCGGATCAAAAAATTTATCTTAGTCGCAATCCCAAAACCCTTGTGTGGGAACTTGAGAGAACCGAAACGGAACTTTGGAAGTTGCCGCCCGAACCATTGCTTGAAAATATCGCCGGCAAAATTACAAATGAAAATCCCGAATGGTATGGCAGTCCGACGGAGCTTGTTGAATTTCTCGGCGTTGATATGAAAGCAAATTCACTGACTATGAAGTTGAATATCAACGCAGGACGTTTGTTTAATGAATATGGGATAAGTTATCAAAACAAACGCTGTCACGATGGGCGTAAAGTCAGTTTGATATATGAACAGCGTGACGATGTGTGACGGTTGTGTCGCTGTTTTAGGCGGTGGTAAAATCGCCGTCACTATCGACGCAGACCGACACGGTGAAAGTTTAGACGGGGTGCAGGGTGTCCTTTTCAAAGGACAGTCACTGCCCCTCGGAGAGCGCAAAACCTGCTTGCAGGTTGCATTTTTGATAGCTCCGCTGTCAAAAGTGCTTTTGCGTTACTCTTGACAAGAGTAACAGAACCGAGGACGAGCAAGTTTATGAGATTGGAGGTATAACTTATGCAAAGAACGATAAGTGCAATGGTAGGTAAAGGCTCGGTCAATCATAACAGCCGAAAGTTTAAGGCTGAAAATGTTGACGGTGACAGAACGCGTTTGAACATTGATTACTGTAACGAGCCGATAAAGAAAATTTACCACGAATTGTTTGATGATGCGCTTAAAAGATACAATGAAAAGCAGACAAGAGCCGACCGCAGAATAGAAAACTACTATGAGAAAATCAGAAATTCAAAACAGGAAAAGCCGTTTCACGAACTGATTTTGCAGATTGGCGATAAGGAAAATATGAGTGCTGAAAGCGAAAACGGACAGCTTGCACGGCAGATTTTAGATGAGTATTACCGTGGATTTCAGGAACGAAATCCCAACCTAAAAGTGTTCTCGGCTCATCTGCATATGGATGAGGCAACGCCCCATTTGCACATTGATTTTGTTCCGTTCACAACCGGCAGCAACCGTGGACTTAATACGAGAGTATCACTCAAACAAGCGTTAGCTGCGCAAGGTTTCAAGGGCGGAACTCGTGGTGATACCGAGTGGAATCAATGGGTGAGCGCAGAAAAATCCGCACTCGCATTCGTTATGGAACAACACGGAATTGAGTGGGATCACAAAGGAATGCACGAAAAACATTTGTCTGTTCTTGATTACAAAAAGCAAGAGCGAGCGACAGAACTTGAACAATTGGGTGCTAAAATCGAGAAAAAGCAAGCCGAATTTAATGTGTTGTCAGAACGAGTGTTAAACTATGACGACGGTTTGGAGAACTTAAGAAATGTGGAAGAAATGCTTGATAATGCACCCGAATATCAGCTCTCCGAGCCGCAAAGTTTTATGTCCGCAAAAGCATATAAAGCAAAAATTGCAGAGCCGCTTATTCAAAAATTAAAAGCGTTAATCAAGATGGCATTGGCTCGTTGCTTTGAGGGTTGGGACAGTTACCATAGATTAAATATCACGAACGGCAACCTATATCGTGAGAACGAAATGTTGTCGAAAATCAACAGCAAACTGAAAAGTGAAAACGAAAATCTGCGCTCAGAGGTCAAAGACTACAAACTCTTGCGCAAGGTTTTCGGGCATAAACAGATTGACGAGTTGCTTGAACAGGTAAGAAATATTAAAGGTCGCAAGCGTGAAAATCCACGCTCAAGATAAATAAATATTTGGAGGTAAACAAAATGGCAAACACAATTTTTGAAAAGCAAGGCGGTACTTATACGCAGGTGGGCGACTATATGTTGCCCGATTTATTACCGGCGGAAGAAGAAAAGGAAGCGAATATCGGCGTTTGGGGAATGAGGCATAAACGATATTTGAAGCAAAATCATAAAGTGCATTACTACAATTTACTGACAAGTGGTAAGCTTAATTCATATCTTGCCGACATCGAAGAACAGGCTCAAAATCTTTTTTCTCGGTTGGTAAAAGACCTTGCCGAAAAAGAAAATGTTACGGAAAAATTGAAATCGGATAACCCAATGTTATGGGTGCAAAAGATGAACAATATCCGCAACCGAGCAACAGAAATTGTGAACGAGCAAGTAATATATAACTAAAAACAAGGCACAACTTACAGAGAAAAATTCCGTAGGATGTGCCTTAATTTCATTTGTTCGATTAAAATGTATAATCTTAGCAAGCAGACCATTTGGATATCCAAACGGTAACTTGCCCGCTTTTGAACAATCTAAGTAAGCAGCATATTTGGATAGTCACACTAAAAAGCACATTGTTAGAGACATCTTTAGGAGTCTAAACTACCATATAACTCTATTGAATGCTTGTTTTTATATTGTTTAAATAGTGTTCTCTGATAAGTCCTGTATGTTAATTGTTTACTAGCATCAAAATTATAATACCCCCAATAAAAAAACAGATTAGGTTTATTTGTTTTTAAAAACTCATATATTAAATTATTCGCCTTATCGCATGGA